>Ga0116227_10000929_pt1 | contig 61938 bp, 43 predicted proteins | sample S1TSphgellanicum_FD_89693 | JGI IMG/M metagenome (GOLD analysis project Ga0116227, IMG submission 89693) | Host-associated microbial communities from peat moss isolated from Minnesota, USA - S1T2_Fb - Sphagnum magellanicum MG | ecosystem: Host-associated > Plants > Peat moss > Unclassified... | reverse complement strand
ACAAAAAAAAAAAAAAAAAAAAAAAGAAGGAAGAAGAAAAAGGGAGAAAAATGACAATAAACTTGCATAGTCCCATCGACAAACACTAAAAAAAAATGGTTTTCAAATGTGAAGTTGTGTGGAAAACATTTCAATTATTGCCCTTACAATATAATTTAACTATTTTTCATATATGTGTTATGCATGAATGTCAACTTTACTTTAATCTAGTGTTTCTAGGCATAGGAAAGATGTCCAATCGAATTGATACAATGTTTTGAATGTTCACCTCTTTTTAGAACATTTGAACAATCAATTGTTAAACTATTTACAAACAAATCAACTTGTATAAGGAAGAAGAGTTTATTAATGCATATAGCACTACGAATGCCTCAAGCTTCAATCCACATAAAAAAAAATTAATTGGTAGATTGCTACAATTGTCCAAATAGAGTACAAATTTACAAATGCTTCAACACATAGCTTTTGTGACACCTAATGCACATGGCTAGAATATTTGAACCAATTGTATCACTATGCATCATGAGAGTTGAAACTGATTCAAATCAATAGGTTAGTTATTATTCACCTTGAAGAAGGCTCATGTGAGAAAATTCCTATTGTGCGGCTTCCAATCCTTCCCTTGTTCCTTCAAAGTCTTCAAGAGCATTTTTTACATGACAATTTCATCACACCTACCACCAATATCATTTGAAAGGTGTTCTTGATCTAAATCTTGGTCCACAATGTTGTTAATATAACCATATTATCTTGCAAAGCCTATAGTGACAACACACATCATTAGAGCTTAGAGGTTGGTTTGGTAGATTTTAAAAAAAATGTTTAAAATATGTCATCATTTAATGTGAGATCTCTTAGGGTTATTCATGACTAATGTGATGTTAAAAAATGAAAAAAATACTCATGACAATTTTTCTTTTACAACAACATGATGATGTACATTAAAGTAGATTTATTTAAAAAAATTTCCCTAGTTATGACCAATTTATCATACAATATAAAATTGTTGATATTAATTAATGGTAGGGACATTGTGTATAACACACCTTGTTTATTTATTATGTATCTATATAACCAATCAAAGGATTGACAATTTTCTCTTGATATTATTGTTTGCCCAATTCAGTATGATTGAATATGGCCTCTATTCTTCCTTATTTTTGTTAAGGTTTTTTTGAAGCTCCTTTTTTTTTTAGGGGGGGGGACACAAATGAAATGAAATTCATTGCAACACAAAAGGAGCACAACTACAACTAAGTGGCCACCAACAACTTACCCTTTTTTTTTTGGGGAGTTTCAATAACAATTACATATCCTAACTTAGGGAAAAAGTTTGAAAAATAAAGAAAAAGAAAAAGTTGATAACCTTGTGCATGATTGAAAGAATATTGAAGACGAAAGATTTGCTTTAGATTTTCTTTAAAAAAAAAGTGGAGGCTTCTTAACTTCTTCCAAATGCATGTAGGCCAAAGTGGTTGAAGGAGAAAGAAAAACTTGAAGGAAAAAACAATTTTAAACGGAGTTTTGGGAAAAGAGTGGTGTCAATCAAATAGCCCCCATGAGGATGGGGTGAGGGAGGAGGAGGAGGAGGAGGAGGAGGGAAGGGAGGGGTGGGGGATAAAGGGGTCCAAAAGAGTTATAAAAATGGTACAAGTATATGGTAGGTTCTTAAGAGCATAGGAACTTGATAAATAAATAAATAAAAAAAAATGTTTTGGATGTTCCATGTTCCAAATGTTAGAAGAAGAAGCCAGAAACCAATATAATAAATAAATAAACCAATAAAAATGATATTAATAATACATGACAAACCAAACCCATGTTTGCATGTCTTTTGTGACCATCCCAAAAACAATTAAAAAAAAAGACCTCAAAATCAAAAATTGGAACTTAGTAGGAGGAGGAAGAGGAGGAGGAGGAGGGTACCTGGTACCTAGTACCTAATACCTACCTATTGTACCCAAGTAACCTACCCAATTCAAAATTTGCCAACAAATCCATTCCTAACCATAGGGGCTGGTTAGAAGTAAGTATGGGGTTCCTTTACTCGCAGTTTACCCGGGTTGGGGGGGGGGGAAGGGTCGTCTAGTAATAGCAGTAAAGTTTTGAAAAGTGAAATTGTAATTCTTTTACGTGAAAAAGAAAAAAGTGGTGCATTGGAACCCCCGCTCACTAAAATAAGTAAAAGAAAAGTGCACAGAAAATGAGGAAAAAAACGGTCGACGTGGTATGACACGCGTTTGTCACAGAACATGCCACGCCCCCACGTGTTGTCCACATAGGGTGGAGTACCTACTATCCGACCTATTCTAGATACCCACAGTAGAGACCTACTATAGTAACCTAGGCTTGTCTCGTGGACCGCCGACAACCGTGGGGCTTATAGGTACCTAGTAAGGAGCTACATAGCTAGTGTGTTTACTAGGGTGGGGTGTACCTAGTTGGTTAGTAGGCTCGTGCGACGGAAGGCCTAGTCTAGAATGTGGGCTTAATCGGAGGTACGTCACAGGTTGCATGTAACCGTGGTTAATAGTAACTGCGGTTAAGTGCTGCTTGTAGAGGAGGAAGAAGAAGACCAAGCTCCGGGAATGGCAGAACTGCTTCGTTTCTTTTGAGGCTCTCTGTGTTGTCACCGGTGGTTCTCTCGCAGAAGATTGCGGTGTTTTTCGAAAACCTTTAAAACATATGGTAAGGTAGCAGAAGTGCAGAGCTTCAATTTGAGCCATTTTGGAGGCTCAGAGGTTGTGTCAGTCGTTTTTTGGGGCAAGTTTTGTGTGTGAGGAGAAGAAGAAGAAGAAGAAGAAGAAGTCTCTATCCCGGCCGCCGGATATGGGGTGGTTCATGAGGAAGGTGACGAATCCATTCAAGAGGATGTGGAGTGCGGTGCATAATGTCGTGCTATTGAGACTGCGGCCTCACAAGCGTGGTAAGGATTGTTTTGCTCTCTTGCTCCCCCCCATTTTTTTTCGCATTTGTTTTGTAGGCTTTCCATGTCGGGAAGAAATTTAGATGGTTTTGTGGCTGCAAAGCTGAACAAGACGAGTCATGCGGATAACCTCGGGACCGCAGTTCAGTGCTATTGTGTTGCAAGAAGGTTTAGAGCATAAGGATCAGGGAATCGGTAAACATATGTGAATAGAAAATGCAGACTAGGATCAGCATTGTACTGTGTTTCAGGAATGAAACAAGAGAGAGAAGATGATGAGAGAAGGAATCACCTAATTGAAACACAAAACAAGATCACTGAGATTCGAATTCTGTCGCTGTGATCATCGTCAACTGGCAATTGCAAACACTGAGCTTTAGGAAAAGGAAAAATTCGTAACTGCACACCTGGAGCTTCTGAATTGGCCGTCAAAGCTGGTCTTGTGGTTTTGATGCTGTCTTGATCTGGTCGAGATGAAACGGCATTAGTACAAGCAGAGGACTAACAAGCAAGAGAAGAAGTAAGGCTTATAAGCTTGCAGAGCCCTGTTTCTTATACTTGAAGAGGAATTCCAACCGTCAGTGGATGGAACCAAACTGTTTGCCAAACTTTGAATGGTGCACAGATCCCTAAGTTTGTATTACCGTGTACTTGTGTTGAGAGCTTCATACCAAAAGTACACAAATTAAAATCTAGGGTTTCGAAGCTCAAGGTCAAAGCAGCGGTGCAGATACATAATAATCTCAGCTGAGTGCTTGTCACTGGTGTCTGTGACTGACTTGAAGAGATATTATGGAAAAGATTGTGCAGCTGATTTGACTGAAGAATTTTGCTTTGTTTTTTTTATATTGTGTAGCAGGGCAAGGGCTTGGGAAGCTATACAATGAAGTGAGATCCTGCCATTATGAAGATGTTCAGGTCATGTGGTCAATGCTCCAGCAATCACATCATCCTTTGGGGTCTCCAAAACGTCGCCGCATCACCAGAAGCTTCCAGTGATGGACTGGGAAAAAATCTCCTGGAATTCAGCTTCTTGTTTCGTCCTGTGAAGATGTGGGGGGTGGCAAGGGCTTGGGAAGCTATAATACAGTGAGATCCTGCCATTATGAAGACATCCAGGTTGACATTTGGTTGATGCTTCAGCAATTGCATCTTCCATTGGGATCTCCAATATGTCACTGCATCACCAGAGGCTTCCAGTGATGATTGTGGACTATCTTGACCATTGTCCACTGTGTATCATAGGTCACTGATTCCTCCTGCGTCCAAAATACATAAAAGAGGTAGCTGAGAGACAGTTTAGAATCAAGTTTTTAGCTTTAGAATTTAGGCTTTCTCCTTGGGTGTATGTATGATGGTTGTATGAAGTTTGAAATGAGTTGGTAGCTATCACAAATGAGCTGTGCCATAAAAAAAGAAGCTAAACTGCTTCTGAAATCATGTGTTCTCAGATTATACGAGTTTTACATAAGAGACATCGTATAAGGGAGCCGGAAGTGGATAACTTTCTGTGCTGGAGGGTCTCATGAATCAGCAAGCAGCATTCTTCACGAGTTTTTTTTTCCCCTGTCTTCAGAGACTAGATTAGTTAGTTTGATCCGGTGTACACTGTTTTTGTTTCCTTTGTGAATTTTTATCAAAGAGCTCATCATGAGCCCACTTCTACTTGTTTCTTTCTGCTCTGGAATGTCTGCTACTACCCATTTGCGTCCTTTCTTGCAGCTTAATGGTTTTCAAATCTGTTTTGTTTCATTCAGTTGCTACTCAAGCGTATGTGCCAAGTCTTTCTGGTGTGGTCACACTATGCATTTACCGGTATGACAAATGAGTGTTCAATTTTGTGAGGTAGGTGGTCTGGCAATCATCCACAAGAGGACTTAGCCAAATTTGGCTACAAGCCAGACAGGAAAGTATAAAAATTTAGGAATCCTGCTATATTTTGGCGACAAGCCAGACAGGAAAGTATAAAAATTTAGGAATCCTGCTATATTTTGGCGACATGCTGGTGTCTAAAATCTGGTGATTTCAAAAAGAAAATTCTGAGGTGAGTTAAGGCATGTTGGCTCTAGGTTTTTTAAAAAATTGGGCGAAATTTTGCCAATGAGAAAAATAAAATATTGAATGAGTTTTAGGGTAAATCTCATTTGGTGGAGGAATGAGAGTTTGAATTTGATGGAGAAATGTCCTACCATATTATTCATCTTTCATAGCAAATGAGCTTCTTTAAATTCTAAGAAAAAATTCCTACTATTGCACCAAATTCTGTAAAGTCCTAAATTTGTTATGCTACCTTAATGCGATAATAGGTTTATTGATAAGATGCAGACTGTTGGGAAAGATACGATTTCAGAAAATTCAAATAAAAGAACACAATCGATGAAATGAAAGCTATTAAAGATTAGGACCCTCATTAAATTTGCTAGAATTTGGCGAAGACAATGGATGAATATTAGAGTTGTGAAATATGGATCCAGGAAATTTGAAATTAAAGAAGGCAATGGATGAAATGAGGGTCAGGAAAGATATAACTCCATTACATTACACTTGGGAAAGATAGGATCCAAGAAAGTTAAAATCCAAAAAAGACTATGGATGAAATGAAGGTTGCAAAAGTGAAGATGTAAAGAAGTTGGAATCTTCTGAAAACAATCTGTTTACTGTTTACAATTTTACGTCTGCTTGGGACTAGAGAGTCCATTAGATGAAAGGTAGATCATGGAGGATAGATTGTCCTTTGGTATTGGCAACATGCCATAAACTTGGCTAGGGCGACCGTGTTCGTAGTTTGCATGAGTTCAACAAGAGTGCTTGTGTGGGTGAGGGGCATGGTCAAACAAAAACATTCCTTAACTTTCTGTGTATTTGGACAGACAAGGAGCAAGTGTTTTTCATCCTCAACCTTCCCCAAGTCACAACCTCGACAAAGCCTCTTTGCGTATGGCACGCCTTTCCATGCATTTAGCACTGCCTCAAGCTGCATGTTGCCATACCAAAATCGGGCCAGAGCTTTCCGCAACTAAACACAGTTGACATCACACAAGTAACTTTCGCTCTCGTACGACATACCTTTGAAGCGCAAATATCTTGTCTGCACGTTGGTCCCGATCTCGTGATTGATAAAGAATTTTTCAATGAAAGCCAATCGCATATTATCTTTCACCCTTTTTACACTCAACATTGTGTGAGGAAAACTTAGAGGGGGTGGGGCCCCAGCCTCCTAGTTAATCGAGCCTCCCATCATAGATCTAGCACCAACTGGTTGCAAGTTGTAGCATGGCCAGCTCAGCCATCTGAACTCCTACTCGTACATTATGCGCATTGCACCAAAGTACTTGGCTTTCCACCCAACCTCTTACCCCTGCTAGATGGGTCGGATGTATGTGTGTTGTCCTAGGAATTGTTCTTAATGGTAGTTGAACAGTCCTTCCCTTGGAGCGCATGGGTCGTTGCAAGCTAAGGTGTTGTTTCTAGCGGTGATTGAATTAGAGGCAGAAAACTTGCCACCTTTTGGGGCTGATTCTGGAGTAGCCATTTTTTCACGGATTCAACCCAACATTTCTTTCCTGCATCAAGGATAGCAAGCTGGGCTTCCCATGCCTTTCCCAAGATGCGGTCTTTAGTGACCATGTTCACACGGTTATAGTATGTTGCTTGTCCCCATGCAAAGTGTTCAAAGGGGAATTTGCCAAATTTTGCCAGCACGATGGACATGTTGGTTATTTTTCACACCTTGAGTAGGGACTTGAGGAACCTTCGGTACACAACTTCAATAGCCTCTATTTTCTTAGAGTCCACCCAAACGTCACAATCATAGTTTGTTGTGGAATGCACTAACGTGTTGAAGAGGTCACAACGTAGCTTAATGTCCATAATATGTAGCTCCACACAATGGTAGTTCAGTGCGAATAGCGAGCGCCTACTGGCAACTACTAGATGTTGCACTAAATTGTCCAAGTTTAGGGTAGTTTTGAACAAGATCCCAAAGTATTTGAAGGTCTGCACATGTTCAATAACGTCACCTTCAAACATAAACTCTTGGCATGGGTCAGCAGAATTGAACACCATGACTTTTGTTTTTTTCAGGTTCACTGTAAGTCCATGTTCAACATAGAACTGTTGGAGTGCATCTAACTGTTTCTGTAGTCCCACTTTTGACTTCGACGTCATAGCAAGGTCATTTGCAAAAAGCAACAGCCATATGTGCATGTCTGTTAGGCCCATGCGTCACATTCTCTATTGTCCAAGCGCCCCTCTAGGGCATCCAAATATAGCCCAAATAATAAGGGGCTGAGAGGACAACCTTGCTTCACACTTTGCTAGCACCTGAAACTAGAGGTGACATCTTCATTTGGGTGGTTGATGCATATGGTATGCTTGGCATACATCACCTGTAAGCATCACAAGAAGTATCCCTCCACCCCAAGGCTAGCCAGCACCTGCCACAACATTTCATGCGGCACAATATCGAACGTTTTTCTGAAGTCCACAAAGTAGCAATAGAGTGCTGTTTTTTTTGTCTTGCTCTATTCTATCAAAGTTCGTAATATGAATAATTGGTTAGTAGTGCGGTAATCTTTGCAAAACCCAGCTTGACCCTTGGCACGTAGCCCATGTTGTTCAGCCCACTTGCTTAGCCTTTTGTCAAGGATCATAGCGAACAATTTTGCTAAGATAGGCTTAATCATTATTCCCATGTAGTTGTCAAATTCGGAAGCATCGCCCTTTTTAAAGAGCGCATGGACCACCCCAGTGGAAAGGGCTTTTGGAAAGCCTTCTGCTAGGAAACAGTCAAACGTTGTCAATAGTGGCATGTGTAGTAGCTCTCCTGCATTCAAAATGAACTCAGCTTTCATACCATCCAAACTAGCAACCTTGTTTATTTGTAGCTTTTTTAGTGCCTGAAGCAGCTCATCAAGTGTGATATCTATGTTTAGGGTGTGGTTAGGTAGAGGTTTGGTCACTTGAGCTAAGTGATCAGTTCGTAGCAGTATGGGTGGCAGAGATTGGCCAACTAGCCTGTGGAAGCTTTCTAAAAGCCTGGTTACATTGATTTTGTCCACAACGGGTGTCTTTGGTTGATACTTTTTCCAGAATGAAAGCGTATCCACCTTAGCAAGTGCACACATATGTTGAGTTCTTACAGTTTCCCACAAAATTATTTTCCTTTTTAATAAAATTTTAAGTTTATTTTCTTGATGTTTAGCGGTGTGTGAGTCAGGGTTGGCTTTTAGCCAGAGCCTCAACTCATGTTTTGCTATACGACAATCAATGTCAAACTAGGGTTTATGGCAGTGTCTCTTTCTACAGCTCCCTCCCGATGGCTTTTTGCCAAAAGTAGACTTTGCTACAACACCCACGCATTGTTGCAGTAGGTCAGCTAACTTGTTTGCCTCCAGATGCCCAATCGAATCAACAACCCATAGGTTTCCAAGATTCGATGTTAAAGCAAGCTGATACTCTTCAATTTTTGATTTATCATATTTGAACCTAAGCAATTTTTTTTTTGTTACAACTGTATGTTATGGTTTAACAAAACTACAATCAATGTTTAATTGTAGGTGCAACGGCCTATGGTCAGAGTCCCCCCCCCATTGCGTGGTAGCGGGTGTCATTTATTATCACTTTGAGGTGTGTAGCAGCTTGCCAAATTGTAGGTGAGCCAATAATATAATCAACAATGCTACGCCCCCCATTTGCCAAACAAGTGAACTCCCTTGATTTGTCACTAGGTGTTAGGCCATTGAGGATGAGCAACCCAATGTCACAGCATAGGTCCAAGAGTTCGTGGTCCCAGTCGCCAACATTGGTGTCACAGTTCCATCGTTTAACCACAGCACTTGGTTGTTCAGTTTTAATGAGCTCAGGCATTTGTAATAGTTCACAAAGGTCGCTAGTGTCAATGGTATCTGGTAGTGTTGCAGTACGCGCATTAAAATCCCCTCCCAATAGTACTATGCCCCCTAGAGTTTGAACTTCAGCAATATCTGCTGCCAGGTTTTGGAATAGGGATTTGCTCTTGTGTTTGGAGCCAACAGGGGTAGCGTACACCACGCAAACAAACAAGTCAGGGGTAGCACCCCTGCTAACTTGTAGCCATAGATAAGAATCGTGGCTTCCTTCCTTCCACTGTGATAGGTTTGGGCTAAGGTGGCTACGAAAGTAAGCAGTAACCCCCCTGCTATGTTTTATCGCTTTTGTTTTTCCGAGCTACACAATGCGTGTTATCGCAAGTGAGTCAAACCCTTCAACATGTGACAAATGTTGGCGTGGGAAGTGCCAAGTTTCGGTTAATAAGATGAGGTTAGCACCTTGAAATAAATCTAATATTTGCACCCCTGTTTCCAATTTATTTACACCACCCCTGTGCATGTTCCATAATACCACACATAGGTCTCTCTGGTGACAAGAAATCAATGAAATGTAAGGAGACAAAATCTAAAAACTTGAAATGAAAAGAAAACCATGGATCATATGAGGGCCAAAAAAATTAAAATACATCAAATGGAGGCCAAGGAAGAGAGATCTAAGAAAGTTGTCTAGTGAGAAAGACCATGGATGAAATGAAGGCGGGGAAAGCAAAAATCTAGGAAAGACCATGCGTCATTTGTTGTTAAGACTCATTTCTTAGTTTAATGCAAAATAACATGTCAAAATATGGCTAGTAAATTTTTTTTAAAAACGCCAAAATTGAAATTTCATCAAAACCATCATCATTAGGCAAAGATGCACCAAAATTTTGAAAACTTAAATTGCCTTGGAACACAATAGGTGGCCAGCCTCGGAACTACTTGTTTCATTGCAATATTTTTCGTATGTTTTTGTATTTGGAACAACATAGACACACCATTCAATGACATTGAATACAATTAAAGGTAGTACATGAATCAATTTATTAATTTTCATTACAATGGTTGCATGATTCCATATTACATTTGTTGGAATTAGTGTTTTTAAATTTGATTTTGTAAAAATGGAAAATTTTTACTAGAAAAACACATTTTACATCGAAAAAACGTATTTTTCTTATTATTTTCATAAAATCACAAAAAATTGGCCAAAGCAATCATTGGTGGGAATTTTTGCATCTTCAAACTTCATCATCTTGACATTTGTCATCTTTGTTAACTTTATCCATGATGTTGTTAATATCAAAATTCTGTAGACTGGACATGAGGGAAGACTCAAGGTGAGAAAAGAAAGAAACTTGCTTGCTTTATTGTTGTTGTTCAAAAATATTTATAGTTTTTACTATGAGATTGTGTAACCTCTTAGAAGAATCATGTCCTTTCATGTGGATTGATTCAAGACTTATGTGTGTAATCTTTCAAGACTATATTATAAGCTTAATTTATTATTTAAAAAAAATTAGTGGCATGGTCAAGTATGTCCTAAGGTAATAATTTCATCACATTAGAAATGTGTTTATTCTAACATTGAGTGTTTTGTAAAGCATATAAAATTTCAATACAAATTTCTATGCACTTGAATTACAATTGGCCCAAATATTGTAACATAATGAACGTTGAAAATAAATAACAATTGATGAAGATACAACCTTCAATTGTGATGTAACAAAAGATAACAATTTTTGAAAATTTCATAAACGGATAATAGAATTATAATAAAATTCACATAGACACATAGACACAACTCAAAGAGTCACACTCAACAAATGAATGATTTTCCACTTTAATAAATTAGTCAATTCAAAGGAAAAATTCATGACATTAATGCAAGTCCAAGGCAACTTATCCACAAGGGTGAAAACATGATAAAGTATGTCAATGAGGGATACTTTATTTTTGTGTGAAAAGTATCCATAAATTAAGAATTAATACATTAAATTCAAGAATATTTTTTATTTGAATGATCCATAAGAAGATTTTTTTTGATTTCATTGAATAATATTAAAAGATTGCATGTTTTAATATGCATTTAAATATATTTAAAAAAAAGTACAAGAAAATATGTGTCTCACTTTTAAACAAATACATAAAAATATGATGAAAATACAATTATAATTGAATTTTTTATATTTTTAAATGGATGAAACACTAATATGTATCAATATGTTTTAAATTTTTGCATATTATACTCGTAATCTATTAGAATTTTCATATAAAAGTATGTTTGAAATTTGAAAACCTAGCTAGGTTGGAGCATACTTTTCATTTATTCTTTTTAATATTTCAAACTTTATGTGTAGCTAATCGTAAATCAATGGAGTGTACCATTGCTTCATAATGAAAGTTTAAAAAAATTTTAATAGATTTTTTCATGTTTATGTCATAAATGTGACTATGATTACAAGGTGCATATTTTTTGGCATATTTTCACATGCTTTCACCCATAAATCATAATTTTGCATCTTTTACATAAATTTGTATAGCATACATCTAAAACATGAAATCATATCAACAATTTTTTCATAATTCAATCAAGCACACTCATGAAGATGGGATGGTTTTCACTTCAAACTTGTTGAAAACATTGTGCATTTCAAATGTGTTGCCACAAGATACTAGCAAGTTTGAAGTGGACATGATTTCATAAAAACCTCCACTGAAGAATTAGCTCAACACAATTAAATCATTGCACAACTAGTTCAATGTCCTTCATTCAGTCCTTGCAACATTATCACCATGTGCTACAAATTGGTTGAACACAAATAATCGCAAATAGAGTGAAACTATTCATTAGTCCATTTTGTGTAAGCTCTTTCAAAATATTATCATATCATCTAGTTTCCAATATAATCTCTACATGTTCTTTCAATAAAATCCACCTCCTCATTGAGGTTATTGAATGAAAAGTATGACCGTTTTTAAAGAACGCATTGACAACAAATCAAACATTGTACTAAAAAGTTAACACATACAAATAAAAAATACAGTACAAAAAATGGTGTTGAATGTTGTAAAGGCTCTAAACAGTTTTAAGTTTACACCAAGACATGTTTCAATACACCAACATATACTTTCAAAACCAGCCTCAAAAATGTTGATAACCATGCTCCCTAGTCAATCATGCTATTTGCAAATTACCTATACTTTCCAATCCTCAATCTTTGTATTCAACAATAGCAACCCATTGGCATTGTGATTTATTGAGATCCTCACTCTTTGCATTCATCAGATCTTCAATCTTTGTATTCAACAATAACAACCCAATAGCAATTATGCTTTTGCGATTGTCACTCTTTCTAGTTATCGCGTCCTCAATCTTAGATTCGGCACCCTCTCTTTTCAACAATAGGAATTATTTCTTTTTCATGATCCAGACAATTCCATCCATGGCTAGCACAGAAATTCAGTCATGAAATTAGCACAAAAATTTCTGTGCTAACCATGGATAGAATTGTCATGGCCATGTGCTAGCGATGGATGAAATTTCTGTGACAACTGAAATTTCTTGATTGACTCAGCTCACAGATGTCACTGGAATTAAAGAGTAAATATGAAGAAGGGAGTGCTAATTAAAAAGTTGAGGATTTTGAAAAATCCTTATACTAATCATGTTCAATTGCTCTTAATTAAGGAGGGCCCCATTTCTCTCCTCCTCTTCACATGGATTGCAATAGACTCTAGTGCACTCTTAATTTTGAATTTCACCTGATAAGGCTGAAGAACACTGAATTGAGAAGAATCAAAACTTTCTCATGTGAGAGTATTACTAGAGGAGGGAGTTTACTGTGAACAATCATACATGCATGCATGTGCACTGTCAAGGATGCTACCAGTAGAGCTTTTCTTCATTCAATATTATTCAGACATTTACAGTGCTGTCATAGATGTTGCACCACCAAATTTAAGCTCTCTGAAGTTCAGCAACTCATGAGCAGAGGAATTTAATCGAGACATATCTGCATAGATTGCAAACTACAAAACAACATGAGGGCTCAGAAAAAGTAGTTGAAGATCTGAAGCTAGAAGAACAACTTCTGCTGCAAATATTTTCTAGCGCCAGATTCTATCAACCAAGGATTTCTGCATTGCCAAGACACAATCTCGAGTACAACACTATATGTCTATATATAGATATTATATATATATGTATATATATATGAGATTAACTTTCTACTATAGGTTGAAAGCTAGCTAAGTCTTCCCCCTTTGCATTAAGCGGCCGGGGATGCAGGCAGCAGGACCATGAGCCAGCTGCTGGTTTGCATGATCACTCAGGCATGGCTGCTGGCTGGCTGGCTGCAATTATTCTGAACTCTGTACCTTGATGATGAGATGAAACACACAGTGCACACATACACACACAGATCCCTTGCAGATTAACAAACTCGTTCAAGTAAAGATCTCCAATCGCTCCCTGGAGACTCAAATCAGGCCATGATCAGCCACACGCAGCAGCATCCTGCAGGGAAACACACTTTGTAACAAGGATTAGAAACCCAAAAGCTGCTGTTCAGGATTTTGTGGGCCACTAAATCCTGCCAGAATATCTATCTGGAATCTCATCGTAATCTGTATGTACAATAGTCAAATGTGCATTACAGATATGTATGCAATTGTTCATATTTTCGAGCAATCCCCCATTGAGCATAGATGATCAGATACCTGCCTGATTCCGATCAGAACTTGGAAGACCGCGCGAGTTCAGCTAGTTCTGATCAGACTTCGGGGTCACATCCTGAGTCGACTTGTCAGCGTAATGAGGAGGAGGGGGAGCTGAAGATTCGTAAGGAGCTGGAGGAGGAGAATTATAGAAGGGTGGAGGTGGAGATTTGTACTGATCATAGTCAGGAGGCGGAGACTTGTAAACATAGTAAGGACTTGTAGGAGGTGGGGGCCAAGTTTTGTATACATAAGGAGGCGGAGGTGGAGAATGATGATACACATAGGGAGGGAGAGACGGTGATTTGTAAATGTAAGGAGCTGCTGGGGGCGGCGGAGACTTGTATATGTAGCGATCAGGTGGAGATTCATGACTGTAGTAAGGAGGAGATTTGTACTGCACATCATGATGATGATGATGATGATGATGAGGAGGAGGAGGCGACTTGTAATCGTAACCTGGAGAATATGGAGGTGGACTAGGAGATTTGTAGTAGTAAGGGGATGCAGGCGACGAGGAACCATGATGATCCTGGTCATGGCTGGATCCGTGATCATGATCACGCGGCTTCCTCTCATGAGACTTCTTGTGGTGATCGTAGTGGGCTTTCGGCTCACCGCAGTTTTTGTAAGGACTTGGTGGAGGTGGAGACTTGTATGTGTAATAGGGAGACGCGGGAGGAGAATGGTATCTATCGTGATCAGGAGGAGAGGTGGAATAATAGGGCGGGGAATATGACGCGGGAGGTGGGGAGTAGTAGCTGCTGCTGCTGGGTGGAGAATAATTTTCCCATAACTTCCGCTGCAACTGTCGTGGATCAGCTGCGGAACGCGCAGCCCGCGTCGAGCTTGCCGTCGTTTGGAGCAACGATCTCATGCCATTGGTAGTCGAATACCGATCAGATGCAGCGCTCTGCACCAGCACAATCTCACTTCCTATGATCAGGTTAGCCAAAAGCAAGCCCTGCATGACCAGAGCCATCCTCGCCGTGACCATCGCGACATGAACCCAGCACCTAGCTTCACCACCTTGCATTGCGCGTACTCCCAGCTAGTGGCGTTTCGAACGATCTATAGCCCCGACTGAAAGCTCCACTAGAATTCGGGATCACGACGTGCTGGTTGCATGCATGCAGTCTCGTGAGCTCCGATGACGTGAGGCAGCTAGCTGATCACCTGCAACGGAATAATTCAAAGTTTTGAATCCATGACAAGCAGCTGGTCGCATAATGGCTCTGCCCTTCAAATGGCATCCATAAGGATGATAAATATTCAACATAATAAATTGGAAATACATGGTGGTTAGGCTAGCATGGTGACGCCCAAGTGATTCTTGATCAGTCATGCTGGAAATGTTTCTATAGTGGACTCCACATGACCTTAAAATGTAGGGATACCAAACTTTGGCCCCTTTTTGTTTCTTAGTGCATCACAATGTCTCCACTGTGAAGAGTACAGCCAACAAACTCATGACGATCAATCTAAAAGTGCAAGCTATATACCACAAAACAATATACAATATAAAAACAGCCTGCAATGCAACAAGCGCTGATTCTTCACGCAGCTCTTATGGATATGGACCCAGGCCTACAACTTGATTGTAGTAAGCATCTCCTGAACATCATGGAAGAAAATTAACAGGCCCTCGTAACAAGAGACTGTACTCTGAAATTGATCATTACATAGCTTCTTACACATTGACATGGCTGCAAAATGCTGATCAGCAGATCAAGTAGAGCCTGAAGAGAAAAGAGGCATGCAGATGAGGTCCAGAGGAGTGAGAAGAAAGAGGTCATGTGCCAGACCTCTGATCAGATGATATGTAGACCTGCAGAGCTCCTTTCTCTAGATTGGAACACCCCGGTCTGGGAAATCATTAAACCAGATCTATCCAGGTGCAGCTTCTGTGCACTACTTGAGTTTGGTGTGAGGAAATAGGAGCATTCCACACTTGTATATATACATTATGTAAAATTTACATCATCATAGCAAACACTTTGGAGTACACTGTACTTGATGTGTGGACAACAAGAAGCCTTAGCAGCTGTTCAAGCTCAAACTGCTCTTAGGGTGAATGATGTCACATGACAAGAAGATCATAGCAACATTCATGCAATTATGTGAGTTTTTCCATACATGTATACAGTTCTTGTGAAAATATAATTTTTCTTAGAATGTCCCATTTGGATATGTTTTGAAGAATATTTTAAATGTTTTCTCATGATCCAATTCTAAGCAACTTATTTATATTTAAATAATTATAAATACTAATAAAAGAAATTTGTGCCCTAAATGTTTTTTGCACATCATTTGGAAAAAATTGAAAAACATTTCCTTTATGATTCAAAACTTGGGTAGTTTAAAAATGCATGTTTTGAAAATTCAAAAAAAATTATCCTATTATATAAAATAATACATTTTTTTCCAAATGGGTGCAAGTGTGTAGATAGGAGGCAACATGATTATTTTACAAAAGGATTGTGAGTTTTTTTTAGTCTTTTTATATGAAATTTTTTTGAATGATATTTTTTATAACTTGTTATTAAAGATACATATAGTTGTAATAGATCACATGTTTTGTATTAATCATTGTTGAATAAATATTAATTTTTCAAAGTGGAATTTTTTTGTTAAATTTTGTGTTTTATTTTGAAATTTTATTATGATTTTGAATCTTACCAAAATATGCTAACTATTTTAATTTTTTGTTTCTTATATTATAAATTACAGCTTAGTTTTATATGTAATAAAAGATTCTTGAAAATTTAAAGTTTTAAAATATATTTTGAATTTTAAAATATTTTAAAATTCATATCTTTTTAATTGTCAGTGCTTTTTGAACTTGGATAATAGGTTACTATCATTTAAATTTTTTTAGCATTAAAATTATGTTATTACAATAGTCCTTTATCTAGTCTTTTATAAAATTAACCACAATTTGATGCAACACCTATTCAAATTCAAATATCTTTTGTAAAATCAAAATTCAAAATTTCACCTAGTGAATTTTTAATCTGAATTCCTCAACATTATATTAGTCATTTAGCACAACTTGAAATGATTAACATAATTTTAAAATGTCAAAACAAAGACATATGTAAAACAAATCACAATTTTCATCACTATTTGACATGATTTTTGATTCTTATATCTGTATTCACACCTAAATCCAACCATGAAATTAACCATGGGTCACCTCAAAAGTTTGGCATTGCTTTTTCAAGATTTTACGTGCATGGTTTAAATTTTTATCATTTGCTAAACATCATAATTCAAAGGTGTGACCCAAGCTTGGGGCTAGGAGAGTGAATTTTAGTATTACTTGCATTCATGCACAAATTGGATTTAGTAGTAATGCACTCCTCCATGATTTCAAAGGAATGCAATTGGGGAGCACAATTGAAAACATTGTGCACAATGAACTTGGAGGTGGCAATTCTAGGAGTGCTGTAAATCTTGATATATAGAGAGTAAGAAAAGTGTAGAGGAGATTGTTCAGGGTAAAAGAGGGAGAACACTGCAAAAGGGTGAACCTTAAGGATTTAGTTTTGAAGAAGAGAGAAAAGAAGTGGCATACCTCATGCAAGTGTTAAAAAAGTTGAAATGTTGATAGTCTAATAGTTTCTGAATCTCGTTGTTGGGTGAAGAAACCATGCACTTGCACATGATGTGCAAATTCTGGAAATATGAGTTGTAATCCGCATGGGATTTTGAAGTTTTGGTAGGGTTGGTTGTGTGGCTAGATTATGACAGATTTGCTGGGTTCTTTTGAATTTATTGTTGAAGAAGTGTATGAATAGTCAAAAGCAATGGTTTGAGACCAAAAGGAAGGCAAAGCCTAAAGTCTATTGTTAAAGAGGTTTAGAAACAGGGAATCCAAGCTTTGCGAAATTGTAACAATTTGTAAGGAATGGTAACAGGCTATCAAAGTGGCTTTAAAAACTTAACATATCACCTAATAATGAAATGCCCCAGAAATGACATGTACTGCTAGCACCTTGTGATCTATGTTTGTTTATGGTCATGATAAGATTTGCCTTGTGCTTTAAGTTCCATATGTGGAGGACATTCCCAAAATGTGAAGCCTAGTCACCTTGTCTTACTAGGCCCCTATTTTGGGAATGGCCTTACCCTGGGATTTACCCTACACATACATCACTCACAAGGTGATGAACAAGTTGCACAAGGTGGTAACATGGCGGAGAAGAGCTTGAATGGGGCTGTTATTGTTTGGTAACCTATTCACGTTCGTGTCATTACTTCCACCTGCAGTTACCAGACGTTATACATCACATGTCCCTTTGTGAGTCACTCCACATGTCCCTCAGTGAGTCACTCCTCAACTACCGCCGAGTGGCTAGACAACAATTTCCAGTTTGATTGTACAGCCCGGCATTTTCTTTTACTGGTGAATTTTCGGCAAAATTTGACCTGAAAAAATTGATTTTGACTTAGGCAAAGGATATTTTGTGAAAAAAATGACTCAAATTCGTCAGATTTCAAAGAATATTTTTCCAAATCGCCAGATTTTAATGATAAGTTCCAGTAGGTAGCCAAGAATGTAGAAGGATTCTGTTTTTTCTCTACTTTTCATATCCAGTATGTAGCCAAGATTGGCAAAATCATTCTTTGGATGATCGCACTTTGACTACATAAAAAACTCCTTAAAAGAAACCCTGGTACAGCCCTGCTTGATGTTGACAGTTACTAACTTGGTCACAAGTAGTACAGTTCATGGCATTCAAGTTTTGCTTACATATGTATGTCATATGAAAAACAGAAAAGCTTGCCTAGTACCCATTGAGTGCCACTAGTCTTCCTCACTGATGTAAGCATTTTAACATGTCTGAATTTGTAAATTAAAACATGGGTATACCTTCTTCAGTTGTGGACACAAATTGTTGATGAAGAAACACCAAGAAACAATGCTGTGAGACACTCATTAACCTATTGATGAATCTGGTTGCAATCTCAAACGAATGATTATGTCCCAAGGGTATTTAGTTCCATTTTCGTTCAAATGACATGCAAAACAATATAAACTTATTGAAAAATATTAGAGTTTGTATTGTATTTAATTATAAATAGGGTGCTTAGGATTATGAAAAATATCTAAACTATTTTTCATTTTAATATAAATTTTTTCTTCCTTCCTAGGATATCAAAAAACATTCATTTGTTTAGTATGCTCCATAAAAGATACAAGGACTAACTTTACCAAGATTATGCCTGGTTGTATTATCAAAAACATACATGATGAAACAAATGATCAGCTGGTTCATATGAGGATTAGTGTGGGTAGACTAGATCCTCTTGAGGGTGATGAACAATTGCCAGTGGAGAAGATCAACACTTTTCCGTGGGGTTCCATTTCCCGATATAACCGCTTGTAGTTAATTGACTTTCTGTTTTATCAGTGCATACCTACTAACAACCCAGTAACCCTTATACTAGCTAGTGTCGGGCGGTTCTTTAAATTGTGAAAGGACAGTCATAAATGGTTCCCTGATCAGTTGCAGATGAAAGAACCTTGGCGGTTCTAATTTTTCATTTTAAAATATAGGCCAGCTTTAACAAGTCAAGTACTCTTTTTCACTAATGATAGCTGATCATACGTTGTTGAGTCTTTAGGTTACTTAAAGAATCAAATTTTCAACATGGTTCTAAAATTTTGGACATTATCAAAAAAATAAAAATAAAACTCTAGAAAGTTGGACATTTTCTCAAAAATACAGACAGGGTTAAAAGAATCTTGATGGGGGATGGGGGGAGAGCTAGGGGCAGGGGGTTGGCAGCTACCTCCCACCCGCCTGGAATCAAAGAAATCCTGTAATTGAAGTGAAGAACCAGCCCTTAACTTTTGGTGATGACTTTCAAGCACCTTCGGCTCTTTCAGCCTCTAAGGGTATCTCCACTGCACTCCTGCAAACACCCCTTTTCCTTTAATGTTGCAGCAGGATAGCGTAAATAGTGCTGCTCTCCTGTATTGATGTCGATTTTGCAGTGGTCATTTTAACCCTTTCAAAATCTTTTTTCTACTATGGATTTGGACAGTGACTATTACTGGTCCAGATGTAAAGACGTAAAAAGTTCTTGAGTGTTTAAAGCGACTTTTATGACGTTTGTGGGTGGGGACAGTGATCATTAAACACTGTTCCATTTTAACATAAAGGAGTTGTGTATAGTTTTGGGGTGGAGATGCTCTAACATCTGCCGGTTCCTTCAACCGTTCATACTTTTGATTGTTGATGGCAGAAGTGACCTGAACGCTGAACTGATTCTGATTGAGATTTTAATACCGGCATAATAGTGGTACTAACATCTACATGCATCTATTTACCAAGTAGCCACCAGTTAGCTAACTTACCTACAAGACCTATCCTTTAGGTGGCAGAGATGACGTTCATCTGCAACTGAGTCATAAGAGGCTTCCAATGTTGAGGCATTGATGGCAGCTGCTTCACTACGACCTCAATGTCAAGGTGCGAGATGCCAATTGGAAAACCAAGGAAACATTGACACCGCTAACTTACCTACAAGACCTATCCTTTAGGTGGCAGAGATGAGGTTCATCTGCAACTGAGTCATAAGAGGCTTCCAATGTTGAGGCATTGATGGCAGCTGCTTGACTACGACCTCAATGTCAAGGTGCGAGATGCCAATTGGAAACCAAGGAAACATTGACACCGGTATGAGTAGTCCTCAATGTCCTCTGGAGAAGAGTTTTTTCTTTGGTGCGAAATTTCACAAAAATAAGAGAAAGAAAAAGGGAATAGGAATATTCTGTTTTGCTATTTCCATTTTTCTGCTAAAATAGCCAAATTTCAGGAAACAAAAATTTGGAATTTCTTTTGCTATGTTTGGACTCTGATTTTAGTTTGGTAGCTGTTTAAATTTTTTTAATAAAGGTTCAAAAAATTCACTGCTCTGGGTCTGCATAATATGTGGAACAGCATTTTTTTTCTGGCTATGTATAGCCAAAAAGAGAAATTAAAAATTCGAATTGCTTTGAAGAAATTGCCAAAACCAATTGCTTTCTGAAAATTCCAATAGCCAGCATTCAACCAAATTTAAGAGAAATTGTCAGATTTCTATACATGGTTCAAGTATGTAGCAAAAAATATAGAAGGATGTTTAAAACTTTTTATTTTCATATTTAGCTTGTAGCCAAATTCGGTTAATCTTCCTATGGATGATCGTCTCTTCTGCTACATCACAAAATTGACAAAAGAAACATTAATGTGAAGCTTGGGTGAGTATGGTAGATACCCTATGCTGTTCACTCCAGCACAGTGTTTCTTTTACTGGCAAATTTTCGCTAAATTTTGACCTGAAAAATATGATTTCAACTTATACAAAGGATCATGGAAAAAATGACCCAAATTCGCCAGATTTTGAAGATTGTTTTTTTCAAATCGCCAGATTTTTATGATAAGTTCCAGCAGGTAACCAAGAATATAGAAGGACTCGGTTTTTTTCCTACTTTCATATCTAGTATGCAACCAAATTTGGCTAAATTATTTTGTGAATGATTGCCACTTTGGTAGCCATCACAAAATCCTAAAAGAAACCCTGCTCCAGCAACATTGCAAGAGACACATACCAAACCCAATTCAGGTAGGCTAATGAAAAGCTGATGTTGAAAAGCTCATCTCCTACTCACGATTGACCCCAACCAGTCCACTGTGTACATTGACCTGACATAATATGCATCATGATGATCACCCCTCTGATGTACATCATGATGAATGTGGGTGGATCTGTAGTACAAATGATCAATGTACGAATTATCTACCGTGGTTCCCACGTAAAATTCATTTGAAGAGATGGAAGATTCCGGCTAAGTTGTACAAACACAACATATTCAAGTAAAATCTGGCACATGACTCAAAATGGTCTCAAGTGCTCGCACATGGAACAATAGATGCTGCTTTCAGGCATGAAGAGAGAGGCCATGAATTACCTTGGGTACCCAATTGAAAATTTCCAAATTTTTGGTAGACAAATTTCCTTATGATGACTACACTCTCAGGCTCTTTCCAGAAGTTGAAAGTGGCCCAAGCTTAAGCCCGCCTTTTGCTATGTCTGTGCTCTTTTTTGCACTTTGCTGTGTCAACAGTATGAGGGTTAGTTTGAGCAAAATGAGCTTGTGGACATTTTAACTTCATCCCCTTCTATATGGATTGTTGGTAATAAGATTGCTGGATTTTTTTATCCAGGCTGTGATAACCATCTTCAATATCCGAAAAACTGAGATTGATCTTAAATTATTTTTAAAAAATGATTTCCTTACAGGATATCTTAAATGAAGAAAATTTTAAGATAAAATAAGATCCGACTCAGTTCTGAAATAACCAACTGCTTTCTGATTCTGAAATATTTGGAAAACCAGAACCAGTGGTTCTTTGAAAATTCAAATTACTGTGTGAACACTGAAGGATACCAGCTTGAACAATCAAGTGTAATCCTGGAACAGAATGGGTATGGGGATTTAAGTACTTCAAAGATGGGGGAAGAGGTATTTTCATTAAATTCAAAATTTTACACCAAATTAGCACACAACACATGTGAGCTATAGAATCAAGCAGCTTGTTGTGCAAAGATGTTGCACAAATGTAAAATAATGTCAAAAGTTTCAGTGCAAAGTGAAATCATGATACATGTCCTTACCATGTTTTAAAGACAGGAATTCAATGCCAAGTGGAGCCAGCACATTGTTGTCTGTTTGCTTGTTGTACTGGGCTAGGTCACTCCACATGATACTGTCCAAGAATTAGTACCAGTACCCACATTTTTTTCTCTCACAGCCAGATTTCAAATCTAATATCACTAATTACCCTGCAGAAGATCTTGGACAATTGGGACTTTGGAGTCTCATCAAATTATCTTAGTCGAAAGCTTCAATCCAGTTGCTAATTATGTCAAGAGCTTAAAATGTTATTTCAGTTTTTCTAAGAACACCAATTGTTCTAAACTATAGATGCGGTAATGCCCAGACTCCTGTAATTGGAATATACTAGTGCAATAGTAAAATGCTGCACCTGCCAGATCATGCTGTCCTTGAGGTCCAAATGCTGATGGCTCACACAGCCGGCCAGGAATCTGGCCAAGAGAGGGTGAAAGGATTCATGAAGCTCAAAAAACATTTCTGAGGGTTGTAGCTGGGTCCACACCAAATTTACAACATGAAAGTTCAACTGCAAAACTTGGTCCTTTCTGCTTGACTAATGTGTACCAACAGGACTGCACTTGAGGCTGGCTCTCATTGTTGTATCTTAGTGCAGGTGCTTTAATATGAGGAGTGTGTACAGCAGACTGTTAATTAAACAAACCATCTGATGGCACCTCACACGGCATATCATAATCACTCAAGATTGTAACTAATTTCTTGTAATTGCCATAGTAGCGATTGCTATTATTGCCACAGTGAAAATTTTAAGACTAGAAAATCAGAGTTTGCAAGCTTTTAAGAACAGGTGCTGTTTGTCGCAGAATGTGCTTACATACAGTGCAACAACAACACAATAGGTTTCTCGCTAGCTGCAAACGTCTACAAAAGCAAAAGCTGATGTACAGAGGATCAACGTTCAAGAAAAGAGATCTCCGGAGGCGCTTTCTATTTACAGTGACATGTATAAATGATCAGCTAGTTTTGTTATAAGATGAAACCGTGTAACAGCTGGATCTCGCGGGAGGTTTGACTTACCCAATGGACGAAGCAAAGGACGATCTTCTGTTGAAGAGTACCCGGCCGGCCGGGGCTTGGGCCGTGTATATGTCATATGTATGTAGAGAGCTGCAGAACGTGCAGTATGTGCTGTAGTACACAGTAGGCTCTAACTTGACAGCCACACATGTGATGAGCGCTGGCCGTGATATTCAAGCCTGAATTGCAGGACTAGTCCGCGTACTTGCAGACTGGTTCCTGACTATGGAACTCGTGCAGGGTCTTTAGGGCCTCAATAATCATTGCTTTGTACCTAGTCGTAACGCTCGCCTGCATCATCAGACTTCACCCCGGAACATCCGGGAGTTCAAGATCTGCTGGTGCGGGAGATCATCAGCAGCAGCTAGGCTACCAGCTGTGAAAAAATCCAGGCTCTCGCTGGTCCGATCTAACGGATCCCAGCTGAATCAACTGATCATGCAAGTAAATTATACAGCACGGCGCTGCTGTGTGCAACATTGTTTACTAGATAATTGCTAAGGTTTCGAGTTTGAATGCCCATGAGCTTCTTTCAGCTGCAGTTGAAATTGGCAATTTGATGGGCAGCACCGGCTGTAACTTCCAGTGTGATCATGTGCTGCGAAGCTGCAATTAGCACAAGTGATCTTGTAAAACCAGTAAATGTGAACTCGCTTGAACCCACATAATATATGTATTCTCCATCTAGTGATTCTAGTCGTGATGTTATCAGCAGCTCGCCAGATAAATTAAGCTATCATGTATTCCATGCTCAATATTCGAGATTGGCACTTCTCTGCAGTGACCTATTGACAAAAACAGTTTTTCAGTGATGAAGCTGGATTGAGATCTTTGACTGATCTTATTATACCGATCAAGGTGCAGCTGGTTATAATAAGTGTGCCGAGGATCAGCACATTTTCACCATGAGCAATCGAGGAATGAATTACACATCCGCCTCGATCCGGCAGGTAGTGATTTAATCAAACCCACCCATGGTCGGAATTAATTAAGCACGCGCCCTGATCATACTCGAACCTCCCGCGAGTGCTAGATCACGATCCCGGGATGATGCGATGATGATGCGCATCTCTAACGCCTGTACAGCTAGCTAGCTGCTCCTGCAGACGCGATCAAGCTGGAAATCGCAAAACAATCTGATCTAGTTAATTAATGACGGTAACAACACTAATTACGTCTTCAGCATCTAAGAATTTCTAGTACTAATGATGATCAGTGCCCGCTAATCTACTGAAGTTTCACCATTCAAAATATTACTCTAATAAGACCGATTATCTGCACCTGATATTCATCTTCCTACCAGTACTAGTGAAGATCAATGGGTACCCACGCTCTTAGGAAGGGGTATTAGTTCAGGCCAAAAATGGTGACAAAGGGGAGGCACTGCATCTTCACATAGATACTTTTATTTTGAGAAGCTTCCAAAGTTGGGTTTTTTTTTGTTTTGTTTGGGTTGGTGACGGATCAATCGAAATGGCTCATTGTGAAAAGAGAGGGGGGAAAAAAAAAGGGAGAACTTGAGAGGCAAACCAAATTATTATAAGCAAAATGCAAGGAATTCGAGGGAGAATTCTCGGATCACATATAATTTTTGCAGGTGGGTGGCAGTAGTATATAGTTATTATGCCATGGATTTTTTGGGGCCTAAATCTCTGTAAGAGATCAGTCCTAATTGATGATAATATATAGAATTTGCTGTACTACTGTACCCACCAGAATGGATTGCTCAGGCTGAGCTTGAAGATCACACTTGTACATGACTTATACCCCTCGCCCCTTCATCAGATTCATCTGCAATGTAAGTTTTGTAATCAAGCATTTCATATGTGAATTTGGAAATGGCATGCTGAGAGGGGAAGCCCCTGTCAATTTTAGGGAAAGGGAATCTGTTTCTTGCCCAAATGCAACAGGCAGCCAATTTGATGAAAGACAAATGACCAGAACATGAGTTGCAGTTATATCTGGGAGGGGTCAAGTGGGCAACACATACTATGCTTGAATCCCCTTGCTATTGGTTGATTTTCCTGTCAGATGCATCAGCAAGAACAGTTAAAAATTATACATACCAAATTTTCAAGTTATCGTCACTGGTTTTTCTTGAGAAAATTTGTAAGGATTATATTTAACAACATATTCTTTGCATCCAAGAAATTTGAGAAGAACAAAAACCAACTAATTTATAGACAGCTTTTTTACTTCCACATTTTTTCCAATTCGGGATAGCACAAGTGATTTTCCCCAATCTGACCAACTATGTTGTGCGTTGACCTTCGAAAGTGTGGAGACCTTTCCACGTTGAGGTAAGCCCAAGATGATGTCACGATGAATCTTAAGGCCCTAAGTTAATTTGCAAATGTCTTACTGAAGACAAAAGCAAAAACCATGTGAGCACTTCATTTGCAAATGTCTTACTAAAGACAAAAGCAAAAACCATGTGAGCATTAGTGTTGGCCACATACCCATGTTAGCCGGTTACCAATTTGTGACGCCCTTTGTGCTCACCTTTGCATTGTTTGCGTTTTGTCAAACCTTTCCCGCCACTTGCTTCATTAACTCCTAATTACTCATATTAGCACATTATGGTATGACGATGATTATGATTTTTTTAAGTTGAGTTTTTATTTTTCATTGAAGATTTACTTGAAGCATCATTCCCCCAAATAGGACGGGAAGGAACATGCTTTGGAATTCCAGTAGGAAGCTTGGGGTGACCTTGATCATTAGACTTCCACAATTGAATTGCAAGGCCATCTTTGGGACTCCACATTGCATATATTGGAAACACCTTGTATTGCATCACTAACCACCTAGTGGAATCCACAAAAAATTGAAAAAGATGCATGTCATTGTGTCCAACTAATACCTCAGGGTCATCTTTCAAATAGCTTTGAACCCAAGATTTGAAATCAGGAATTTCTTGAATCAATTGAAGGATGAATGGCCTTTCTTGGGAAACCATAAATGCTTTCATCAAGTCCCCCAACATAATTATTTTGCTCTCTCAATTTTTTTGACAAAAGCCAAAACTTCCATCAATGTCCTCGTGGGTATGACCAACAACAAGAAAACCCAACTACACCTCTTCAAAAACCTCCTTCGCAAATAATAATGACAAAAAGGCAAACAAGTGCCAATTCTTATTATCTTTGACACAATTCTTCATTTGGAGCAATAATTTTTTTGGTAATGGTTTTGCATCGACAACTTGCTCAAGTGCTTCAATGCTTTTAAACATCAAGAACTTTCTCACATTAATTGTTTAAAAAAATCATTTTGTAGCTCATAACCAAATAGCCTTTGTGACTCATGAATGGGTTCCTTTTCCAAAGTTCATAGAAGACACAAAAGAGATCCAATTGTGAAATTAAGGTTGTTGGGCCATAATTCATTAGAGTATTGAACAAATGTTTCATGCCCGTGAGCAATCATTCTAGTGAATGTGATTAGCAATTCACCCAATCCAACAACCATTTTATTTTTCACTTGTAGCTTCAGTAGTGTAGTCTTTGAATGATCCATCTTATCATGAATGATGCACAAATATTCATCCTTTGATTGAATCAACTCCGTTTTCCAATTATGGTAAAGATGCTTATAGGACTTTTGATGTTTATTATGCCTTTTCAATTTCAATTCATGCTCCTTGGCATTAACACTGTTTTTTCCAACTTTCAATATCAAGTCCTTCAAAGACTCACATATTGTGCATTTTGCAAAGGTTGAACTTCTTTTTCGGACATCAATATTGAGATGGTATTTCTTCCTCAATTGACTCATAGCAAATTGAAACACCTCACCAATCTTTAGCTCCTTACTAATTTACAATCATAGAAGAAAAGAACACAACTTCAACAAATCAATTCAACATAATTATCTTTATGATCATGAAGATTAACAAAAAATAATGAGAATAATGGAACACAAATGATTTTCCAAACAAAAGACATATGCAAAATTCACCACACTTCATTGTTCCTTTCTCAAACACCTTTTCATGTTGTAGGAATTAGAAGGCAAATGTCTTTCTTATCTCCCATTCCCAATTCCCTTCATTTGGTGTGGCATTATATCAACACATTAGTTAATCAACAACTGAACATTGCTTTCACCCTACCTAATTGAAGCTCATTGCTTTTTCATTCCTGAATTTCCATGCCGCCTTTGCCTTGTCCCACATGTGTTGTCTTGCTTATAGGATAGGTAGGTAGATCATGAAATCCCAACAATCCTCAACCAAGCCACTTCACAAATATTGACATCTTGTATTGTCACAAACTTCCGCTTCTTTACTCCAACCCTCTAGTGTAATCTTCTAGGAATATCCAAAATGTATAACCTGTCAACAAATGACAAGTTCCAAAACTCTTGTCACACAATTAACATCTTCTCATGAGAAAAATGTTGACAACAATTGAAAGAACAACAGTTCATTGAACTCACACTACAAATTGATTCATTGCTCAGAAGATGATCGATTTTCAAAGTAGAAGCATCATCACTTGATATTCTTTGATTTCTTTTCACAAATGTGGGCATTTTTTTTCACACCTACAATTTCTTCATCATCTTCTGACTCATGATGTTCATCATATGTTGTAAGCAATGACAACAAACAATGACCATCAAGAACTATTTGTGACAAAGGCCATCTCCAAATTGACATTATTTGTGTTTTGTCATTTTCACATCTCAAGATTGTGACCCCCACATTAGTTTTTCCAAGATCCTCATCTAGAATAAGCTCCCTAGGATTGGAAATGACAATCCACCTTTCAGCAATCATCTCTCCAACATAATTCAACAACACACATTCTCCCCCACCACTCCATTTTCTTCATGCAAGGAATAAAGTTACTATTATGTGGCACATCCTTTTCAGCTGTATGAGATCTTGACGCACCACCATCTTCATACCTTCAAAAATTATAACATACTCCTCCAAACCAAGGTTTGAAGCATCCTCAACATGTGTTGCATTAATAAATCTTTCGTCATGATGCACTAGGCCATGTAATCATTCAAATTAGAGATTGATTAACCTTTTGGGCCACAACCAACTAATGAGACATCCTTCACTAGCCAAATGCAATTCAATCACACATAATCTTTGACAAATCTTCCACAATGATTCAAAAAAATAAAATTCAATTTTTAAAACTATTGAAAATACATTCCCCAACAACAACTATACAATTCTCAGGTTCGCTAGCACCATGTACAATAATCAAATCTAATCTTTTGCATCACCCATGACCAACGCAAGTCCTTTCCCCCTCACTTATCAAATACCAGAGATTAATCTGATCTCCAACATTCAAGAAATCATTTGCCATGGTACATCATCCATGTAAAAGTGTCATGAAAGAAATTTAATTGGTTAATGGCAAGAAATTTTGAACCATCCATTGCCATTACTCGCAATAACATCTTGCAAATATATATATATATATCAAAACATGTCGAAAAAAAACTATCTAGGCGTATCCACCAAATTATACTCATCATAATGTAATTATTACATACTAGATCCATCTTGTAGATAAGCAATGAATTTTGATGAAGGGCATATTAACCTAAAATGTAGCAACCACTATCACGTATGAATGGAGAATCGGGTGGCGACCAGATTCCCTGGAAAATGAAAGGGAAAATTGGGCAACCATTAGATTCCCATTTTACAAAAAATATAACGTTGCAAAATCAAACAACACAAAAATATTTATTATTTGTAAAATGGAGGGTTGGAAAATTAAGTGGTCACTCAATTTTAAGCTATTGCCAAATGGATGTTTAGAGAACTGATCGGATATTCGATTCTCTATCGCCGACAATGGTAGGGTTGGAGAATTGAATGCCTCCAAATTCTCCCTTTTCGGAAAATCTAGGGTTGGAAAATCAGGCGACTACCCGATTCTCATTCTTCGATGAATGCAAGGTTGGAAAATTGAATGGCCACTGATTCTCCCTCTCCTATGAATGTGGGTTTGGAAAATCAAGTGGCCACCTAATTTTCCATTTTTGGCAAATGGAGGGGTGGAAAGTTGAACGACTGCTTGATTTTCCCTCTTCGAAAAATGGAGGGTTGGAAAGTCGAGCAAGCTTCTGATTATCCCTCTTTGTAAAATGGAAGGTTAGAAACTTGGGTGGCTACTCGATTTTCCCTCTCTAAAAAATGGAATGTGGGAGAATCAGGCATTCACCCAAGCCCAAGTCTCCCTCTCCGGAAAATGGAAGGTTGGAGACTCAAGTGGCAACTCGATTCTCCCTCTCTAGAAAATGGAACGTGGGAGAATCAGACATTTGCCCAATTCTCCCTCTCCGGAAATTAGAGACTTAAGACCAATTCTTTGGAATTCTAAAACCTTTGGTTTTGTTCATTTTCACAAAAAATTTAGAACTAATTTGGTTTAGGACAAAGTTTGGTTCCATCTCCATTAACATAACTAAACCAAAAAAAATTTATGTAATAATAGTTTGTTCAACTAATACACATAATTCAAGATAAAGATTATGTGTTGATTATGTACAATCAATCAAATGCAATAATTGCCTAAAATGTAAAGCAAAGTTTATAGGCTTTTCAATGAAATTGTCCTTATGTGTGTAAAGAATTTGAACTTGTTCAAAATGAGGCAACATCCCCAATTCAAGTTTTAATCAATTTTGTAAAAATGCTAGTTCCTTTATTAAGTTCTAATGGTGCTTCCAAGGTAGTTTGAAACCTTTAGTATGAAGATTCTAAAACTTGACCTATAAACTAAACCTTAACTGCCCAAAATCCCAAAACCTTCCAACTTAACAACCTACATACCCATCCACTTGGCTTACATATTGAAAATTACATGTAGGGAACTATCTATGAATGCCTTCCTAAACCCTATGTACCTATTGACCGCTTTTTTACATATTATCATCTACATGCCCTAACTTACTTGATAAGTACATACTTGATCTTACCTACTTATAATTGTCCTAAAAAACATGTTTGAAATAGTTGATGACAATTTTGAATATGATTGTGATGAAGGTATTGTCATATTGAAAGGTTTACAATTTACACTTTGTGCTCATGTGCCCATATATACTTACATCTTTTTACATGCCTTTATTTCGTTATTAACCACATGGATGACCTTACTTATGTGTAAGGGAAGGCTTGTTCCCAATGGCCTCCCGTAATTTGCTAATGGTAGCTTCCAAATTAGGGGAAGGTTGTGACATCATGAATTGAATGTCAAACATCAAAAATTACTATTCAAGTTTGTTGGAATTTAAAAGGTGTTCATAAATAAAATCTCTCTTGCCATTGCAAGCCTCATGCTTGCCATCTAATTTTATAACATTGTAATTAATTCCAAGCTTGTCCATCACATCATATTACGAGATCAACTTACACCCAACTCTATCAAGTTCTATGATGGGTTTTGGGGGCATACATCATTATAATTAAAGTTTTTCCCCCCTCAATTTTGTGATATAAAAAAAATTGGAAAAAATATGGAAACAGATAGAATAAAAGTTGAATTTACATTATTAAAAAAAATTCCAATTGAGGTTTATTTTGTCAAAAAGTGACAAAAAATTCAAACAAAAAAACATTAATTATAACTAGTGTGGCTTGTGTTATTGAGCCCATATTATAACATATCGTTATTCAAAATTCAATAATTCTCACACTATGGGTCTAAAAAGTATGACACCACCTTGGTGTATTTGTACTTTTTGAAGCCTTTCCAATAATATCAAGAGCACACCCCCAAATCCTTAATATTTTAATATTGAAATGTTGTTAAGAAATTGGTGATAAAAGTACTCAAAATTCTAATAATGCATTACAAATCTAAAAATTACAAAATTGCATTAGTGCACCCTTACTCATCAAAGGTGTCGCAACCCTAGCTTTGGGTTCGCGACCAAGGCAAAGGGGTTACAAGGTTACGAACCAAAAGGAAACCCGAGAGTCAAGGCAAGAAGAAGCTTGGGAGTCACATCACATACTCTTGGGAGTGTAAGAAAGGGTGAGGGAGTATGAAGGAGTGAACCTTCACACTCCCAAGACAACTCTCACTTTGGGAGATGGAGTCCTGGTGGACTCTCGAAACTTCAGAGAATGATTTCAGGGGTCAAAACTCCATGGCTTGTGGCGTTCTTTATATCATTGGAAAGCTCTTGAAACGTAGATGTTTAAAATGGGCTCACATTGCTCATTTGGACATCTGAAACACAAGTTATGGCCAAAAGAAAAGTCGGGAGTAAAACTGTCAGTTTGACTCCCGACCATAAAAACTCAAGAATCGACCCGATTTACTTAGCTGTAGGGGGCGTGCGACATATCGTTAAAAAGCTCTCAACAAAATTTACAACTTTGCTTTAGACCGCATCTCAATCCGAGGTGTGCTTGCAAAGTTATGGGGCTCCAAAGTCGCGGGAGTTCCATTTGGCATGATTTCGAGACTTCCACTCGGGAGTCCCAAGAAAGAAAAGCCATTTGGATGTAGGCTCCGTGGCCAACCACAGAGTATACTATAAGGGGGAAGGTGATGGCTTTCCCAAATTTGGGTTGTGGTGAGTCTAGTGTGTCCATGTTGCTCATGGCTCATCTTAGCACCAAGGGTGTTCCAACTATGCACTAACCACTTTGTGTGGGTTGTGTGCAGGCCCGTGTGAGTGAGTGAAGCTTGTCAACTTTTCCTAATCCCATCCCGGAGCTCCAACACGCCCCTCTACCCCTCAAAGTGTTGTGAGTTAAGAAACGTGCCCTGATTCCTCCCTCTTCCGCTATCTTCTACTTGAATTCATATTTGAGTCCTTTAAGGAGTTGGGAGTGCATCAAAAGGGCTTCTAGTGGGACCAAGAACACAACCTTGGTTTAGGAGATCCTAATGTGACAACACAAACAACATACAAACTACCTTCCTTAATAGTAGGATAATAAATGTTGATCAATGTGAGTACACAAAATGAATAACAAACATCAACAAAATGGCCATCCACAAGTTTGTTTGAAATGGATCTTTGTGAAACAACTTACCTAAATGGCATTAGGTATTTCTAGTGGTGTTTTTTTCTTTTATGTTTTATTTGACACCATCCTCAATATGTTCTATATATCTTGACATAATTTTTCATATTAAAATTTTTGATTTGTTTGAAATACTATTATTGATTTTCAATAGAATATTTTTCAAAAATATTATTTAGGATATGGGTTATTAGGGGGGGAATAATCATTACACAATTTTCACTCTTATAAAATAATTATGACTCAATATTACATGAAAATATTATTAAAATATATTGCAACAAGGGTTAGAACTTTGGGTTTATTAAAAAAAAAAAAAAGGATCATCTAAACAAAACTTACAAGGTTTTTGTAAACTTATTATGCTTTAATAATACATAATAATAAGCAATTCCAAGTAAGATTTATAAAAATGAAAGGAATAATCTTTCCACCATGACCTCTATATTAACCTTTGTTGTGTTTTTTGAAGTTTTGGGTTGTTGACAGCTTTTGTAAGGAGCTTGTTGGGGCCATGCAATGTCCAAGTATTACCAATATGTCACAAATGATTCTGAGGTATATGTTAACTTGACCTCAAATTTCAATCAAAGAAACATAGCCAATTTTGTAGAAAACCATCATTTGGACCAAGAAAAGTGACAAGGGATGACAAGAATGCTTTAAGGCATGTGACTTGCAAGGATGCTTCCATGCAAACTCAAGATTCTTGTAAAAACTAGTTTGTTGTAAGAATCGTCCTATTTCAAGAATTTTTTGAATTCAAGCATGTAATTTTTTTTTGGTTACAAAAGGTCACAATCATTAGTGCTATAAGGTTGTGTGCCAAGTCTTCAAGTTTGGGCAATAGTCCATTGGGTTGTTGCAAATACCTTAGGCCTAAGGTTCAAAAATGCGTGTCAAACCAAAATTTAGGATATTGATTTTTCTTATGCTTTTGTTATTGTTATATCACTTGTATGTTAAATATAAGTAGATTATTTGGCACCTAACTCCAATGAGACCCAAGATTTTGATGGAGAATTTCAAATCTTTTAACAACATATTAAAAAACAAGTGATACAAGTACTAAACATTTTCGTTTCTTTCTAAAAGGCTAAACTCACAACAACTGTGATGTTAAACCCTTACTACAAGGTCTTGGGACAAGTCATTTAGTTTGTTGACAAGGTGAGAACATTGCAAATTGCTAGTGAATATAATTATCAAGTATTATTTGCACTCCTTGTTTCTACATATAAGTTTTTAAATCCAAGTGATGTAAGTGCCAAAGATCCTAACTTTACATCCCAAAGTATTAAAATCACAAGTATGTATGATCTCAAGAAGACTAATGAGAAAATGGAATCAACAATTGTGAAAGAACCATGGTCAAGAAAGTCATGGAAGAAGAAGACAACAACCCACTAGCATGGTGGAGAGGGCATAAGGCCCAATTTTTGTATGTTGACTTTGTAAGCCAACAAATTTTGGGGATTGTTGACTTCCAAATTGAGATGGGAAGAACTTTAATATTGTAGGCATTTGCACAAACCTTGAACACTCTTGATTGAACATAGAAAATTTTGAAATCCCAACTTGAAACATAAAAACTAGCCAGACGATGCTTGTGTTGGTGGCTTGGGCTACATGTTATAATTCATGGAAATAAAAGAAGACCATATAGAAGAAAATGAAGATGTGATTGATAAATTTGGATTTCTCGAGGTGAAGAAAAGCACCAATAGGCTTTAGGTAATTCTTTTAATTTCAATTTTTTTGGGGATTATTTTTAGTTTAAACTATGGTGTTAAAATTATTATTTTTGTTTGTTGGAGATCTTAGAGTGATGAAAGAACCAGGTTTAGTGAAATTGTTGCTTTTAAACCCTAACCCTAGGATGTGATGAACCTTTTTTAAAAATTAAGGACTCATGTTTTTCATTCATTTTTGTTATGCAACCTTGATTTAGGTCTTTTGGGTGTTTAAAATAGGGCTTTCTTTAAGGTCTGAAATAGGGATTTTTGGGGTCTGATATAGGGTTTTTTGAAACCTGAAATAAGGCTACTCAAAACCAGTAATTAGGATCAACCTACCTAAAATAATAAAAGAACCGAAATTGAGTTGATGATAGATCTTAGTTATCATAACCTGCGCCTGCCAGGGTACATAGTAATGGATCCCTTCACCAACAGCTGAGAAAAAGACCATCTGAATACCTACCTGAGGCCCAAACATTGAAGAGACTTGGTCAAATTTGTTCCATTAGATATGGTCACTAATATGGAGGCTAAAATGGGTGATATGGAGATTGCAAAACTGTGAGAATTTTTCTAGTGGTAGGGGAGGTGATGTTTAAACTGGTGTTCAACCTCCACAGAGTTTTGTTTCTGGGTAGAGGGTTCTTCCCTCTTTTTGTCCATGTCTTTCCATTGGGTAGCAGCCTCATACAAGGGCATTCCCAGAAGAAGGGGCTGCACGAACCAGCAGCCTTGCACATCACCCAACAGGGTGAAGTCATAAATTGTCTCCTCATTGGTAGACATTGGTATGTATGTGTGAAATTTGGGCTTGGAAGAGAGATCCTAATTTAATGACAGCACCAATTTTACTCAAGGGAGAAAGAACATTTGGAAAGACTATTTGGCTTCAAAATGCAACAAAGGCTTTTCACATCAGTCAATTAAAATGACTCAGTAACTTGAACCCTCAACCCTCAACCCTAAAGCACAGACAAATGGAAAAGTGCCACATGTCTCCTAACATCCTCTGCAAGTTTGCTAAACATTTTGGAGCTGCGCCAATTAGTGCACAAAGCATTATGTACTCAACATGCAAAATGTTCTAGATATCTCTTCATGTACACATGTAGTAGATGTCTTAGACTTTGGCAAATGAATGGCAACTTCTGGGTGGGCACCAAAGAGAAAGACTAATGTATGTTCTACTGCAGGAAAATTTCCTAGTGTTATTTCATGGGCACCTTCAGAAAAGAGGAGGGATGTTATGAATACTCCTTTAAGAGGTAGGAATCTTATGCCCACTCTTAAGGAGGACACATAAGAACTCACCCTCCCCATCTACACCTCATAATCAATGTATGTTGGTTCATGATGATGTTCAACTTGTGCGTTACAATGGGTAAAGCCCATGGGCAGGGGAAATTGAACTCTCACTGACAGCAGAAAAAGGACACAAGTTCATTCACCTTCAAAATTGATCAAAATAAACAAGATGAAAAACTGCTCCTCTTGTGTTTGTCAATTCACATTTCATGCACATTTTGATGAACCCACAACCCTATCCACCTCCAATGACAAGATAGACAATATTCATTGTCAGTTCACATTGTGTGATGCGACACAGGAAACAAACAACCGCCTGACATAATGAAGAATTAAACAAGAGAGAGAGAGCCCAGCAGCTACCTTTTTTTTACTTGATTCAAATAACAGACATGCTGCTGCTGATCTGGCCCTGTTTTTCAAAGCCTAATCTTGGCTTTCACAGCTTTGAAATGGCCCCAGTAGTAGTTGAGTTCATATCATCCAATTTCTCCCCAGGTAGTATCATCACCTTCCCCATGACCTGTCGCTGCTGAATGGTTGCAAATGCTTGATTTGCCTGATGGAAAATGCAACGGACTTCAATCATGAGGCTCATGATTTTTTCATACAGAACCAGTTCCAGGCAAGACAATTGAGTGGAGAGTTTTTTGGGTTGCTCAGACATGACACATTCAGGACATTCAGGGAACTGTTGGCACCTACTCAAAAGTCCATCCACACATTTGCAAAGAAGCATACGTATGCACCCAAGGGTTGGCAGGACTGAAGAACCTACCTGGTCAAGTGAGAATGTATGGGAGACATTAACACGTAAGGTGCCATTGCCCAACATCTCTAATAACTCCTGGATTGATTCCCGAAGAACCTCAGGCTTATGCTGCAAGTAGCTGCCCCAGTAAAGCCCATGTACTGTCCAATTCTGCACACTTAAAAACAACACTTCATTAGTAGCAAGAAAAGTGCTGCAAACAAAATTCAACAAGACACCAACCAAAACACATGTTTCAGCACCTTGAAACTTATTTCTTAACAACTTCACACAAACCTTTCCAAACAGAGTCCTATCTCACCATGGTCATCAACCCTCCTCTAGTAAAACATTTTTGGTCTTGCACTTTCAAAGAGGATGAGGAACACAAAAGCTAAAAGACAGATGAAGAAAATCAACAAACATGTCAGATTCATCCTTTTCATAATCTCACCTTAACAAGGACAATATTTGCAGGAATGGTTGGAATTTCACCACTGGTAAAACCTATGATGAGTATTTGAGCACCCCATTTGAGTAGCTTCATACTGTCCTTGAAAAGTTTCCCGCCGACTGGATCATAGAGAACATCAACACCCTTAAGGTTTTTTGACTTCAAGAAGGCTTGAACAGATTTGATCAGCCCACCATCACTTGGGTCTACCACATAGTCGGCACCTAAATCTTTCAACAATTGTGCTTTCTCTTGCCCCCTTGTGTCAAAATGCAAATGCCATTTGTCAATGCAAGTACAAAAACTCATGCTGAACATTGAAACCACAGGCTCAAGGATCAATGTGAAGATTTCAAGGGTGTTTCTTTTGCTTCAAGGTTGGAGCCAACAACCCCCCTTCACGAGAAAACATTACAGCAGTGGGGACAGACATACATATGGAACTAGGCCCAGAGAGAGTACCTGGCAGCTGCAATAACAATAGCACCACAGATCTTGCCAATTTGCACAGCAGCTGTGCCCACTCCTCCTCCTGCCCCGAGCACAAGAAGCACCTGCTATGTGGAAACCCAACCTTTGAGACCTTTTCCAGGCACAGTAGTGGTGACTAACCACACAAACAATCTTTGCAAAAAAACTCTCAGATTTCATATTTTCCTCATTTGGAGGAAGATCTAACCCAAACCAATTTCATCATGTTGCCAACATCAGGGCAAAAGGAACTGCATGATCTTCATTAGTGAGTGAGTGTCTTTAGGGTTTTATGGCAAACCCTTCTCCCCATGATATGAAGAAGGGATGATTACAGGCCACCAAAGAAAAGATAGTCTCTGACCTGACCAGCTTGAAGGTGAGCTCGGTGCACAAGAGCAACATGTGATGTGCCAAATGCAACAGGAAGACCACCAGCCTGCACTAGATCAACTCCCTTTGGTATCTTGTACCTGCAGCAAGCAGAGCTTTCAGAAGTTGGAAGTCTTTCCAAGCAACATTAGTTTGTTCCTGAAGAATGCATTCAAACCATAAGCTTCGCGAGGTTCTTCGTTTTCTACAGGAATCGCCTCTATGGATCATTTTTTCTTTTTAGCAGAAATTGGGGCAGGAAAAGAAAGGGGGAATGCGAGAAAACCTACGTACGTTCTGTCAACTTCTGTGACAATCTCCTCGGCAAGAGTGCCGGAGTTGGAATCCACAACACCACAGACGGCATCACCGGGATTGAAATCCGTGACTTGACGACCGACTTCAATAACGATGCCGGCGTAATCGATTCCCGGGATGAACGGCAGCTTCGGTCTCTCCTGGTACTTGCCTTCTACCGTCAACACCGTCGCAAAATTCACGCTTGCTGCCACCACTCGCACTCGCAGCGACGTCCCCGAGGACGACGACAATGTAGGTCGTGGCTGCTCCTCGTTTACATAAATCGCCGAACTCTCTGTCATCGCCTCCGTTGGATCCCCAATCTTGCGACACACCACCGCTCTCATCGTGTTGCTACTCTTGCCTGCCATTTTTTCTCAACCAAAAAAGAAAAGAAAAGAAAAAGAAAACACTCCGACGACCCCAACACTCAATCCTCCAAACTCCTCCTCAACGCAACAAGAACTACTATTGCTACAAATTGCAAACAAACAAGCACGCTAGCAAAAAAAACAAAACAGTGAAAGAACTCGAAGCTTGGAAATCTCCAACTTTGATCGAAAACAAGCCAAATTCCAATCAGAAAAGCTCAGAGCTTTGCAACTTTTTTTTGTGGTCAAAGTCTCCTTGTGGAGTGGGTTGCAGGGGTTTTGTTGTGCGCAGATCGGAGAAGAAGTAGAAGAAGACGGGGTTTTACCTACCACAATTGCATGAAAACGGTGATCGTAGTGCGGCACTGATGTCATGGCGACGTAAGCTCGCTAGCTAGGTTTTTAATCAATCCCCATCGCCGGATTTATCCTACACGTCATCGCAACGAATTCCTCGAGGAAGGGATACACTGCACCTTCTTCAGCAACGGAAGGTTCACGACGAATTGTTGCCGTATTCTGACTGGATGCATACTGGAAGGACTGGCAGTCATCTTCGCAAGTACCCATCTATCTCTTCTCGTTCGTTCCACTCGGCGGCCATTTCGTCAGTTACCTGCAAACGACGAGAACAATCTCCTCCTCTTCATCGTCGTCTTCCCATTTCTTTCGGGACTTGCTTGACGCTTGTCCGTTGTATTTCTATCTTTCAATGCCGTACCAATGCATGAAGATGAAGAGCACACTCTTGTTGTGCTCTTCTTCTTCTTCCTTGCTTCCGGCACTTACTTCCGCCGCCATCACGTTTAGGTCCAACAACAGAAGAAGAGTAGTGGGTTGCGGCCGCTCCTCGCAGACAGTGCGATGCGGACTCGAGACGAGGGTCGGAGTCGTTACTGCTACTACTGGTAGCTGTGGAGGAGGAGGAGGAGAAAGGCAACGTCGGGCGTTTGTGTCAAGGGGGGCAGCAGCAACAGGGAGATCAGGTGACGGAGGCGTCACACCGCCGCAACAACAACAACGGTTTCAAGGGAGGGGCTTGTGGTTCAAAGATGGGTACGAGCTCACGGATCCATCTTCAGTTGACAAGCATCACTCGCAGGTGGATATGACGGACACCGACGCTCCTGTGCTGCATCGGTTGAAGGACGGCTTCATCAGATTCAAGGAGAACAAGTTCCTGTAAGCTTTCTTGAAGACAAGAGTTCGCAAAAGACTTTTAGGGTTGAAGCTTCTGTTGTTTTCTAAGGAACAGATGTTAGGAGCAGCAACAGCAGGAGCTTCAAGGGAGGAGGGAGAAGCCTGTAGGTAGAAGTCTTTAGGAGGATTTCTTCAACAGTTCTCAAGGTAGAGACATTGTCAACACAAATTGCAAAGAGAAAAATGCGTTCAGATTGAGGGAGCAGCAGCATGAAGCAGCAGTGATAAGAGACTGAGCAGAACAGGCCAGATGTAAATGTTGAGCCACTGAAAATTAGGGTTTGTATTTCCCTTGCCATCTTTTGTTGCTTTGAGTTTTCTCTCAAGTGCTGTTGGATTGTTGGACAGCAAAGAATCAGAGCTATTTTCGAAGTTGGCAGTCGCACAGGAGCCCAAGGTACATCACATTTCTTCTCTCTGCAATGGTGGTGGCTCTGAAGCATCATGTGACAAGGGAGAGGAGAGAGCAGTGGTCACTTCACTGTCTCTGTGCAGCAGTGGAGATGCTTTGATCAAATTAGGGTTTTTTTTTCTTTTTTTGCCTGTTGTGGACTTGGACATTGTGACATAGAGATGTGCAGAGTCCTGTTTGATTACAGTGACAGACAGCAGTGTTTCTATCCACCACCACAAAGCTTCCAAGGCTCTTCATTTTTTTTCTCTGGATTGCATCCCAAATGTTTTGATTGTTATGAATATGCACAGGTGATGGTCATCGCATGCTGTGATTCACGCGTTTGCCCAACTCTTCTCATGGGGTTGGAACCAGGGGAGGTGTTCACAATGCGCAATGTTGCCAATCTCATCCCACCCTACGAGCGCGAGGTACTTTCACAGGACTCTGTGCTATATAATTTTTGTTCAACAATGTCCAAAGATGTTAAGACCTTTTTTTCTTTCACAGCAGTGAATTATATGCACAGATTCTGCCTACCAATGCTTTACCTACCTTTTGTACTGCATTTTGTCACTTTGTTTCCACTACATTCCCCCTTCCAGATGACTTGTGTTATCTCAGAAGTTGATTTCTGATTACCATGCTTGCTTTCTTACTGTACAGAAAGGAGTCACGGTTTCATTGTCTTAACTGCTTGTCAGTGCAGGGAAGATATCATGGAACAAGTGCTGCCCTTGAATTTGCTGTCACGGGGCTTCAGGTATGGTTGGTCCCATGCATCATGTGTCTTGTTTATTTGTTCCTGATTTCATTGTGCTTGGGTTACCACCTTGTCCAAGCAGTAGTCATTATAGTGCTACTACTTTCCATGTCAGTAGACAAGTAGAAGAGTAGGACTACTGTGATTCCAATGCCTGGCAAGAAGTAAGAGCAGAGCTTATTGACATAGTCACTCTGTCAATCAATTTCTTCTCTACAACTTCTTCCATGCATGTTCAAGTACAGAAAAGAGAGAGTCAGGCTGTGCTTTTGAAGGGCCCCTTCATTAACACTTGGAAGTAAGCAATGTCAAACTTCTGTAACATGAGGGAGACTTGTTGTCTGATACTTCTTTGTGTGTGACACTCGCAAGGTTATGACCACATGCATTCTTGTCATGTCCTTCTCTGGCTTGGCTGGAACTGATACAAGATTTGTTTGGTTGTACATTACATATTTGTTTTCTGTGGAGTTTCCTCTCTGCAATCACGATTGATGTTTCTTCTTTGCAGTAGGTCTAAAATTTTATGTGCATTGGCTTTCGTGGAGGCAGGTGGAGCATATAATAGTCCTGGGGCACAAGAATTGTGGAGGTATACGAGCACTGATGACACGTTCTGACTTCAGCAGGTAGTCAAGGGCACTGTTCTCTCTCATATGTGAACTACTCTGTTGCTTGGTTTGCATTTTCATTCCTATAGATATCTATCTTCTACCAGCGATTGTTGTTGGTTCAAATTCCCTGTTGTTGTAGGACACATGGAGAGAGGGAGAGAAATGGTGCACCTAGAGAACACTGATGTTGGTGGGGACGTGCAAAATGGTGGCAGTGACTTCATTGGTAGTTGGATGAAGATTGCCTTGCCAGCCAAGGACCATACTCTAGAGCTTCTGCACAACCACCCACTTGAAGAGCAATGCTCCTACTGTGAGAGGGTATGCTTTTTTTTCTCTCTAGATTGATCAAAGTGCCAAAGTCAAGCAGAGGATCATCATCACGATCATTTCTTTGCCACAAAGTTGCCAACTTGAAACTCAAAGAAGGATTTTTTCACCACCACAACATGAAAAAGAGAGTTCAGGGAAAACTACATCACTGAATCACTCACTTGCCCCATATGATTTGCACATCTGCAGGAGTCCATCAATGTGTCATTAGGGAATCTGCTTTCATTCCCGTGGCTAGAGGAGCGCTTCAAACAAGGGAGCTTGGAACTTCATGGCTGGTATTATGATTTTGTGGAAGGATCAATGGCTAGTTGGAAAGTGGCATGCTCATCAGCAGCAGGCATGTCAAAGGTGATTGCATAAAAGAGCATTTCTAGTAGGAACTACATAATAGTCGGATACAGCAGTAAAGAGTTCTGCCCTTCACAGAATCTTCACAAACAGATGTCCAATGTGTGAGATCCTTATGCTGGATGGGACAACACACTGCAGCTTTTTCAAGGAGTTGCAAACTGTAGTAGTATTAGCATCATGATCAGGCCGCAAAAGCCTCAATCAACAAGACAATCATTGCATTGGATTATAAAAAAAGCACATGGATTGCATTACAAAAGAAGGAATGATGGACTATAGACAGAGACAGGAGAGAGTTTTATGTGACCATGTTTTGTTTCTCCATTCTCTCACTCTCTCTTTACCTTTTGCACTGCAGAATTTGCTAGTACTTGATTCTCATGCAAGTGCTCTGTTGTTTCAAACAATCTTTAGTAGTTGTAACCAGATGTGCTTGCAACTTCAAAGTATCTTATATCTTCTACTGCATGTGGGTGGTACTGAATAGGGAGGTGGATTCCTATTAAGGTTTGTCGCAAAGGAGCATCTCTCAGATTTGTAACAATGCTCAGGTATACACACTGTACACATCACAGAGAGACTGGACTCTGCAATTTGCATAACAGCGATGCTTGGACGCACGACGTCTCTACTCACATGCGGTTGTTGCATTGCCCATGGTTGGACGCGCATAACGACGATGGTCGCGGGACGCACGTGACGATGTCTTGAGAGAGAGGACGGATGGGAGAACGTTCACCGATGAAACAGCAGCAGCTTTCACCAGACTTGGATTCAAATTCGAAAACAAACGCTGAGAACGGATCTTGGGCGCGCGTCACCAGATCCAGAGCCTCTTCCAACTACCTTCTGCAGATCAATCGTTTTGGGAAATCACTCATCGCTTCCAATGCCTCTAGAAGAGGGATCATGATTTGGCAAGAACACTGCCCGGCTACTCTTCGAACTCCGCTTGCAGCTTCGTCACGATGTTGAGACGTAGTTCGCTGACAATTGGTTCACAGTGATGTACTCTTTCAAGATCGCTGAAAGGTCTGACCGGTAACTAGCTTTGCAGGAAGTCTGATGATCTTTAATGCTTCTCGATTGCTTCATGATGTTTTGTGTTGTTTGCATGGAGGCTGATCTTTGATGCACAGCTTCTTAGCATCATGCGGCGACAGAGTCTCTGAGATGTTAGAAATGTCTGATGTCGTGTTTGCTGATTGAATTGCACGTAGACTGCAAGCACGGAACTATGGCAGAGAACTTGTTAGTGTGTAGTCCTAGCATATTCTTCCATCAGTTCCAGTTCTGACTCTTCGTAAGAAACAGCAGGAGGTCGAGAGAACTTTCTGCAAGATCTCCGTAGAGAACTCGACAATGTCTTTCTAGATTCTGGAGAGTGCAGTTTCTGTCTGGTAAGGATTGGTGAAGAGATCTGCAGGATTTGATCGGGATAGATCATCTTGACGAGAAGTTGATCAGAGAAATTGAAACATGGCCGGAGAGTCGTGGTATGGAAGCGACGAAGGGCGGAGCGACGGACGAGGTCGGAGATCAGCCGCTAAATTGCGGATCATTATGATCATATCGCAGGTGCTCATCTTTTCGCTGCTGCAAGGTCAGGGGACTAGTATTGGCTATGGCTCGGCGACGACGGAAACTAGTGGTCTCGACATTATTGCAAGTAGGACGTTGCCTGATCGAGCACTCAGGATACCTGCGCCGGGACAACTACTTCCTCGTCATGACATGGCGAGCATCTTAGCAGCGCTGCGATACTGTCGCTTCAACACGGCCGCCGAATTCCTACAACGAGACGCAGGTGCTGCCGCAATGCTGCCGCCTTCATTCACGATCTTTGCGCCTTTTGACGAAGCCGTCGACTGGATCTCGCGGCGGCCTTCGCAAGCGACGAACGAATTGATGGCGTACCACATAATGCCGCAGCAATTGTCGTTCCACGCACTCTTGTTTCTTCCGGTAGGTACCCGGCTGCAGACTCTTCTTCCAGGCCGCACGCTCCTGGTGACCGACAGTTGCAGCCGTATGTTGAGCCGCAGCAGAGCCACGGACTGCAACTTCACACTGGATGGAGTGACGGTGACAACGCCAGAATTCTATAGAGATCGGACGATGACCATTTACGGCGTCACAAGCCTCCTGGATCCTGCAGAATTCGGAGAACCCTTAGCTCGTTGATCGCCTGCTGTTCCATCGCCTAGTCACATCAAGCGAGGCCGGTAAATCTTTCCTAATTCAGCAGATAAAATATGCTGCACACCTCGCAACCTGCTTTAGTTTTCTTGCTAGCAACAGGTAGATCACATGCATGTTGCCAAGCTGCTATTGTTTTCGGTTTCTAGATGAGCAGCCGTTTTGTATTTCTCTCTCGGCTCGTAATATTGAGCGTCATTGTTCGGCGCTTCTTCAAAGAAAAATTATGATCCCCGCGTGCACATAACTGCCTAGTAGATTATCAACGCAATTGCTATTAAGGATCTGCAACTGTTGGATTTCGATGCAACGAGATTTCTAGAGCTGCCGAACGGGCGACATTCTGCAGCATTTGCTATGATCCGATACCGAGTGAGTGTAAAACTTCACAGCTGCAAGTCATGTGCACTCCGATCGTTGTCTAGCACGCGGGCAACAAGTCGAATATTGCCATCAATCGATGACGCAGATAAAAATAACTTTCACATGATCCTTGGACTCACGACTAGCTAGGGATACACGATTTGCTGGCTTGCTTGTCTAGGATCTCTCTGCTGGAAATTATATCTATTGAGGAATTTAGTCCTGCAGATGATGAAGCTTACTGCCAATACAAATTTCCACAACAGAAAATTAGCAGAGTGCAGCAAAACGAGGAGGAGCTCACATGCTTCTGCTTGGACTGAAACAGCAAAGGAGAAACCAGTATTTAGAATCTGGTGAAGATGCAGGTGATTCTCTGAAGAAAGAAAACAGTAATTGGCTCGAGAAGCTGTCATGGTACTAGTGTCTTTCGTAATTCCATCACCTAGCTTTGGCATTAAGAGATTAGAGAAGTTTTACAAGATCCATGCAGGCGCAAGCCTTATGCTGGCAGCTAGCTAGCTCTACAGCTGCTGCTTCGACTTCATTAAGTGCAATAGCTGTCTAAAATTTTAGCAGGCAATGAAGTTGAAGGAGGTCTCATCAAAATTTTGCATGTCTCTGATGCTCCTTTACGGTAGAGAAGGAAAACGCTGGGAGCAGAGATTTTGGCTTTGGTGTACACTTCCAGCAGCAGGATGCCTTTGCCGATCTGATCTTGCAAGTCCGCTCCATCGGTGTCGGAAATCGCGTACCCTTGAAGCTTCACCTCGCAATTGATGGTTAAAGTGTCGTTGTAGCCGCCGTGACGACGCATTCTAGGAGTTCGACAGCTGCCGAAGTTGACCCCTTGGTAGTTCGGAGCGCTGTTGCCTTGATAGGAGGTGACGATCAGGAAATCTACTCTGTCGATACTGGGATGCCGGCTGTAATGTCGTGCTTCCACGGTTACGTTCAAGTCTGCGTCTAGTGCGAACGAGGATTCGGCGTCCAACGCGGAGGTTTTAGTGACGTTGAAGGTGATGAGTTGAATTTCCGTCAACCCAATCTTTGGCAGCCAAGTGTCGAAGTAGATGGCCGCGACGATAGCGTTCAACGTCCAAAGAACGATGTAGATTGCGGAGCTCAAACAAGCACCGCTGACAAGAGTCCCGCAGATGGTCATCTCTTGAAAAGCTGATCAGTACCAGCTACTTCGCGTCAATGTTGATGAGATTACTTTATGTCGCGAGATCCACTAGGAGATGGCGAGCTGAATCATCAGAGTACTACTTCCTACTCCTTCAACAAGCAAAGCACCGGCTGTGGAGGTTTTTGATCACCAGTCGTGAGAGACTCAGACGTGCCCAGGTACCTAATCTGGAAACCCAATATGTTTTTCAGTCTGTGCACTCACTGCAGATCAGAGAAGGAGTCAACATAGGTTTTGCAGCTGTTTCAGTATCGAAATCGACACTCGCGAATCATTAGACCATCAGGTCCAAAATTGGAGCTGATCAGTGTTCAAGTTCACAAGAAATGTAAGATTCCCGTCACAATCTTTTGCCTAGACCTCAAATCTGATCTTGTTTTCGACAAACAAACACTGAGTCATGAATTAGATTTCCAACAAAGTTTTTGAGGAATGGCGTTTCTCATTTTCGACATCGCGAGGACTTAATCTTTCGAAATCATCGCGTGACCAAATGAAGGATAAACTATGAAGCGAGCTTCGAATCTGAAGGAATAAAGCCAGCTGATCTCTGATTCTAGAAAACCAGCAGCAACTCATCAATCAGCGGTTTTCTAGAAGAATTTCTGGAACCCCTCGCATCAGCAACTTCACACTTTTCCTCACAAAACGTCATCAGAAATTTTATTACCACAGATCAGAATTGATAGGAGATTAACGTCATGTAAGCCCACCTGTTTGTGAGAATCAAGGTTTATGTCGTGACACGAATTCGAAAAGCTCGAAAGCTGTGAAGACGACAGCAAAGCCGCAAACCGAAAACAAAAAAAATCCACTCGGAAGTAGCAGCCAAGAGATTTGCAGCGTTTGGTTCACAAGAAGAAGAAGAAGAAGAAGAAGAAGAGAATAGCTAATAAAATCCTGAAATTCGTTCTCTTGCTTGTCGAGTTTTGAGCCAAAGTTCGCTTTGATTCTCTGTAGGGGTTCGCACTTGAGAGTGACACCATAGAACGACGTCCTTATTTATTCTTTGGTACAGGCTAACCTAATGTGTTTCTTCGTCACAAGATCCAAGCGGATTCCTCGCAAGTCCTGCTCAAGTGTAACCCTACAAAAATTCCAACACTTTTCTTTCCTTCTCCTTCTCTGCATGTGAGTGTCGGCAGATGGAAACCGAGTGAAGGAAGGACACACACAGATACCAAGTACGCGCAGAGCTTTGGAGCTATGATGTCCCAGGCAGATTCAGCTTGTGAAACCCCGTTTTAGACGTTTAGTGCAATAGACGAAAACCAAAGACCTATTTAGGGCTTTGCTGGTGTTTCATCATTGTGCTGAAGTTTTCTCTTCTCTTTCTCTCTCTAAATAGACCTTTTGTTCACTTCCACGTAGTTGTCTAAAAAAAAGAGAAAAAAAAACACGGTGCTTGCAGCAAATTATTATAACTCAGTGGTTTTTTGTTTTTTACAGCAATACCTATGTAAGTGTTGCTTTGCCGGCCAAAAACAAACCCCATTAGCCAATAATGATTGGTCAAATGGGTTTGGAATTAACTACGGTGTCAAATATTGGGCAGAATAAAGCAGCTCATTGTGTAATGGCTCTTCCCATTACATTAGGTTCAAATTTCAAACCTAAAAGCTTCCCTTACCAGATTTTTTAAACCTCATCTAAATGTATGCTCATCTATGGAACATGGGCATCCATTGTATGCACACGTAATATTTGAGCTATCACTCACACATTGGATCAAGTTCCAACCAAAATTTTATGCTCAAATCTTACTCCAAGGCATTAAATAGTCTCGAATAAGCATTGTCGGGGCAGGTTGGATGGTTCTGTATAGGGTTTGATTAATGTTCTTAGAAAATAATAATAATAATAATAATCGAATAGAGGATCCTATTGGTACAAATGGTTACAAATGGGAAGTAGGGTGGTGGTGCCTACTCATTCCTTCTTCTCTAAAATTGTGGGTTCAAATCTGTCAGGGAACAACAAAACATGCCCCCTCCCCAAAAAAATCCTTAAGTCAAACAAATGTTGATCATGGAGGATACAAATCGCACAACTCCCTATTTGCTCACTAAAAAGTATTTAATGTGTCCCCTACGCAAATGGATACCTAGTCCCTTGAACTTTCTTTCCTATCGATAGAGCAAATGAAATTGAAGCCTTTTGTTGCTTCACAAGTGATTCCATTCTTCTACCTTCTTGGCACCCAAAGTTGTCCTTCATACTTGAAAGGCAATAATTAAATGGATTTATTTTGGGAAAATATAGATGTTCACCCTTTATCTCCTTTTATGTAATTGTCATTCAGAAGAGATTTGGCCTTTCACCTTAGGCTTCTTAAGAATCAAATGTTTTTTTAAATGGCATGTGATAGGCACATGTCATGGTACCTAGCTTGGTTACAAATCAATATTGTTATTTTTAGTCATCAAACTTTTTGACAAATGCTTACCCAGTGCCTACGATGCCAAAAACTTGAAAAATGGCAAAAGGAAGTGTTGAACTTTAAACCATGATCTTTTTATTTTTAAAGTTGCATATGGACAAAACAATTGTTTTCATCTTTAGTTATTGAAAGTCCCTTATGATTGTACAAGACTTTTACATCCTATTTTGTAAACATTATAATTATGTGACATGCCGTATGTTACATTCTTAGTCCAATGGTTAATGAAACAATGGTTATTTTTACCAGGCAAATATTCTCTTATTTAATCATTGGATATCACTTATAATTGTTTGTATATCACTTAGGACTTTTATCATCATTGCTTAAACAATATCAAGTTGTAATATATCAAGTTGTAAAATATTATTACTATTCCTACTGAACATTAGAAAACAGAAAATAATTAAATATTAAACACATGTTGTGGAACCAAGCTAGACACTCGGTAGTACATTGTGAGGTCTAACAAATAGGTACCTGTAATCAAAGAGGGCCATTAGACTAAACAAAAATGGGTGACAGACACAGTTAAGAGTATATTCTTTACACAACGAAGGGGGTGATGTAGGATGCAATCAAAGAAGCTCACTTTTTTTCCCCTTTGCCTACCCTTTTCAATGTGTTCCCACAAAGTTCACATCAAGTTTTCAATGTGTTCTCACGGTGTTCCCAATGTTTAGCTTTTAAAAACCTTAGAGAATGTTGACCCATGAGTCATATAGGGATTATGTCATAGGGGCAACATTTCACCATGCTTTCACCATTTCAAAATCTCTCTATGTACCAAAAAAGCTTCAGAAAAAGCATGAAGCATAATGGGTTAGTTCATAAGTAAATATGTACAACTTTCTAGGGTTGTCCAACTTGGGTTATTCTATTCACATTGAAAAGAATAACGTTGCTGATTTCTATAACAATGTATATATCTATGAAGATAGCTGTTTATTTGTTTGTTTTGTTTGATTAGATTTGACCAAGTCATAACCCTCTCAAATTGTAGGACCTTGCATTTTTGTCTCAAAAAATTCAATTTAAACTAATTTAACAAAGTTTTATAAGAACTCTAAAGTTAACCCCACTTCAATTGGAATAGTATTTGGATGGTTAACTTTATAAAAGGTTTAATATGCTTGGGTAGACAACGCAAAGGCCACTAGTAATCTCTTGACACTTGTTGACCAATCATGTGAATGGGTGTAAGGACATCTCATTAAAAGAGTGCAAGATCACAAACACTCATGGGGGATAGATACTCGTAATACCTTTTTAGGTTCAGCATCTCACTGTTGAAAATTTATTTTATTTTGAAATTTTGATTTCAGCACAAAAATTTATTTTTTTGAATTTTTGACAAAATTACATTTAAGTTAAAAAACATTTGACAACGGTCTAAAATTGTCGTGACGTGTAATGTCATGACGTATGATGTCATAAGGGTGTAAATCCATAGTAAACTCTACTAAACAAAAAGACTAAAACCAATCAAAGGTAGAAACTAATCAACCAAAGATATGCACGCACATACATATACAACGCACAAAAGGAGGCTGAAATGAAATTCTCATATATCCCCCACAGACTTGAGTCGAGAAAAGCGTGGCATGGTCTAAATAGAAATCAAGGTGCTACAGGAGAGCATGATGAACAGTACCAAATGCCAGCAGGAACATGAGTGAGTTCCGACTTGAGGCAGAAGAGATGGTATCCACCATTATAATTATCACAAAGCAGCATTTGATCAACATCGTCTGTCCTCTAACATACCTAACATGGATAGTCAAGTGGAGGAATCCAAGTCAACGTGATGATGGTAGGATCCAAGTTCGCCAAGTGGCAGGGCGCATAGTTTTTGGAGTGATCCCAAATTGTGCATCCATCAGCTCCTTGTAACTCCTTGCAATTCCAACACACCTGAAGGCATGATCGCCTTAATCCTTAAGATAATGCGATCGAAAGAAGTGTCTAGAATATCATTAGGTTGTTGTTGGAGATACACAAAGTCACTAAAATCAAATTGTCTCACCTTAGGTTTGTAACTACCACCTCGTGTGTGTGCATACCATAAAATGTCTTGATGTTATGCAATGGATAAGTTCTCAATGGCCATGGGCATAACCCTCTTGAATAGAGCAACCCTCTCTCCGATGACCCTAGCCCAAGTAGATGGAAAGTCCAAGTCCACAACCTGGTCCATTTGAGCAACAATGGAAAAGGGTGGAATGGGATGTCTCCTAAAAAGTAGAAAGTAAGGAGAGAAATGAGACAAAGAGGCATGTTTGGACATCCTATAACCCATGGTGATGTAAAGGAGGGCCAGGTCCCAATCCTCTTTGTTCCTAGTGAAGCAAATCTTCTGAAGTCCCTTCTTACATGTCTGAACCATCCTCTCTTCAAGGCCATCAGCTTGGGGATGATTTCTTGAAGTTCGGCGATGGTCAATGAGAGCATGGTTAAGTAGGTCTTGGAATTCTCCCTTGAATTCTGAAGCTTGATCAGTAAGGCACTCAGCACAAGCCCCAAGCCTATTTAGGACCTGTTATAAAAAAACTTGGCTAGTGTTATGTGATGATTTATCTAGTAACGCAAAGCTCGACCCACTTTGAAAAATGCTCAATCATAATCATGATGAAAACATTACCCTTGGAGGTCTGTGGTAACTTTTTAGCTAAATCACATGACTAACGATAAAATATGCCTTGAATAGGGAGTGGAGAAAGCATGAATTATTAAAAAGAGAAAGAAGTTTTCATTCTATGACATTGTTCACACTTAGCAATGACGTCTCGGACTTGAACATACATACCTCTCCAATGGTAATGAGGAGCAAGAAGGCTATAAGTACACTTAACTCCAAAATGTCCAAGCTCTAAATGTACCTTATGAATAAAACCAGGCCATTCATGTGGTGGAAGAACCACTTTATCACCTTGTGGTAAGCATTGAACGAAGTGATTATCCTTCCATGAGTAACGTTTGGACCGTTATTATATGCGATCCCGATGACTTGATGTAACTTGGGAAGGGTATTCCCCATGTTGAAGAAAACTTAAAGTGTCCAAGTCCTCCCATATATCCACATTGGGATGTTCAACCAAATTACATTGTAATAGTGCAAAATAACTAAATGCATCAAATACATGTATTGTTAAAATCTGGTCAAAGTCTTGCATGGCTTCTAAAAAATCTTCAGATGTAGTGAAGGGTTTTTGCAACATGGTATTTGCGTTCTGATGTGTAATACAGGTTGGTGAATAACCTTGAACTCATACTCCTAAAGTATAAGTGCCCAACTAGCTAACTTACTAGTAAGCTTATCGTTGGTCATCAACCATTTGATAGGTTGGTGGTTGGTATACAAAGTGAAATTGGTGCCATAAAGATAAGGCTTGAAATGTACAACAACCCACATAATAGCAAAACATTCCCCCTTGTATGAAGAATAGTTGCTCTTAACCTTGTTGTTGCTTCGAGATGCATAGGTGATAACATATTCTTTGTTTTCTTCATCAAGTTGGCCAAGAATAGCTCTAATACCAAGAGCACTCCAATCAATATGTAGAATGAAAACCTTGCTAAAATCAGGTCTTCTTAGAATGGGGAACTCTGAAAGCTTTTCCTTGAGTGTGTTGAAAGCTTCCTGAGCCTCATCACTCCATGTCCAAGCAACATCCTTCTTTAACAATGCATACAGAGAATGAGCAATAGTATTGATGTCGCAACCCCACTTTGGCAAAGTGTGAGGGTGAAGCCCAACACTCCCAAAGTTGGGGATTTGGAGTCCTCTGGGACTCCCGAATGTTTAGAGTTCGACAACAAGGCCCAAAACACCTCGCATTGAGGTGTTCTTGGTGTCATTGGAAAGGTCTTGAAGCGTAGATATCTAAAATGGCCTCGCATTGGTCATTCGGACATCTGCAGCCCAAGTTATGGGCAAAAGAAGGGCCGGGAATCAAACTGGCAATTTGACTCCCGACCACTAAAAGTCGCGAATCGACCTCTTCCTGACGTCCGAATTGAGAATGCGACATGGCGTTGGAAAGATCTCGACGAGAACTACAACTTTGGTTTAGACCTCATTGCGATCAGACTTGGCAGTCGGGAGTTATGAACTCCCAAAGTCCCGGGACTCCAACCGGGACAGTTTCGGGACAATTTCGGGACTCCAACTTGGGAGTCCCGGGAAAAAGAGCCATTTGGATGTAGCCTCGATGGTGAGACGCAGAGAATACTATATGGGGGAAGGTGGTGGCTTCCCCCGAGTCTGGGTCGTGGTGAGTCAAGTAGTCCAAGTTGCCCGTGGCTTGTCCCAACACCCAAGGGTGTTCCCGAATGTGAACTAACCCGTTTGTGGTTGGTTTTGGATGCAGATTCATGCTTGATCTTCTAATCCATCTTCCTAGTCTAATCCCGGGACTTCTAGCACACCCCTCTACCCCTCTTTAGTGCTGGAAGTCGGGAGCGCCCCTCAAGTCCCACTTTTCCGCAACTACACATAGTTAGACCCTCAAGTGGGTTCAACTCGGGGCTTGGGAGTGTGTCAATTGAAGTCTTAGACATAAATGCTGTAGTAGTTACATAGTCCAATGAAGCTCTTCAAAGTGTGAACATCAATAGGATTAGGCATCTCCAAAATGGCTACTACATTGGCCCAATAAGCCATAATACCATTTGGCAAAATTATGTGTCCAAGGTAGACTACTGAGGTGACAACAAACTCACACTTTTTAGGATGGATCTTCATATTGACTTCATGGAGCCTCTTGAATAATTCCACAAAATGAGCCAAGTGCTACAGGAGTCTCTTACTATGCACTAGGACATCATCTATGTAGCATTTCAGGAAATTTGCCCCTTCAAGAACCTAGTCCATGACTCGTTGAAAGAAGACATGTGCATTTTTCAATCCAAAAAGCATCACAAGTCATTCCCACAACTTGTTGCTTCCATGGAATGTCATTTTCTTGCAATCCTTTACAGCAAGCACAATTTGGTTAAAGTCTTGCCTTAGATCCACAATTGGGAAGATGTTTAAATCTCCAATGTTATCAAACAATTCTTCAGGGATGGGCATGGGATACCTATCCTGAGGTGTAACTAGGTTCAAATGCCTATAATCCCTGCACATCTTTTTTTCAATCCATAATTGAGTTGAATCCTTCTTTGTTGGCATTATTGTAACGATTGTGAAATCAAAACTGATGGCTGAATGAAACCAGTATCATGAAACTTTTTGCATCTTTCATCTACCAGTTCCCATTCATGTTTATTCAACCTATGCCTCCTCCAATAGACAGGTGTTTCATCTGTAAGGTCTATAGAGAACTGCATGGTATTACACCTACCTAAGTCTTTCATTGAGAATGCAAACACATTCTCATACTTAATTTACAAATTTGTGACCTGGTCTTTCTCCTTCTTGGTGAGTTGATTCCCCATAACGAAAGGGTAGTTGAAAACACATGGAATGGAATTGGAAAGTGTGTTTGAAGAACCTGGTGTATTGGGTTTTCCACTATCCAACTGTTTAAATTCGTAAAAGGTTATAATTGTTTCTACAGAAGTTGATGTACCTCCAAGTGTATTAGAAACAACTTGAGTCAAATTACCTGGTACCTCTTCCCCCCCAACACTAAGAATGAAATGTAGAATGTTGAAGATAGGCAAGTGTACTTGGTCGGGGTGCCATGTGGTCGCATCATTAGAACTATAAGCTAATTGAATCAATGTTGGTGTTATGTACATTTGAAAGAGTACATAGGTTACCAACAACCATGTAAGGGAGTTCAGGTCCATGCCTTTCTCCATTAGAGTGTTACGCTCCAATCTAGTCACCTTGGTGTGACTAGAAGTGATAGTTTGGAACCCCATAGCCCTTTTTCTTTCTTTCAGGCTTGGTTCATCCCAAGTGGTTGAAGCATGACGATATACCAAGCCTAGTCCATTTCTTTGAAAGGCATGTGCTCTTGGGAAGGAGACAAAGGTGGGCCAAACACCTCTTGGTTTTCCTATTATGTTTGCGGTAAACCAAGGAGGTTCCATTTGCCTTATAACTAGTTGGCAAGAGCTTTTATCATCCAATATGCGAAAAACCTGCAAGCTGGGGTCTCTAATGGTGTATCTCAAAGCCAACTGCAGAACTTAGAGTGGTGCAAAGTTGGTCCACTAATTGCGTAGTCAGTGCTCATAAGAACCGCATTATGCGGCGTCAAATAAGAACGGCTCTCCAAAGTAATGTTTGACCAACATGTAATGCTCCTAGACTTTCTCCCTTTGGTCAAGCTAAGAAAGGGTGTTTTCAATTACATAACGAAGCGTAGGAGAAATGGATTGAGCCAAGGTGATTAATCGTACCATGTCCATGAAAAGACCAGATCTTGTGTCACTCAAACCTTCTCCAAATCTTGCCACTGAAAATCCTTGACACTCCCAACCTAAAATGATGAGGTCCATGGGGCCAAGTAATTCCATATGCTTATTCTGAATTAGTTGTATGTCAAAAGGCAAGAAAGTGAAATTGGCCTTCCATGCGGTGGTTGTAAACTGTTATGGAAATTTGGCTATGAGCTCCATCATTCTCAATGCTGCCACTTGCCTTGTAATAGGATTAATGTCTACATAGAAATACCTCCAAACCACCATCCTAACTCTAGTAGGGCTTCGAAACTTGTACCAATACCACCAAAGAGTTCTAGTAATGTAATCCCTTCTTTAGTTGGTGTCCAAATGATTAGTTGACGAAGTACTAGCTTAATTGGTTCGCCATGGTTCTCCATGTTCTCAAAACTAGATAAAGTTTTGACCAAGGGCTCGCTGGTTGCTTTGAACCTTTATAAAACCTCTGGTCCGTGTTCAATGTCAGTAGGAACCACCCTCAAGCTTTTAATAGCTTGAGCATAAGTTGTCTCTTCTTCATTTCCTTTTATCTAATCATGGTTAGCTTGTTGGATGTTAAAAATAATGTGTTTCCTTGAGCATACAATGGTGAGCCATAGGACTATGGTTCCCATGTAAATCAAGGGGTATGTGTCCTAGGTGGTGGCCATCAGTCTCTCAATCCATTCGGTAGTACGCATGCTCGAACCAATTGTCAATTGTGAAACCTAGTGGAAATAGGGCCTCTTGCCGAATGAACACATCATAACTGGTGTCATTGGTGATTAAACATTTTACCTGTAGGCAAAGCTCCTAATTTGTACCTTTATTGAAACTAAATGTAATAAAATTCGAGCTCTCCCTAAATACCTCCTCTACGCTCCCACTAGTGGTGCGAATTTGTCACATAAATTTTCGTAGTTTGGAGTCAAGCATGCCCATCTTCTTAGCGAATTGAATTCCAAGAATCACTAATTGGGCACCTGTATCAAGAAGTACCACTCTGGGTGTATGTTCTCCCACCTAGATTGCTGACTTAGTATTGTCGACAATGGTAACTCCGGTGGCGATGGAAGTTTTTTCACTAGGCACCACCTTTAGAAATGAATGAAAGACTTTGTGGAGAGAATGGCTATCCACAACGCCTTTGCTGAGTAACAAATCCACAAGTGAGGTGTTCTTAGCTCCCTTTTGATATGTGAATGTAGAATCAAAGGTAAGAGAGCCCATTAATTTAACCATGCTAAAATTAATGACCAGATTACGAATGACACACTCCCAACTCCTTAAAGGACTCAAATGTGAGCCCAAGTAGAAAACAGCGGAAGGAGGAGTCGGAGCACGCTCCCTAGCTCACAACACTTTGAGGGGTAGAGGGGCGTGTTGGAGCTCCGAGATGGGACTAGGAAGAGTTGACAAGCTTCACTCGCTCACACGGGCCTGCACACAACCCACAAAAAGTGATTAGTGCATAGTTGGAGCACCCTTGGTGCTAGGACGAGCCGCGGGCAACACGGACACACAAGACTCACCATGGCCCAGACTTGGGGGAAGCCACCACCTTCCCCCTTATAGTATACTCTGCAGCTCTCCACGGAGGCTACATCCAAATGACTATTTTTCCTGGGACTCCCGAATGTGAGTCCCGAAATCGCGCCAAATGGGACTCCCGTGACTTTGGAGCCCCATAACTTTGCGATCAGACTTTGGATTACAATGCGATCTAAAACAAAGTTATAGCTCTCGTCGAGAGCTTTCCAACAATATGTGGCACTCCCCCTGCAGCTAAGTAAATCGGGTCGATTCCTGACTTTTTGTGGTCGGGAGTCAAATTAGGAGTTCGACTCCCGGCCCTTCTTTTGGCCATAACTTGTGTTTCAGATGTTCAAATGAGCAATGCGAGACCATTTTAGACATCTACGTTCTAAGAGCTTTCCAATGATATAAAGAACGCCACAAGATATTGAGGTTTGACCCCTACAATCGCTCTGTGAAGTTTCGGGAGTCCACCGGGACTCCATCTCCCAAAGTGGGAGTTGCCTTGGGAGTGTGAGGGTTCACTCCCTCATACTCCCTCACACTTTCTAGCACTCCCGGGAGTATGTGATGTGATTCTCGGGCTTCCTCTTGCCTTAACTCCTGGACTTCCTCTTGCCTTGGCTCCCGGGCTTGCTCTTGCCACAACCTTGTAATGCCTTTGCCTTGACTCCTAGGCTTCCTTCCTCTTGGCTCGCACCCTTGCAAGCCCTTTGCCTTGGTCGCGAGCCCAAAGCTAGGGTTGCGACAACGAACGCCATCTACAACACGTGAACTAATCAAGTGTCTTTTTAAGGTGCTAGATGGGACCCTTGTACATGTGGATTAGGGATTAATAGGGGACCTAATGTATTGTTCAAAGTATCCTTTAGTATTGTAATTATGTCCTTAATGTTTAACTTCAAATCTTGAAAACTAAATAGCGGTGTATTCACAAGTTTTTGCGCCATTTCACACATTTGATGTTGGCACTCCATAAATTGATCAGCGGAAAATGATGTGTTTTTCTGATGTACATGTTTTTTTAGGACACGAAAATTTAATGCCTTAGCAGCTTGTGGTGTAGTAATCTCCTCCCCCCTCACCAACAAGGTGCATTTTTTTTTCGTGTTGAAAGGACAAAAAGATTGTGGCATGACTACTCAAACTCCTCTAGCCCTAGCAATAGGACTTGAACCAGATGCAAGTCCATCAGTCTGAATTACCTACCTAGTGGCAGAAACTTTGGGTGCCACATTAGCTTCTTGTGTCGTAAAGTAGGAAGAGGAAAAACAAGTAACAAATTCTGGTGTGAAACTAAAATTGTGTGCATTGGAAATAACATATTCCCTAACCATGGCATCGTGTGGGAAGCCATATGACAACCTACGAGGTCCTTCTTGTCATCCTGAACCCTATACATGTTGGGCATGACTAGTTGGTTGGGAAGACTTGCCTTTTAGATTAGCAAGTTGAGCCTTCAATGATTCAAGTTCATTTTGTAAAGTTTAAACTTGAGCAGCATGGGCTTAAAGCACCTCCCTTTTGTAAACATTATGCTCCTTCTTCTTAACATTTTTACTAGAATTACCTTTGGTGGGGAAAGCCTGAGTGGAAGGTTAAAGTGCTTTGGTTTTTAGTTGAAGGGCAGGGGAAGATGCTGCCAAATTTTGCCATGCTAATTAGAGTTGCTTCCGTTCTGAAAACTTGGCAAAATAAATAGTTTCTTAATGTCCCTCTTTCTCACAATAATCATAAAAAATATTCTCGAAAAGAATGTTGCACTCACTAACTTTGTGGGCAGGATTACCATAGTAGTTGTAAGAAGGTAGGATGGGTGAAGCCAAGTGCACTGCTTTAGCCCTTGAAGAAAAATGTGATCAAATGGTTGGTGCAACTAGTGGAGGATGAGGCCTTGAACATGATGGAGGCCTCATAGTACTAGCTTTATAGTGTGCATGAGCTAGTTCTAGCTTTTCAAAAATCTTGTACACATCCAATAAAGTGTACGAATCTCCAAATTCTGCAAAAACCCATTGCAAAACCTGCACATGGAGTGTTGGAGTACCTTCCAACGAATAAAGATACCGATGGACAACTTTCAAGTTTGTGATGCTCTGAGTATCCTCTTTAAGCTTGAGAAGCCTCCTATAGAACATCTTGAGGGTTTCATCCTTCTGCCAAGAGAAGGTGGCGAGCTACAAAAAAATTTTAGAACTCTTAATCCGAAATTCCAATTCAAAAACTCAAAAGAATTCCCCCATTGGATCAGCAAAAGCTGGTGCATCGATGGTGGGAGGAATGTTTGCGGTAGCAACAATGAATTATTGAAAAGAAAAGTTTATTAAAGTAGGTATTGGATCTGGATTATTAAGCACAATCTCATGATGTGCAATGGTAGCATGTAGTGCAGCTTGAAAGGCGATGGTGATGGCTGTGGCATAACCTGGACTAGGGATCTGGGCAATGCCCAAAATCCTCAGAAAATGTTGCTTGTAAATGTCCAATGCCTCATAGTGCACATAATGGGCTAGTTGTTTGAATGCGAACACCTCGGTGTCATTAGCGCCATACTCGAGCTCTAATTCATAGACCATAATTGAAAAAGTAGCCTTGGACTCCTTCAAAAAAATGGTGCCTAGCCTTCTGCTGAACTTTTCAATTATCCGAAAGCAACTGTTGACCTCCATCGTGCATATGGATGTAAAGATAACAACTTGTAACGGAATATACGGTGATGGTGTGAAAGCAGGTGCAACAACAGGCGTACCCCACTAATTAACCCTTCCATATGGACTCTAATGTACCATTGATGTAATGTAACCTGAACTTGAATTCCTAATAGGAAAAATATTGAATGACGCTGGTGTTGTAGACCTTTGATGGTATCGTCGTGAAGATCGTGAACTTAAAAGAATTGGCTTAAATGATTATGTGTTATTTCATAGTTGATATTTTGGCTCTAGCTGAGCGGTAGTGCTCTCATCATTCGAGGACATGGTGTTGTACCATGCCCCAAAATTTTGTAGAAATATGCACTAGATACGGTTTGAAAAATATGATATTGGATACGTATGTACGTAGTACATTCAATTTGAAGAATGCGATGAGTTGACGGGGATGAACGACAACGAACAAACATTAATGGATGGACGTCTGTGGACAGACATTACTAGATGAAAATTAGTGGACGAAAATTTGTAGACGGAAGCCGTGGACGGAAGTCTGATAGATGAAAATTTGTGGACGGAAGTTCAATAGATGAAAATCTATGGACGGAAGTTCAATGGACATCAGACAAAAGTCTGACGAACATGTGACGAATGTTTGACGAAAGCTGAACAAATGTCAAACGAAAATTGAACGAAAGTCTGACAAGCATTGGACGAAAGTTAGACGAAAATCTAATGAATGTCTAACAAAAATTGGACAGAAGTCGACGATTGTGATGTGACGGATGACACTGTGGATGCCACGACACCACAAAACGCCTGTGGGCTTGACAATGATGGCAAATGTAACGTTGCAGCTTGCGACACTACTCGACAGCCATGGCGGGCGGCACTACAAACATTTTTGTTTTTTTTTACTCAACAGTTTCAAAAGTCTTCAACCACCTCCTCATATATTTTTGTGTGCGAAAGACAAAGAAAAAGAGAGCAAGAAAGAGCTTTGAAATTTGCTCCAGGATACATCACTCCCTGTTTGGTCTCATTTTTCCAACTCTTCCAATCCTAGTGTTGTTGGTTAGCAGAGGTGTAACAACACTAGCTATCTCCAATAGCCACAGCACCAACAACAAAAAGAAATTCAAGAACTCAAAGCCAAAAAAAATTTGTCGCTTTCAACATTAAGCAACAAAGAGTAATTTTTCTAAAATTGAACTGCAAAGAAGGAAATAACATGTAGTGTATGTAGACGGTGGTCGTGCAATAGCCGTCATGAACATCTAGAAATCTAATTTGACTATGGAGGAAACTCTCCTGACAAAATTTTTTTAGAAAAACTAAAAAGGGAAAAGAAGAGCTTGGCTTTTTATATAAACGCCAACAAGTTGAACCCTAAGCACCTAATTACGTACAGTCACCTAAAAACATACATTAACCCTAAAAGGCATGATGGGCATGTTCGTAACCAGCCATCATGTATGAAGCCATGTACATGCATGACAAAATCACTTAAAGTACATGCAATAATATATATACTAAAACCCTAAAACTATCATGTAACAACTTCTTGAATCCTATAAAATTTCAGCATCAATAAATAATAGTTTTTAAAACTTTCAGCAGGGAGAGACCTTAATTTTTTTTAATTTTGACATTTTAAAAATAATATAATTTGTGCCAAACCTAAAAAGGTATTAGAGTAGCTTGTCAAGATTCCAAACATAAACACTCACTAGTGGAGAGAGAAGGCACGATGCAAATCCTCATTGTTATGAAACTTGGGAAGTGGTGGTTTCGAATTATTTAAACCCTCTTCTGAGCTTTGACATGTGTTGAACTTACCAAAAATATTCTCAAAAACTTAGGCTATTTGTTGGTTATGAAGAATATTTTCAAAAGCTCAAGTTATATTTAATATTTGCTTGGGCTATCTAACCTTTGGTAATAGTTGAACACTGTTACCAGGGGTTAGATAGTCTGGGTCTTTCAGAATGTTCTTCACAAGCCAACTTATGTGAGATCAATACAATAGAGATTGATTAGCTCCTTGGTTTTCAAGAGTTCAAGAATATGTGACATAGAAAGTATGGTAATCCTTGATTGAATTGTTTTTTACAAGTGTGATGACAGTTCTTTGTCTTGTTTTCCTCTTCACTTGAATAGTATTTTTTTTAATTTCAGCAATAGTTTTTCATATTGTTTGTGTTTCACATTCTAAATCAATGTGCAAGATTCAAATGATGAAAAATGGAGTTGATGGTTGCAATGAAATGTCGTCCTTTGCAAGATGGGCTTTGCTTTTGTTAAGTCTTCTCAAGAATTCAACCTCCCTTTTTTTTCAGTTCAAAGATAATCCAAATTTATTTATTTTTATCTTTTTTTATTGTAGCTGGTCCAATAACTATTTGAAATTGAACCTAGGCATCAAAAGAGAAATAGACAAAATATTGTCTGTGAAAAGATGGATGGAACTCTTCCTCAAAATCTTACACTAATTTTGCTATTGCATACACTTTCCCCTCAAAATAGTCGATTCGAGAATTGGTATCCCAGGTTATTCGGACATCAAAGAGTCACACTGAAACCATGGCATGATCACAAAGGCACCAAAGAAAAAGAAAATGATATTATATTATATTATTTATTTATTTATTTAGAAAATTGAACATAAAAGAGAATATAAAGAGAAAAGGAGGACATAAAAATAGAAAGGAGGAATATCTGAAAACATGAGGAATATCTCACCCAATAGACACCCATCATCTTCAAAGATAAGAAGACATTTTGATTGTCCAGATAGGTAGTCTCTACTGACACCTGCAAAGTTAGTAGGGGGTGCTTAGGGTAGGGTAGAGCCCAAGGCCACAAGCTTTACTGAGCATAAAGACCTGCATCAATTTATTGTTAATTATTTTGTTCCTGTGAATATATATATTAACACCAAAACCTCCTAAACCGAAACCTAAACCTCCAAGTACCAAGGTGAAACCAAATAATTATTCAGTTGAGGTTTCATCCGCAACTGTGTAATAACGGGCATCCAGTGGATGGATGGTGCAATGCTGGGTGCTGGTTCACTGAGCAGAATTTCTAATGTCAAAGGTCATTAGTAGGTATGGTGTGCTTTGTATAAATTGTGGCAACCATGTCTAGGAATAGAACATGCATGCCATATCCTCAGCCTGTCCTCATTGATGTTCCTATGTTCCCAATGGGTTCCTCATTATGTTCCTCAAGTTCTCAATATGTTCTCCAAGCTTGTTCTCATTAGCACCTCACTTTATTCCATTTCCTTTGCCCAAAGTTCTCCCCTTCTCACCTATATAGGTGAGCCAAAGGGGAGGCACAAGTCCATCCTTGGTGAAAACTTCTCTTTTGAGGAAACTTTCAAGTTTGAGTTTGTTTTTGGAGATGGGTCAATCAAAATGGCCCATCCTCAAAAAAAAAAAAAAAAAAAAAAAAAAAAATACACAACCAACCCAACAAATTAAAATAAAAAAAGAAAGAAAAAAAAAAAATATAAACACTAAAAAAAGAAAAATTTT
>Ga0116227_10000928_pt1 | contig 61941 bp, 34 predicted proteins | sample S1TSphgellanicum_FD_89693 | JGI IMG/M metagenome (GOLD analysis project Ga0116227, IMG submission 89693) | Host-associated microbial communities from peat moss isolated from Minnesota, USA - S1T2_Fb - Sphagnum magellanicum MG | ecosystem: Host-associated > Plants > Peat moss > Unclassified... | reverse complement strand
GGATGGTGAGTGGGGGTGGGGGGGGGTGGGGGGGGGGGGGGGGGGGGGAGGGGAAGTACATGAAACTGATGACCTAGTGTAAGCTGAGAACATGACCAAAGAACAACACACACACCTCCCTCCCCCAACCCCGGGCCCCTTTCCCCCCTTCCCACCATTAGGTGTGCACATGGCACAATTATGAATGGCAGTTCAAAAAGATACCATAATAGGATTTGGGGGACATGGCAGTAAAGGACCCTCTCATTATTGATTCAAGTCCTTCCACTTCAAAATAGATTTCACCACTTCCTAGTGTACTTCGTACCATACCACTTCCCCAAAGCCCTGCCCTAGGTTTAGGGTTTAGAGGGTGATGAGACATGTAAAATTCAATACATGTCTCATCATTGTCACTAGTCTGCATTTTTAGGTTGGGGGGAAACTGGATGGCCCAGCCAAGGTAAGAACTAAGGAACCAGTGTTGGGGGTTCTACTACAAAAATAAATGGAACTGGGAATTCGGCCGGTTCTCCAAACTTAGGACAGTTCCAGTTCTGGTTGGTTCCACACATAACTGGAACCAGGAATCAGGTTCTTCCAAAAACAAAAAGACAGTTTCAGTTCTGGTTTCAGTTCTGAAAACCAGAGTCGATTCTGACCACGGTTCTGCTTAACCCTGGACTGAAATCAGTGATTAACTACCAGTTAACCTCTGTTTAGCCCACAGTTCTAGTCTTTTTTTCCAATTTCTTTTTTTTTTAAATCTCAGGTCTTGCTCCAGTTTCAGTTTCACACTTAAACATGGAAGTGAGAACCTGATTCTTGGTCTGTTTCTTCAAAAATATAAGTTCCAGTTCTTATTTCCAAACCAGTTCCAAAAATCAGATGCACTTCCGAGTTGGATTTTACTAATTAGAATCAAAATCAGTAGTTCTAACTAATGTTGGTAAGATATGTGGTTTTGTCTCCATATGAATGTTAAGGCTTGATTTGTGATTTGTAGTTGTCATTCAGAGCTTTTAGATCTATAGTTGTACATAATTGTTACATTTTTCAATAATTTTGTCGGTTATCTTTTTACTGGTTAGTTATTAGTCATTAGTTTTCATTTCTATTTTTGTATATAAGTATAGATGATCATGTACTTAGAAACTAATGACGATTGTAATAAGAATTATGATTGTTATCATTGAATCAAATGAATTTTTCATAAGTTCTTCAGTTTTTTTACTTTAGAATCACAGAATATGTTTATTGTCTTGCTTAAAATGAAGTAATATATATTGTAAATCAAAGAAAAGAATTGTAGAATTTATTTTAATTTGAAAATCTTGATAGGAATTGAAAGATAAAACATGCCTTTTCCAATGAGCATGCACATTGACTGGATATGAATAAAGACATATCCAGACTTTGCATCTTTTTCCCTAACCAGGCCCTATTTGCAACTAGCAAACGTCTTTTAGGTGAGTAACCTTATCATAGTCATATTTGTAAGGACATTAGTAGCTTATAGATAACCATATTCTTTGGTTACAACAAGAAGGGTATGGGATATGAATTAAGTGTTAAAAGTAAGGTTTAGGGTTTAAGGACAAAGAAAGAAAGCAAAGTTCTTTTTGTTTTTGTTAAGCTTTATGTTGTTGTCAAGCTTTTTCAATCTTTCTTGTTTGCAACAATTGTATGCAAAGCTTGTGGTCTTTTGAAACTTATGATTTTTTGTATTGTCATTTCATTACCTTGTGTTTTCAAATCTATCTCACTTTGTTCCAACAAGCTTTGTTTTATTCTTGCATTTCAAGCTACAACTTTGGTTTGTGTTGTTTGTGAGTTTGGAGATTGTTACAAGAGCTTTGTGTTGAGTTGCATGTTGTTATGTGACCTTGGAAACTGTTATAGGAGGTTTTTATTGAACTTCATGTTGTTGTGTGAGGTTGGAAATGAGCTTCATGTTGTTATGTGAACTTGGAGACTATTACTGGAAGTTTGTATTGAGTTTTGTGTTGTTGCATGATCTTGGAAATGAGTTTCGTGTTGTTATGTGAACTTGGAAACTATTACAAGAGGTTTGCGTTGAGCTTTGCATTGAGCCTTGTATTGTTATGTGAGCTTGGAGACTATACAAGAGATTTGTGTTGAACTTTGCATTGCTTCAACAATGTTGTTATAATTCAACCATCAAACTCTATTGTTGCATTTGAATTTCGAATTTCAAGTTTTGACAACACATGCAAACATGTTTTTCCTTACCATTTTTCTAGTTTTGATGTTACATTTGTTTTCGTGAATGTAAATTCTACTGTGTTTCAACATTTCATGTGTAACAACTCCAAAATTTGTATAAATGTAGCAATTGGGTTTTCTTTGTTTTATCATGTCCTTTTGATTTTACATTTTGTTCCTAGAATTCTTTTTATGATCATTTTGGATTTTGCAAAAGTTTGGGATTATGATTTGAATTATGATTTTGTGTGTTTGTCTTCGTCACCCCACTTAGGCTTTTTTGTTCAAGGCACCTCTACAATGTTTGAAAATGAAATGATTATTATTGAAAGTGTGGGTGGAGTGGGTGAAACAATGTGTGATTTGAACATGAATCTAACTAATAGCTTGTCATATGTTGAATTTGTACACCTAAAATGTGATGGAACTTGTCAAATAATGATGATGGTCAACTTGTAACTATAGAAACTCAAGTTTGATAATGGAAACAACACAATAGGACATCAACTTGTTGGGGCTTCTTTGTGACAAATGACAACTTGTCAATTGATCTAGAAAATCAGCAAATCATCTACCAATTTAAACAGGTAATTGGTAACATTTTAAACCAACTTAGTTCTATTCTAAGGAAGGGGTTCATTCAATATAACAAAACAAATGATATTACATCTATGAAAACACATATTGATTGTGCACATCCTTGGTTAGTTGCAAAAAGAAAATTACAACTAACTAATAAATCTATGGTTAAGTTTTCTTAAATAAGTTATAATTGGCAACATGGGAGGAAAAGGATCATGCCAACAAAGGCTACTACCATGGCATATTTTGGTTCAATAAACCTTTACAAGAATGATGGTGAAGCATAAAAAATGTTTCTAAAGGACCTTGTATTTTATATTTGCAAATGTTATAGACTTCTAACCTCATGTGAAAACATTTGGTTATGCAAGTTAATGTTGCACCAATGTCCCCATGTTGAATTTCCATCTCATTCATCTCTTGTGGAACATTTTTTTCCTACAATGGTCACAAAGACCATGAACAAACATGTCTTATTAAATCTAGAATCTACTGCTACTATTTCTTATAATTTTGAACTCTAGATGTCCAAAAGTGAGGTGGACACATTTGCATTAGTCATGAATTATTTAAATGACATTTGGACACCTAAACATGCTACTATTGGGTTGTTTGAAGTGCATGAAACTACTGGTAGTGCCATGACTTTGTAACTTTAATATTTATTGGAAAATTTTGGTTTGATTCATGATCTAATCGTTTTTGTGAAAGATGAAAAGAATGACATTGGAACTATGACCATACCATTACAATTTATTATTGATTATGAACCTTGAAGCTTTTATGGGTTTATGAAGGTATTTACTTTGGGCATGTGATGTCCAAAACATATCAGTTTGCAATTAATGATGACAAGGTTTATGTATGTTTGAATTTGGTAAATGTGAAAGATGTTTAAACCAATCTATAAAAAACAATCACATGGACAAAAAAGTCAAGCTAATGCATATAGGAATCGGAAAAAACATGCATCGAAAATGGCGCCAAAAGTTGAAAGCTCTTGTCAAAACAAGGTTTGCCAACAAGGTTATCATGTTTAAAAAGACTTTGAAATTTAAGCAAATTATATTATTATGTTATGGAAGGCAAAACACTCCAATTTTAAAATAGAGAATCATGAAGGCCCAAATGTGGGTCATTACAAAAATTATCATTCAATGTTTGAATCCCATGGTGATTACAAGCGTGTTGAACTAGTCAAGAGGTCATTGGTTATTGTTTGATGTTTTGGCTATAACAATAAATTTGATTGTGGCTATGGCAAATTCCTTTGGTTGATGGGAGTGACACATTTGACCAATTTGATGTTGTGTTCCAACTCTTGGGTTGAAATATGTGGCATGAGGTTGTGAAAGTAATCAAACCCTTTTTAGATTTTTTGAAAATCTTTGATTCTCATCATGATATATCACCCTTGATGTTTGTTCCCCATTTCAAGTCATTATGGTTGTGGAAAACTTTGTGTGGTGTGGAAATGCAACCCACTTTGTTGTTTAATATGATGCAAAAGAAATCATCTTTCTTTTCACAACAATTTTTGATCAATTGAATCCTATTGTCTAAATAATGTCTATGGTTTTGAATGATGGACATGACGGACCTATTGTTGAAATTGAAGAAGACGATACCAACATCTTTGGTGTTGGAGCATCCATGGAAGAATCTTCACATGTACTTATAACTAAAGAGTTATGCTTATTTCAGAAGTTATCTATCCCTTTATCCAAGTGTGTAGATTTTCTTACTTGATGGTGAGTCCACAAAAATTAATTTTCAAATGTTGGCTTCCTTGCCAAACAATTTTTGGGGATTATTGGGTTTCAAATTGACATAGAATTTTTCTAAAGTTTCACTAGTGTTTTGACAATTTTGAAATGCTATCATTGACAAGTTGAAAATCTTGATCAAATTATCAATATTCCAAACAACCTAGTTAGATGATTTGCGTTTGATTACGAGCTTGAATACATGTTTATGAATAATGTCCCCAAAAGCTTGAGCAATGTTATCCTTGGCCATGTGAAGATAATTTTGGCCAAGGTTAAAAGAATTTAAGGGTATTTGAAATATTTTTATGGTGAGGGATAAAAAACCCAATTTTTAAAAAATTTCTTCCTAATGAAAGGACTTGTGCTTCTTAACCCTTACCATAGGAAGATTCCCATAAGCAAAGGTCTCCTAACACTTGGTTATTGTAACATTCCATACCACTAGTTATGGCCAATAATAATATTTTTTGTTATTACAATAGGCACCTCAATTCATGATTGGGGTCTTAGCCTAGGTAAAAAATGGTGACAAATTGTTTTATGAGGAGGATTTTCATGCAATGAATGAGAAGGTTGGACATGCACCTATAATGTTCTTTTTAAATAAAAAAATTGGGGTGGGGGAGGAGGGTTTGGATTCTATGGTTTTTTTTCTTCTTGTGCAACAATACACTCATGTCACATGCAATAGTGAACTATTTATCTTTCCTTTGGGGTGGGGATGATTTTTGTTATTATTTCATTTAATTTCAAGTTGGTTATTCTAAGACATTTCTTTTGTGCAAAATTTCATGCAAGTTGAACAAGTACATTTGTCTTGTGTAGAATTTGTTTAATTTTGGCAAGTTGGCTTGAATGAATGGACATAATGGTTTTAGGGTTAGTCCTAGAATTGTGATGTTTCATTTTCATAGAATCATTCATAAGAAAAAGAAAGGAAGGGGAGTAAATACATGTGAATTCATTTTCAACTTGTATATCTATTGTTAGTTGTGTTAATTAGTTGTGGCACCTTTCGAGATTGACTTTTTATTTTTAATTTTTTTTTTGCAATGAGCCATTTTAATTGGCCCATCACATAACAAATACTGAAACTTTGGGAGTTCAATGAAACACTAGTATTGGAAAATCTTTGAACCATAGTACCTTTTTAGGTTCAACATTTAGGTGCCAAATAATTATTTTATTTTTCAAATCATTTTGACAATGAAAAAATAATTTATGAAATTTGGTAATAAATAATAAGCAACTTCTTTGGTAGGTTCTTTGGACTCATAAGCTTAACATAATGAAAAGATTTACAACATTTTCCATTATTGGTTTTTGCAAAAATGGGGAGGAATAATGTTCTACCAAATTATAGGATAGATAAATGTCGTCAATTATCAGATATATGATTTGCAATTGTGGATTCACCTAGCAAGTAGCTTTCAAATTTCTACCAATTTTTAAATTTTTCTTTCCCTTGTAATTTAAAAGAAGTTCGGCAATTCATATAGATAATCTCTTGAAAAATTGGCATTTCCAAAAATACATTAAACTAAGGTCAGATTTGTCATTGCAAAAAAAAATTAATTTATTTTTAAAAAAACCATTTCGTTTTTCATAATGAAATTATTTTATTTTTCATTCATTGGAATTTTTGAATTTTCTTGAAATTCATCAAAATGAATGTACATATAAAATTATTGGATGTGTGTGTAACAATCTAACTTAGTTCAAGAACAATTAGTTATAGACACAATATTTTTATTATAATCAAGAAACATTTTGATTTTATTTAGGATAAGCTAAAATTTCCTTAAACAAACAACATAAAATGCTTCAAGTTGGGCACATGACTTGGTTCTTTTGGTTCCAATTGATGAAGATTTGTGAAGGTCCCACCATCATCATTTAACCATGGGAAATAAAATCAACAACCAAATATAATTACTTCCTTTATGCTAGACTTTAAAAATATCCATTGATGTAATGTCTTAAATATCCCTACAATAGCAACCTAAGGAAAGAAGTGGCATTGTCATCCCCACCACAATGCTTGCATTGTCAATATTTCACTACCTTCACCTCTCTTTTTTCCCTCCAATGTAGCAACAATTGTCATTGTATGATCATCACCAAATACTTTAGCATTGTGAGGGCACCATGAGGTGTGCGTCTTTTTGTTTTTCTCTGTCCAATTTGTGAGTGAACAAAGAAAGATGCAAATGTGTGCGTGTCTTTTTGGAGCAACTTTTTTTTATCATTGATTTGTGTGTTGTGAATGAGCAAGTGAGGCATGTTTTTGGTTTACAATCCTATTGTGGGATGAAAGGAGGTTCAATAAATTCTTTTACTTGGATGCAAACCTAATGAGAAGGATAGCTGCCTAAAGGTGAAAGAAACAAAAGAACGGGCGGTTGATGTTGATCATTTTCTTTTCTTAGTTGTTATGTGTTTGTATTTTGTTTGTTACAAGTTTATGGTGTTGGAGAATTGGATGGTGTTGTTTTGGTTTGTTTTATTTCATGACAACTATAAAATCAATGGCATGTTTACTTGCCCATGATGGTGAAGCTCGGTGGGAGGCATTGTTGTGGCAATTTAATGAGGAAGTAGGAGATGAAGAATATAAAAGAGGCACCTTGCTAATGAGATAAACATCTAGGTACTCTTGTTGTAGTTGTTAAACATAATATGTGTGAATGTGTTTTGCTCTTAAAATTGTCGAAAAGAAAATGCTCCAATCTAAAGGTTCTTTTGGACTCTTGAATTATTCCACTACACACAAGATTCCATTAAGACCAATTATGTAGAAGTAAACCATGAATAAATATGTAATACTTGGTGGAAGTGATGAAGGGCACTAAGGAACAAAAAGGCTGGTTTGTGAAAGGCATCTCCATCTAGTTAAAGGCAATAACAAGGTGAGTTGTTGTGCGATTGTCACAATCCTTCTTTTTTGCTACATTATCACTATAAATTGTAGATGGTAGCAACCTACATAATTCTTGTAAAGCTTCAATACCATTCCAATTTACCCATTAGCATTGTTGCTATTACTTTTACCAAATGAATACATTGTCAACATTTGAAAAAGCTCAAAAGAGCCACAACATTGGAGCCAATATTGTTAACCTTTAGTTAGCAATCTCCTTATTTCTAGTCCTTCACATGTATGTTGTGATGTTGAATGTTTTTCATTTTTCATTTGTGCATAACAGATAATTGACAATTGTAGGAGTCCACCCCTTTGTGTTCTTTGCTGGGATTTTAGTTTCAAAGAGGTCCACAATAGGGCCAAAGACTAAAGGTGCCACCATGGACAGGGAAGATTTGTTCTTGGTGTCAAGAAAAAAAGGGGAAAAAAAACTATTGTTACAAAACCAAAATCTTTAAAACTTTAGAATATAATTATTTCTAGTTTACTTTTAGGTTTTAAAGCCACAAACATGTTCTCTTTCTATGCACCCTCATTAATAGCTTAATAGCTTGGGTAATTCACAAAGCTCCTCTTTCTCTTAGCACCTTGCCATTGACTACGACAAAATGTAAGGTCCAACATAAAGTGAATGAAGAAATCCTTCACATTTTGTATTTGATTGTTAAGTTTCTGACCTTGATTTTGTGCCCAACAACAATCTTGTGCCCACACAAAAAACTTTCTTGAAATGCAAAATCTCTAGCGAAAACTTCAATCTTGTTGGGCCTTCATCATTGGGCGCATTAAGTGTGTGTGAGCATCTACAAGTATGTGCTTGCATAAGTACTTGGTCGTTCAAAAGCTCCAATAGAAGGAAAAGTAGTTGTTGATCATATCTTAGCCATGGTCGGTCCAGGAGTGACCTTTGTGGCATGGGGTCCTAGTGAGGCACTAAGGCTCTATATTGTCTTAAGTCGTTCAAATTGCTCAACACTTTTGATTTTTCCATGGGAATTTAACAATTTGTGATGAAAATGTTCTTAGACATATTTCCTTACCTAACCTCCAAGAAACCAGGACCAATGTTTTTTTAATTGGCGAATTTTTGGGAAAATTCGACCTGAAAAATGTGATTCTGACCAATACAAATGACTTTTCATGGGAAAAATGGTCCAAATTCGCCAAATTTCAGAAAGAAAAAATTTCAAATCGCCAGATTTTTACAATAAGTTCCAGTAGGTAGCCAAGAATATAGAAGGATCCCGGTTATTTTTCTACTTTCATATTTGACATGTAGCCAGAATTGGCTAAAATAGTTTCTGGATGGTTGCCACCTTGGCTACATCACAAAATCCTTAAAAACCCTGACCAGGACCAGCTGGTATGTTCAAGAGTGGATACCAGACCAACACTGGTTCTTTCTCAAATATTGGCCTTCATGTTGAATGTGGGTACCAATTTGTGAACCACCTACCAGACTGTGATATGAAATTTGCCAGGAGTCTTTCTAAAACAAAATATTAAACTAAAGGTGCTTTTCACATTTAATGTTAAGTCAGTGTTAAGTGAAAATCTAGGTGGCATCTTGGGTGGCACCCAATGTTAAATTGGTGATTGTTTAAACATTAAGTGAATGTTAACTTAACATAAAAATTTCATGGTAAATAGGTTTAGGTCCTTAATGACTAGCTTGGTGTTAGGGAACTTAATACTAGAGTCCTTAACACCAAGTGTGCAGGCACCTTAATACCCGTATATGTTAGGTGCAGGTGCTATCAGATACCAAACTAGTCTTGATATTCAATACAATATCCATACCCGTGTAGGAAAGTCATCCAATATTTTGTCCTCCCATAACCAAATGTGCTAGGCCTTTTATCGAGGCTCGCCTGTCAACCAAATTGCATTTCTTTCCTTTGGCCTGAAAGTCTCGGCCAGCTGCCCGAAATGCCCAGTCTAAGTTTTGCCACAACCACAACCTTTAGGTTTAATTGGTGAGGTGTTCTCCCTAATGCATTCTAACCAATGACCCTATATAGGAGAAAAAAATGGGTTCATGTACAGATCTATCTACCTTGAAGTGAAATAACATGAAGTGCAAATGAGAAAATGAAGTGGAGAGAGACATCATTATTCATTTGGCATAACACTCCTTTATTATGGAAAACGAAAGCAAGGCCAAACACAACATTCCCATGACTAAATGAACTTTCACAACATTACAAGTTTATTGAATTCAAACTCTTGTATGGAGACCTTAAAAATTTATTATATACTCTTCATATCCTATTACAAATCTTATATTAAATTACTAATAAGTAGAATGTGTTGATAACCTTGAAAGGATTCATGGCACAATAATACTCAATCTTATGGTCAATCTAAAATGAGTCAAAAGTCTAACACAAAACAACTAAATAATGGAACATTGCTACTTACCCACTAACTTCATCCCTAGATGGCAAGGAACCAAAGTGGCTTCTAAAGATAAATTCTTGGTGATTTATTTTGACTCACCTATTCTAATAAACAAATTACTTATCCTAAAAGCATTCCATGCTATACCATGGCAGAACACATTATAGTTCTACAATATCATCTCCAATATCGTATTATGGCATGAACATTATGCCTTTTCAATCCCTAATTTTAATCTCCTACAAAGACCATTTTTAGCAAAAATTAAAGACGTGTAGATCAAAGCAAGATAAGGCATACATAAAAATTGAAATTGTGTATCACTCATGTAACTAAAATAAAGTATTATCAAACTTGGGCTCAATGTTATTATGCACTACTAGTATGATCAATTGCTAATTAATGAAAAAAATAATTTATTTTGTGAAAATTAAGTTCCATTTGAATGAAAAAGTTAACCTTACATGTGACTCGAATTGAAATTTTCAATTCAATTCAATTCAATTAGATTTAAGTGAAATAGATTCAAATTTAATGAATTCAAATACATTGAATAGAATTTGAATTATTCCAATTAAACTAAATTTAATTCAACAATTGAAGTAAAATTCAATTGAAGAAAAATGAGATGCAAATTGGTGGACAAGGTATTGAAAACATACTTGTGAATATGGTGTTAGAATGTTTTTTTAAAAGACACAAATCCAAATCTTTATTTTGGAATGGGCTAAATATATTCCAATTTGAAATTATCCAAGTGATGATTATGACTTATAATATTTTAAGCTGTCCTACCTAAATCAACTTTCATGAATCATCATTGATAGAATTAAGTGAAAATACTTATCAAGTATCATCCATTTATTTTATTAAAATTGAAAAAATCTAGTTTGAAAAAAATGAACTAGAAGCAAATGAACTTTTAGAATATATTTTAAATATATTTTAAATTAATTATTTAATATATGTTTAGAGCTACATTTTCATTAGAAAATTGATTGAAATAGATATGTATTTAGGTGGGATATGAAAATCATCATATATTTGAACAAGCCATCAAAAACAAATTACTTTCTCTTTGTTAGAACCTACTTGACATTTATTTAAAACAAAAAACCCTCACTCAAAAATAAACATCAAAGGCTATTTATATTTTTAAAAATCTACTTCAAACCTTTTTTTACAATTTAAAAATTAATGCACATCTTATCTTTGATTATTCAACTAAAAACATTCAATGTTTCATAACTCTATAATGGGTGTTCTTATTTTAAATCTACTTCCTCCAAATTTAAGAAGGTAATCCAAATATTCATTTTATTTTGCTTATGCCTATACTCCAAAAAATTTAATGCAATCAGAGGACATGTTATCCAACTTACTTTTCCTTCATTGCTTGTAGGGCATTATGAATAATGGAACACCCATAGGAAAAATGGCTAATTGAAAGTTCAAAAACCACACGTTTTTCAAAATGTTCATGCATTTTTTGAAAGAAAAGTAAAATGTGGAGCATTCCATTTTTTATCTTTCTTTTCCTCCATGATATAGGTGCTAATTACCCACTAGTCATCACAAGGAAAATAATAAAAATCAGATCAAGTTTTTTTTTGTTCAATACAACCTTTGATCGTGGGCTTTATTAAAAAGGTCTATGCAAGTTGGACCCATGGACACTTATCTAGTTTAGCCCAAGGTCAAGGGCTTTACCTTACACGGAATAACTAATTACTAATAATTTATTGTGACCTAAAAAGGATGGCTACAAAAATTAAGAAATGTAATGACACATTCTACTTACATATTGTAGTGCCACAAAATTAAATCAAACAAATAATTCCATTTACTAGATTGTACAAGTTGACACACTGGAATTAGGGGCTTAGAGATGTCCCCCAAAGAACAATTCCACAGCTAGGGCACATGCACATATATCAAATTGACATAAGTTCCATTTTATTTTTTTGACAAGTTGGATAAAACTTTCAATTCAATTTTAATGCTTTAGGATATCATCTTAAAAATCTACTACATACATGCATTCCTCACCTTCATCTCAAAATCTTAGAATTGTAATTTTTTTTCTAAACATAAATCCCATTTTCTCTCTAAACATAAGACCTCGTTTGCAACTAAACCCCATATTAGTTATTATTCTTTGCTTCCCTCAATCCTTAACTTTATGTTTCTTGATTGGGAAATTCTATGTTGATCAAGAATTTTGACAATTTGATTATTGTTTTCCTTCCAACTACTCCCTTCTTTCCCACTTGTCCCGCCATCCATCCACAAGATCCATATGACTGTCATTTTTAATCTGTCATACTCATTTGATCAAACGATGTGTTTAATCTACCAAGCTTTAATCCATCATGGCCTTTTTACATTGGTGGAGGTTTTAAGTACTTTTTCTCTTAATCAATGCTAATTTTTCTCTAACGCCCTTCTTTGATCTTTATGCTGTGAAAAGCTCTTGGAGCAAGGATGTGCGAAAAGATGAGGTTCACCCTTGCCTCCTGCCTCAAGGCACAGGTCCTCAAATTTTACCCTACATGTAAAAACCAGTGTTATGCATGTAAGTATCAATAGCCGAATATACGACATGTAAATCTCATGTAAGATTAAATCATTTACACTTACACTTATCCCGTTGCAGTGTTTTCTTTTTTTAAAACACTTATACTTACATGAGGTCAGTGTAAATATTTGTCAAATACACTAACACGACCCTGTGTAAATGTTTTGGGGGCATTACATATAGTAAAGGACGTCGGGATGAGAAATGAAGCCTCCCCTGAATTCGTGCGTCTCGTCATCCCTCTGTCCATCCGTCCGGTCGTCCATGCGGATGGACACCCTGAAAGCTCCGAGGTTGCCGGCTGCACACCATCCCTCTGCGAGTCTGACACTGCAGCTTTCTGCCCACCAAGAATGGGAAGGAAATATTACATATATTAAAGGACGTTGCCCACCAAGAACGGGAAGGAAATAAACCAGGAATGGCCCTCCATCCATGTCCCTATTTGGATACATCATCATCCTCCATGTGCTGCTTGCTTGCTGGACGGTGCATAAATAATCACCATGTATGATGAATAATATTTACACATGACCACATGTAATGCGGTTTTTTCATTTTTTTTCGGTCAATTTTGTAATGCACCGATCCTGCTTTCTGGAAAGTTTGGATGAGTTCGAAGTCCTTATTATACAGGGTTTGCTTTCTTTCAATTTTTGTGATTAGTTATCCCACAAAGAGGATTTAGCCAAATTAGGCTATAGACCATATTAATGACGGTGAACAAAACATTTAAGAATATTTATGCTTTATATGTATTTGGCGAATTTAAATTATTTTTTCTAAATTTGGCAATTAGGGCCACTCCTTTTCACAAAAAATGTTAGAATGTGTAGAAAAAATAAATTTCAGGTTGAAAAAATGAAAATAAATTCCCCCAAAAAGAACCCAGCAATGTGGTATATAGAGAGGTTTTGGAAGTGTAGTTTGTAGTTGTAAGTTTGTAATATGTACCGTCAAATACACACACCTGTGCATTAGGCACGGGTCCACACTAGTGTAAGTGTAAATACTAAAATTACTTGTAAAGTCACCCTGTCTTTGGGCCTCCTTTCACCCCAAACCATTCTTTGAGGGGTATCCATAAAGTAAGAAAATTTTATTGACTCTAGGAATGAAATGCTGAAAATCAGCATTTAATGCACAAGGTTCAAAACTAATTATAGTAGCTTTACAAGTAGGAGCAGTGAAAATATATGCAGCAAGAGTGGAGGCGCTGAAGAAAAAGGAAAGACAGGGCGAAACTCACTTCACCACAAAAACTGGGGTCCCCCACCCTTGAATGCTAATGTTTTTTTTTGGTAGGTCTTTATTTTTTTGAATTTCTCCTCTGTATGATCAAACTCAGGGTTCTAGTGTTGTTTTCCTTTCGTTATAGGTAATTTTATTATATACCTTCTTCAATGACCATACCTTCTTGCAAAGTCATATGAATTAGTTGTGGGTGTATATTTTGATAGTTTTTAAATTTTATTTTTTTAATAGCAATGGGCCATTTAGCTGGCTTATCATCAAAAACATTATGAATTCTCCGATCCTCAAGTAAAAATCGAATTTTTTACATTGTTTAATATTTGCATTGTTTTACGTAGTCATGTAAAATCATATAAATATAAATACTTTTACTTATTGGATCGCATAAAGTTACATAAATATAGTTACATAAATCTATTTATTTTTGCACTTACACTTACACTGTTTTACATATACATGAATGTAAATGAATATTATACACTTGCATGAAGTGTAAATAAATTTCATTATGGGATTTACACTTACAGGGAGAGTAAGTCCGAAACCATTTACACACACAACACTGGTAAAGACCTTGTCCCCTTTTTTTTAATTTAAAAAAAAAGTGTGAGCATTCAGCCTATTAATATAAGGTTGGGATAGAAATCATGATTTGTAAAGCCTGCCCCAAAATACGTTCAGAAATTTCACATACGTCTTTCCATGTAGGGTATATAGTTTGAGGAGCAATTCTATATGAAAATAAGTGACTCACAGCGTGAGGTGAGAACTGAGAACGTGTCTCATATTATGACACAAGGGTGCTCCTACGGCTTTACACAGCATAAAGAAAGATGGGGAATTGTAAAAGAAAGCACCTCAGAAGAGTGCTTCACCCCAATACCTCCTACCCCCGCACTTTCAATGTGTTGAGTATAAGAGCCACTCCTTATCAAAGGGCCAGGAAATAGCCTATGGAATGGCCAGGAACAGCTGAGGCAACATGGCATCGTCACCACAGACCAGTACTTTTGCACAGCCCGCAAAGCAAAGCCTCCTCCTCAACAAAATTGGACTTCTATTGCACTATCAGACATTAGACCCTCCCCAATGTTCAAACCTGGTCTACATGCTGAAAGTTCTGAACTTCTATTGAGGCTTGTCAGGATAAGTTATATGTTACATTCAACAGACTTATGGTGCATTCACACTTGAAGTTAAGTCAGTGTTAAATGAAAGTCTAGATGGCATCATAGGTGGCACCCAATGTTAAATGGGTGATAGCTTAATGTTAAGTGAATGGTAGCTTAACATAAAATGTTCATGGTAAGTAGGTGTAAGTCCTAAATGACGAGTACGGTGTTAGGGAACTCTGAGATACTCGAGTCCCTAACACCAAGTGTGAATGCACCTTTAACTGCATTAATACTGTGACTGCAGAAAGGTTTGGTAGTGGGAAAAAATGCTCAAAGTAAAACATACCCATTTCAAAATTTGGCCTGTGCTATGTGTGTGCAAAGAGTGACAATATTTTGTGCACACCGGCTGTCAGAAAATGAGTCAGGAAAAACCCAACTATCAAACTTCAAAATTGCAATCCTCTTTCCATTTCAGAAAATTTGTTCACACCTATGAAGACTTATTTCTTATGTCAGAAGTACAATCAAAATGCTGCAGCAGCTTGTCCTATTAATTTGCTGGGTTTTTAGCCCTGTCTGTTTACAGACAAGGTTTATAGTATTAGTAGTACTAATATACACCTGGTGTCAAATAGGCTTGTGTGTAGATGTGCAGAAAAAATGTTATGGCCAATGAAATTGCTGCACTTGACAGTTGAAATTTTCTTTTCCTTAGCTATTTTGAGTGAACTAATAGTTAAATGTGTAATACAGTTTTTTGGGTAGGTTTGTGAGAATTTTAGAGGACCAATGGAAATGATAGAAAGCAAACATTATTTTCCAACTGTGTGTAAACCTGAAGACAAAATCTTAATTTTGTTTTCTTAGTTATCTTGAGTGAAATAACAGTTCAATGTGTAATAGCTAGTTACACATATGGTTGTAGATAATAGCACATCACTTGTGCACTTTGGCTTTAATGTGAAAGTGATTTATCCCCAGCAGAATATGAGGGAAGCATATTAAGGTCTCATAATTTATGGTAGGTGACATGGGTCTAAAGTAAGCAGCACAGGCTTTCTAAAGACCATTTTTGACAGGGCAGGGGTAAAGGCAACATAATTTGGGTCTGTAAGGGTCTTTAATGTGGCTTGTACAATGGTGGGCCCTGTTTAGGGCTAGCGTCTCCTACCCCATTTATTACCCTCTTCATTTTTCCCTTCATTTTTCGCTTACACACTTATTACTTGTAAACACATTGTCTGTGAAACTGTCAAGGTGGCAGGGGTTACAAAATCAAATGTAGGTGGGAGGTCTCTATTTTAAGACATGCTGTTGCAATAGGTGAGGGTTTGTTTAGGTTAGGTCTCCTTTTAGGAGGTCCTCCCCTTTCTTTATTTGATACGCTTCTTGCAACTGGAGGGGAGTTCCAGAATTTGATGTCCCCTTGTGGTTTGCTCTCTTAGGTGGTTCATTTGTCTTCTTGGACATGGGTCCTTCCATTTTGTTCCTCGTTTTCACTTTTTATTTGTTTTGGGTGGCAGGGTTTCATCAATGTACGCCATGTCATGGCACCTGCTACAACAGAATATGGTTTTTCCTAAATCAGCGAGCCCTTAGCTCATGACATAAGTGTGAGGCAAGCTTTGTGATTTCAAACCATTTCAATGAAAAATATGTGTGGGTATTATTGGGTATTATTGAAGTTTGACATTAATATAATAGTGGATCATCATTTATGATAGTGTTTGGAGGGGGAACGGGACAGTCCAGACAGTTTTCTTTAGACCTCTTTCATTGGTCTACCACCAATCAAAGAAACCCTAATTCGGAACACTCCAATAGTAGAACCGCTCACATGGCCTAGTCATGCAAGCGTGGTGAGAAAACTTTTGCTAGTCCCAACATAGACATAGAGTTGTCTTCTCATTTGGGCTACCTATATAGTTTACAAAGACTTTGGGCATAACATATTGGATAAAGTTGTTCTGCTATTTGGAACGAATTGAGAACTTGAGGATTACATTGGGCACATAATAAATCTCATTTGGGCAGTTGGTTGGACAGTGGAGGGGCCATCCAGAATACATTTGGGAACACCAAATTCAAAAAAATTCCATCCACCTCTTTTTCCCTTAGAAGGGAAAACAACTGAGCCTCTTGGGTACATGTTGCCGCACCTCATTGGCTGTATTTGAATTTCTAATTGTGTTGGTCACCTTTTTTGGCCTTGGCAACTACTAAGGCCATGAATTTGTGGGGACATAGTGTTTCTACTTTCAAACGTTGGTGCCACCTCCAACTAGGTTTAGAAGTTTTTAGAAGACTTTAATCAAACACATGTTCTTTTGACATCATTTCTCCAATCATCACAACAACGAGTGAATATTGTGCTTACAACAAATGGTACTCGCACTTTGGCAAATGTAGTCATTGTTGAAATCATCCTTAGGATCCTCGACACCTTAAAAATGATTTCATCCTTTTAGTAGAAAAAATATTTGGATGTTTACATTAGTAAGTAGACAACTTTCTTCATCAATGTGCTAACATGGCATGATTAATGAAGGGCTTTGGAGGCCCTACATTTTCGATTATACATTCATTTTATAGACAGAGGGTGTCAATGACTCTTTAGAGAATTTCACTATCTTGCTTTGAGCAATTGTGGCAACAAGAAAAGTTTCTTCTAAGCTTGGTGTCTGTCCAGGTTTTTTGCAATCTCTTTGCATGACTTTGCTTCGTGCTACTGGTGGTGGGATTAAGTCCTAGGTTTTGTGTTTTCTCCTCTTAGGGATCCCCATTGGGTGTTTTGCACTTTTGGGTGTGGTCTTTTGTTTGGACTTCAATCCTTTCTTTTTTCTTTTCTTGTTCCTTTGTCGGGTGTTTTTCCTTTATTTAGTTATTTATTTTAATCATGAAACCTTGAAACTTCCAGAATTCTGGATAATGTGTTATGGTGTTGAAAACCTAAAATGAAATCCACCAATTTTGAAATCCTTTTATTTTTGCTCACTCAATTTGATTTTTTATTACTCCTTACCATTATGACAAGTATTATTGTGATGAGTGTTGTAAAGAATGATTTGTATGGATTATTTGTTATCAATGAAATTTGATTTCATTGTTTTATGGTGTTGGTCAACATTTTATGCATCCATTTCTTGTAAGTGTGGAAAATGAGAAACAAATTGAACTTGCATCTTTGTCAATTTTATTACTGAATCTTAATGTGTAGAGTTTCATGAGCTTATTAATACCCTAACATCTAGAAAGGCATAAAAATGATCATGCCCATAAAAACTATTACAAACTTTAACATGATAGGCATAAACATAAATGCAACATAAATATGACAACATGAATAATATGGTTTGTAAATGTGCTGCAGTGGGTTGATTACAAACTTATGGACACTCTCCAGATAGAATTGACATAGCCTTTCCATTTGGCCCACTTGGAACAAGATGGAGGATGCATGGAAACTATGGGAACTACATGAAGAAAATTTGACAAAGCATATGTGATAAATTTAGGGAACACATGTGGGGGGGTTGTTTTGAAGATTGCTGAAAATTATTCAACTCAGTGGAAAGTGATTGGTAGTTGACAACTACTCTTAAGGTGAGGGCAATTGAAAGGATTATGTTCCCAAGATGTTCTTGCATGTTCCCATTAAACTTAAATACAATTATCTAGAATGTTCCCTATGATGTTTCTAATAAACATGTTGTTCATCCCATAGTATGTGCATCACAATGATGCAAGACCATAGCAACAATTATATTTTGTGAGTGTCAACCATGGTTGGGGAGGTCGTATGAAGAAACCAAAACAAGGGGAGTCCAAGGAAGGTAGTGGTATTACTGCATTGTTCTTCAGTCCCAAAGTGATTCACATGACCGATTGTGGAACTTTGCTTTGTTATTTATTTGGAAGCTTTAGAAAAATGATTTCAAATAATTGATATCATCAATCTACAAAAATGTAACACATAATTGTTTACTATAGAGTGGAAGGTCAATTTCCACATGGACAAAACAAATCATTAATTTTTAGAAAAACTAATTCTGGTTTATAAATTTGAATTTATTATTTTTCATGATGTACTATGATATCCTCAAATGGGTGAAATTATTCAGATTGTAGCCTGCAATAATTATGATGGTTTTCAACTTCTCAGCTTAACATTTTCACAAATACTCTTTTTGCTTTCAAAGATTATTAAATGATGGAACTGGCCTTAGTGTAAACTATTAGACTTGAAACTAATAGTGTGCGGGTGTTTTTTTCACTTTTGTGGTGTAATCACAATGGCAACCATCCACAGGAGGATTGAGCCACATTTGGCTACAGGGCAGGTAGGATAGTAAATGTTTTTTTGGCAATCCTACTGCTATTTGGTGACTTGCAAGAGCATGCACTCTAAATCTCATAAGTCCAGTCCAACAACCCAACAATGCTGCTTTTTTGGTGAATTTTTTCAAAAAATTCAGAAAAACATTGAAGGGATCAAGGCCCTAAAAAATATATAAAAAATAGAAAAATCACATTTTGGCAAAATTTCACGCCCAAAAACTAGCTTGTAGTGGGATGCTTTATTTTTGGTGATCCCAAGAATTGCATAGTACCCAAACACTTTTATCAGGCTTCTAAGTTCCAACACACTCTGAATTCTTCAGGGCATCAGAAAATGCTCAATTTTGCCCCATAATATGACCATGTTCTTGTGCAGTATCCTACTTAGGGACAAGCAGGGTACGGGAGATGAGCTGCAATGTTATGTTAAGTCTGGTTAGGGTAGTACAGGTGCAGCTTCAACACATGTCTGTTGAATAATTAAATAATTTCCAAGATTCCATTTTGAAGAATAAAATATCTCTCAATGTACCAAAAGATACCCCCTTTTTTTTTTCCTTCACAAATTTTGGTTCTTTGCAAAAAATATGTTTTGAAAATTTTCAATATTTCTACATATGATGACTAGTGTAGAAGCAGCCAAAGGTACTCTGATATTTTGTCACTCGGATCCATTCCAACAACAAAAAATGGTAGATCATCATGCTGCAACATTGTATGACATTTTGAACTCCTCAGAGACAGAGTCAGACCAAATTGTAGCATTAATCAGGATTTCCAAAGCTGCAAAGTGTAACATGTTTGGCCATGGCTCCTAACTGGAAGAGGGGCAGATAAAACTGGAGATATCATTCTATGGTTATGGAGTGTTCCTTGGAGTTGATATTCTTGTAGTGAATAGACCAGTGTCAGGTGGGTATTTGATTTTTGACATACCAACTGGTTGCGGAGGTCAAATACTTTCAGAGTCTAGAAAAACTGCCTGTCGTGAGTTTTTCTTTTAAACTCTTAATAAAATCAGAATCAAAGAATGCATGTTTCAGTTATTTCAAAAACCCCAAAGAACCATCCACTTTCATAAAAGAACCAGCAAAGAAATGGTGGTTATCTGGGTGGATAATTTGACGGGAACTGCGGTTAGATTTGAAAACTGGGTATTTGGGTTTTTTGAGGTCCATGGATACGAACTCCATCAATTACCCGGATACCCAGTGGATGTTTGGTGCAGTTTGTAATACCTGCCTAATCACTGGCATTGATGCTGTGGACTACTGTTTTACAGCTTATTCAAACCTTTGTTCTCATCACTTGCAAACTTGGTGCGGGACAAAGGTGGTTGTGGGAGCTTGTCCCTTCTTCTTCTTCTTGCAAACTCTTGATCACATGTGGGCAGCCTGTCCCTATGCTTTAAGTCTGGCATACACAACAGTTTGAAAACTGAGGACCATGTTCCTGGTACGTTTCTGGTACATACATACATACATACATATATATATATATATGTCTCAGGTGGTCGGATAGTAGGCTTACAGAGCATGTCGGAAGAAGACATGACTTGGAGGAGTAGGTGCCAGGGAATTTTTTTGGAGGAACCTGGAATGCCAGAATGCCTTTTCTTTTTCTGAATGTGGGGTCTATTTCATGACAGGATATATTTCACTGAAGCATTTTCAAACAATTTTTATATTTATTTTCTAGATTTTACATTTATTTTATTTTTCTTGTGACACATGTTGTCCACTTGATTCTCCCAAATATATTATCATTTGTGATGTATGTATGGGTTTTGGTTTTTAAGTAATGGCTTGTCTTCTCATTGGTGATAATAGCTTGAAATGAATCACCAGCTTGTTACACAACCATCTCTCACAATAAGTTTGAATTCCCAATCTCACAACTAAACACAAAACATAAGGAATGATTGCACTCAGATTTCTTCTAGGGGAATTGAACTTGAACTTGGAAACATCATACCCATGTACTAGAAGAGTTGTGCACTCACATAAACACCAACAAATCCCAACTTAGAAACAACAAACCCCAACACCCACACAATTTGGATTGATGTGAATACGTTTTCTTGCAAGCTTGACCTACATTTAGAATTGTATCCAAAAATAGGTTTTGCAACTTGCATTTTTAGTAAACATATGTTTCAAAGACAAATTTATCCTCACAAGAGAATAGGTAGAAGACAACAATTATAAAATAAAAAACTTGCATCTCTCTAGTAATCAATCTAGTATCTAATGGAGACCTCCTTCCAAAGTGTCATGGTTGGTCTAAAGGGTTCTTTTAATGTTTCATCATTTCTTTATTTCAATATGGATACATGATAGTATGCCAAAATCCAATGGAGGCCTTGAATTTAAAGGTGGACCAACTTATTAGACTCTTTGTTTGATGATATAATAAAAATCACATTTTGCCCTTCATAGGCAAAATTAGGTTAGTGTTGGATTGACTTGAGGTACTTTGTAATTTGCATGACACTTTGAGTTCAATCTTTTTTGTAATGAGACATGTCGAAAGATTTGGGCATTGTGTTTCATGGACTTATTAAAACCCTTTGTGCTATTTGTACGTGGGGTGCAAATTTAAGCCCTTTTCACTTGAGAATATGAAGCAAATTCTCTTTCCATCAAAGGGTTTAACCTTTCAATGGCCATGATCTCTATTGGCCCATTAGGGGCTGGTACAACCACATGATCGAATGGTTGAGGGATAATTTTCCCACAAGTGATAAATAATGTTTCGAATTGTGCTTGTGCCCTCAAACACATGACCACAAAAATCTTTCATTGCCATCATGTTAATAGCCCAAATGGAAAAACATTCTATCTTTGTGATATGAAATGACATTGTTATAGAATTTACATCCCACCTTATTTGGTTTGTCCAAAGTCATCAAGTACCATGGCTCCCACACATTCCACTTAACCTCCATTTTTAAAAAAAGTTTATTATTAAAATAATTAATATATATCAATAAGGTTTGGTTTCATTTAAAAAGCTACACGATGAACTTCAACACCAATTACATATGCAATATGACAATCTGAAATTCCATACGCTCATAAAGGTTTCACCTAAACAATAAAAAAACCACACACCTCAAAGGAAAAAATGAGTTTTAAATGCACGTTCCACTTTTTATTACTCAACATAAGCAAAATGAGTTGTTTAATGTTTTTTGGAAAATTTACCCTTTTTCCATCACTAGAATTCCTATTTTTTAAACTAACCAAATTGAATAGATGGGTCTTTTTTATTACAAAACATGTATTTCTTATTAAAGGCCAAAGGCTTGAATGATAATGGGTATTTTTTGATTAATCAATTTGACTAGACTGACCAATTTGACAATTAATCAAATCAAACATCTAGTCAAATTGGATTTTTAAATACCACCTAATCAAATTGGTTAGTGACTTGGTTAATAAAACCACCCAATCTAGTCAAATTGGCAAGTGCCTTAGTCAATAAGGCCACCTATTATACTCAATCAATAAGACTAATTAAGTCGGCTTGGTCAAAATGGCCAATGGCCTAGTCAAAAGGGCCAATTACAAATTCCAATAGTAGTTGTGTATTTTGGGACTACATGTAACATTTTGACTATGTTTGACCAATTTTTAAAAATTGAAAAATGTACAATTTAGTTAATCATAAGTAAATGAATCATACCAAATTGATTATGGTGAAAATAATTATATGTATATATGGTTTATCTAACTATGGTTAAATTGATTATATTGTAATTAATTATGGTTCAACTACTTATGGAAAAACTAATTAAAATCAAAACTAACCATAATTAATCTAACCATGGTCAATTTAATAATTTCTGGTTTAGCCCTAGTCAATTTAACCATGGTTACTATAAACATAACTAAATTAGCTATATTTATTTCAAACATATTATTATTTTACTTTAATCAGTTTAACCATAATTAATAAATCCATAATTAATTTAAAACTATTGTTAATTTAATCATGGTTGGTTTTGCCATAAAATATTTATTCATTAGTTGGTTTAACGATATTAATTTTAGTAGTGGTTAATTAAACCATTTCTAGTTTAACTATAGTTAATTTTTCCATAATTATTTTAACCATTTTTATTTTAGTCATAATTGCTTCATTCATGTTTATTTTAGCCATAATTAAATTTTGAATGGTTGGTTTTACTATAAAATATTTATTCATTAGTTATTTTAGCCATATTAATTTTATTAATGGTTAATTTAACCAAATTTATTTACTCATGGTTAATTTGATCATTTTTAGTTTAACTATGGTTAAACCAATTTCATTTTAGCCATAATTACTTCATTCATCATTATTTTTAGTCATAATTAATTTATGCATAATTGGTTTAGCCATAAAATATTTATTCATTAATTAGTTTAACCACTTCTAATTAGCCATGGGTGGTTTTGCCATAATTAATTTACCCACAATTAGTTTAGTCATTATATATTTAACCATTATTTATTTACATTTGGTTAATTGAACTATAATTAATTTAATCATGGCTATTTTTTCATAATTATTTTTATTTTTTTGTTGATTTATCCATTGTTAGTTTAATAATCATTAATATTTTCCATAATTACTTTAATTGTGGTTGGTTTAGGCATTATTATGTTACCAATCATTAGTTTTGCCATAATTAATTTTTCCTAGGTTAAATTAGTCACCTATTTAACTTATGTAATGTAAATATGTGACTAAATAACCCAAATACAAATAGCGTATAAGTAGGTGTATTTATTTATACATACCTTACCCATATTCCACCTATTTACTTATATTTTAGCCTATAGGTAACCTATTCATATAAGCTAAGGTAGGCCATTTATACACCTATGATAAATTATTAATTGGTTAACTAGTTATTTAGTTAAAATACACTAATGAATGTGTAATTAAGTAGTTAAATATTGATTATTACAAATACATTGTTGATAATATATAATGAACGAGGTCAAATTTGTAAGGATTCATTATAATTTGGTTGTAATTATCAATAAACAATATAGTACATTATAACTATTTTGATATAAATTATATAATACAAGGATTTATAATATGGTTGTAATTATTAATTATAACTAAATAACTAGACATTTATTACTATTATTATTTATTTTAATTTAATTAACATACATATTTACCTACCTCTTTATTTATTTACTTAATTTAAGTATTTTACATAGTTATTTAGGAATAAGTATTTTACAAGTATTTTGTGTGAACTAAAAGGCTTTAATGTTGTGTGGACCTGAAAATGTTTCTCCCTCCCCAAAGTTTGTTCCATATTGTTTGTTATCCTTTCCAAATCATGAGCAATATAAATAAATGCACCATAAGCATCCAAAACATAATAAATATTTTTAAAAGGAAGGGCACTTGGGATGAACCAATTGAAAAGGCTTAATCTTAAAGGCCAAATTCAAAATGAAATAAGATTTTTTTACCTATGTCATCTAGGTGTAGGCTTAATCTAAGTGGTGTACATTTAAGCCTAGTAAAGGTCATAGCGTAGGTTGTCCTAACCTATTTTAAGCTTCTTTACCTAGTCGCTAATTATAAGCTCTTAAACCTAGGCCTAGGAGCTTAGGTTGTAGGTTCCTAAACATAGGGTCCTGAAAAGTAGGTATCTAATTTTTAGGCTTAATTTAAGTTGCTTAAGTTCTATCCACATGGCATAGCTTAGTGTGCCAATGTTTAAATGTCAAGTGGCATAACCTAGGTGGCCAATGTTTAGATGTAACATGGCGTCACTTGGGTGGCCATTATTTAAATGCCACATGGCATTTACCTATTCAAAATGGTGTTTGACAAGTCAAAAAATCATTTGACTGTTGTATTGACTAGTCAAAATGTCTAATAAAAAATACTAGTTGAAATGACTAGTCAAAAGTACTAGTCAAAAATGCAAACCTAGGACTAGTCAAAAAATACATGGCCCATTCATAATGAACATGTTCAAAATGACTTGTCCAAAATGACTGAGAGATTTTTTTGACACTTGTCCGAAATGGGTTTTTTTTTACCAAAATTTCTAGTAAAAAAAATAAAGAATTCTAATAGTGTTCCAACTATGATTTAGATTTATTTGAATTGCCAATGGACACCTATGATCAATTATCGAGTGCTAAAGAAACCTACCCAAATGTTGATCAAAGAAACAACCCAAATTCAATTGTTAGATCAACATTACAAATTGCTCCACCATTGATCAAATGACCAAAATTTATTTTTGGTTGCTACAAACTCCATGGGTTGTGATCACCAAACCTTTAGTGACCAAAAAAGTTTCGATCATTGAAACTATGGTGATCAAACTGTGATTGAACATTTTGATTGTCAAAATTGTGGCAACCAAAAATGTGTCTGAATAATTTTGATTGCCAAAACTATGATGATTGAACAATTTTGATCATCGAAAATATAACAATTGAATCCATTTTTGGTCACTACGTGTCTAAGGGGCAAACTTGGTGATTTTTTTAAATTTTTATTTTTTTGGCATCCATCTTGATAGACAAAATTGATGTGTCTAAACACACATTGACATGACAAATGATACAAAATGAGCATGTCATGTCATTTAAGACAACCCTGCTTTATATCAATACCAATACCACATTTATACTTATCATACATGAAGAAAAAATCAACTAAAAACCAATACCAAATTGATATGAAAGTTATTTAAACATACCCAATATTAATACTTGCCATATTGAAAAAAAAAATTCTGTTTTTTTGGTTCAATGACCTAGCTATTGTGCTCTTCAATTAGAAATTAAATGGCAAACCCATTGGAAATTGGGGGGCCACAAAATGACGACTACAAAGTTAGGAAAAAAAATCCACATTCAAGTATCCACTCCCATATTGGAGACAAATTCCATTTTCAAGTGCCATTCCATTCTTCAATAATTTGCAATAATAGTCTAGGGACAAGATTCAAGAACAAAAAAACATTCCACTACCTTACATCAACCCTTGGACATGTGGCAATATCAATGGTGTTCAAGTGCTCTCTTGCAAAGCCTTGGTCCTAAGTCATTTTCTTTGACAACCCTAGCCCTCAATTGAGATAAAATCATAAATGATTACTAGTGTTGTGCAGTTTGGAGCCAAGCGTGCCAAAAAACATTTGTTGCAAGAGTTTGTGTTGGTTTCATTGAACTCCACTTGGATAGTTGTGTTTGGCCACCAGTTCGTACAATTCTTGTAATAGTAGGAGTTTTTTGGTTTCTGAGTTCTTGATTGTTGCACTATTGCAACAATGGATGTTGAAGCTTTGTAGTTACATATATTGAAATGAGAAAAGAGGTGGCACAACAAAATAATGAACTTCTAAAGTTATGTGCTTGGTGTTAGGTATGGAATCAATGCATCAACACATCAACTACACACCAAACCTATTGATTTTGTTTCTGATCCATTTTTTTGGAGCATTTGTAAGCTTTTAGGTTTGGATTGTGTTTCTCACAAAGTTTCACTTGACACTTGATAATAGGTTCCAGTTTTTGTTTTTTTGTTTTCCTCAAAGCTTGTACAAGCTACATAGTTTGAAATGTGCAGCTTGCAAACACCAGAGTGTGTCATGTTCAAGTGTTCTGTGTTTTGAGGGTTAGGGTGCAAACTGTGAACCAGAGAAAGAGAACTATCAGTGGAGTTGTTAGATGCAGAATCAGCCATTTGAGTGTTTGGGGTAGGTTGCATGGAAACTTGTGAACTAAAATGAAATCTTGAAATTTGTCTACAAGTGTGGCACTAGCAGGGGCTGTGAAAGTTTGTTTTTGATGCAATGTGACAATTAGTGACTGCTTTAGGGTGATGGGAATCTCTTTCAAGCTATTATTGTTTTTCAAGGCAGCTTGTAAAGCCCAATGGCAATGACTTGCACAATTTGCTGTCCAGTGCAATTATAGTTATGTGCGGAGGCTTTCAAACAACATAGATGCTGAGGAACTTTATTTTGTTGTGTGGTGCATGGACACAGATGTTGTGGGTTGCATTTCACCTTTGAAAGGACCCATGAGGGATTGTTATCCTAATACAGCCAGCCTTCTTATATTCGTGATGCGTCAAAGGACTGTGACATTCTCACTATGTTGTCATGCAATGTGTTTATCTAGCAAGGCAGACTTGGATTTCTGCACTACATGATTCAAATACATTAAAGACACAATAGGATGATTTTCTTTCTTTTGATGTTGTGTATGGTGTATTTAGTGGTGATATGATGTTGCTTATTGAGATACCCAAGGATCAAATGTTGATTCTATACTCTTTACTATATCATTGTTAATTATTACCCTATGCTTGCTAAAATTCAAAGAACCAAAAACAAAGGGATTTTCATGGAGCTATGTCATGGTAAAGTTTTTAATGCTAGAGAACCTCAATATATGACCACCAGATTTTTGGTAAGAAAAAACCAACCTTGTTAAGAACCTTCACTTTTGAAATTTGGAAGAACTGGAACCAGACAGTTTCTTTGACTTCCAAAGTTTTCCAAAAATCAGAATAATTGCAAGTGCTTTGATTTTCCAATTTTCAAAAGACCAGAATCAGAAATTGTCAAAGAAATCAAAGAACTACACACAACACTAGTGATTATGTACCATCCAGAGGTTGGGTGTGATTTGGCTCTGTCCACAAATTCTGTAGTTGAAACTTGCCTCCAAAACCACATTTCCTCACAAAATTAGATAGGCCCTAGAAAGCAGTGAAAAAAATAAGTGCAATTTAGCTTATGATGGCCAAAAAAGAAGCACTGGTCAGAGCATCTGCATGTACGTCAGTAAATGGCTTATACACGATATTTTGGATGAATTATACCAGGGGATGAATAAGATCTATCGGTAAAGTTACCCTGTCTTCACCTCGTCCTTGGGCCTGCTTTCACCCCCTATTCCCTCTTTCAGTGGTATCCGCAACGTAAGGAGATTTTATTATGTCTCTAGTATGAAATGCTGAAACTCAGCATTTCATGTAGAATGTTCAAGACTTATTATAGTGGTTGTACAGATAGGAGTAGTGTAAATATATGTAACAGCAGTGGAGGCGCTCAGGAAGAATGAGAGACAGGATGAAACTCAGATTACCATCAAAATTGGTGGAAAAACTAGTTTGGGTCCAAGTTATTTCGTTTTGTAAATTTTCATTCCCAATTTTGTGTTTGATGCCCTATTATGTCAAAACTAGCCATTCTCACCCCCTAACCGTGAAGCTTTATGGATAACTCTATAGTGTAAAACTCAATTTGAGCCTGGACATATGGTCAGGAAATGGCGGTTCAAAGAGGGCCCAAATAAACGGAAATGACTATTTTAATTTACCCAGGCGGTGACATGTAAGTAGTATCTCACTTTGTAGTGGCCATTCTTTCATGTTTATGTGTGGGGGAATAAATAACAATGTATGTGGTAAACAGTGATAGGGGCACAAATAGAGGGTGTGATTGAAGGTGCTCTCATGCCCACATTGTGAAATTAGGTCTGAAAAGACCCCCTATAGTTTGAGCTGACATTATCCATTTCATCCACATTTACATGTGGGTTTTTCATCCACTGCCCTTTGCCTGGGCTATGCCTGGAACTACCCTGATGTAAATGGAAAGTGAGAGCCCCCTGCATTATGGAACAACGCCTGATTTTAGGTGCATCAGGTCATTGGCCCAACTGATCAGTTGTAAACCGTCCCTTACAAGAACACAATAATTCACACACACACAGAGCATGGTCCAATTATTTCATCACCAAAGTTGTCAGTCTCTCACCATCATCATCAAAGTCAGAGCCAAAGGCATGTACCTAAAATGCCTCATCTTTAGTTTCTTCATTTATGGGCTCTGCCTGTAGGGTAGAAAATCCCAGGGAAATGAGATGTAGTTTTCATTTGGTCCCACACCTCAAGGAATGTTCACACAGGTGTTAAGTGCAGGGTAACACCAAAGGCAGTGGGCATTGCCAGAATAAGAGCGTGCATAAAGGAAGCTTATAGGTTTTGACATAGCTATTGTATGGGGTGTTATCACACATGTGTAATAATAGTGTCAATAACATGACTTGTTTTTATTTATGGTGCATTCACACTTGATGTTAAATCAATGTTAAATGGACAACAGCTTAATGTTAAGTGAATGTTAGTTTAACATAAAATCTTCACAATAAATAAGTTATGACTAATATGGTGTTAATGGACTTAACACTAAAGAGTCACTAACACCAAGTGTGAATGGACCTTTAGATATCTTTTCCAACTTGATTTCATAAGAGCCATTCAATGGATTGTTTGCCAGTGAGAGGGTCTTCAATTGTGTGGCTAGCCTAGTAATTATAGTTGAGATATTTGTGGTATTGATAACTCTGGCAACAGAGCCTCACAACCCTAACTGCCAGGATCGCTGATTTATCCTCACAGAGCGTGAGGAGAAGGGGCTCCAGTTAGGATTTGAAACTCCAACCTACTGGCTTAGCAGCCCACAAGACGACACCCCTTAACCACTGGGGTAACCCCCTCAGCTGTAAGCTTTTTGGAATGTATTCATTCTAGACTAGTAAATGTCAATATTACTATATTTTGAGCTATAAATAATAATTGAATTTGATTTGAATCACTAAATGCCTGAATGTGGATGTTCTTCCTTTTGAAGAGGTTGTTGGCAACTCACTTACTCTGGTGCAAAGCAACTAAAATTTGGTCCCATTTGTGTATGGAGCCTTGACTACGTAGTCAGTTGATTTGAGGTGTTTATTTACTACAGTGAGGCATTGGATGCGGACAATTTCATAAGAAATCGATGAAAGAGGAAGATTGGATTTTTTAAAAGCATGCAGTAGCTGGGGTGTTTTGTGTAGGGTATTGCCCAAGGAGCAGGCGATCCCCAAATAAGTGCCCACCTTAGGCAGAGGGAAGCTGTTAAATAAGCTATGGGTCCTTATCACAGGCAGTACAAAAATACTGTGTGCTTCTTTTTTTCATTTTCTGCCCTTGGCCCGATCCATTTTTTCCTCAAAATAGATCGATGATGCCCAGACACATTTTGGTACTGCTCATTATATACCTTTTGGGTCCTGTTATGCATATTTAAAACCCAAATGTGCATGACATGACCCAAAGTGTGTAATGGGCAGTACCAAAATGTGTTCGGACAGATCCAGACACACCTTGGATTGGCAAATAGGTATTAAGAGGAAAAAGAGAAGCAGGTAGTACTTTTGTATTGCATGCAGTAAGGACCCATAGCTTATCTAATGTCTTCTGAGTTAGAGCCAAGGGGCACTTATTTTTGGAATGCCCCACTTTGCAGGTGTTACCCAACATGAAGCATCTGAAAAGAATTATTTTTATTGTTTTTCCTGTGATACCCAATGGATTGGGTATTATGGAAAAAAAGAAAAATGCCTTTGGCAGGTGTCTCACTTTTCAAAATGCCTTGCCCTTCGCCAAGTATAAATTTCGCTGAATAAGGAGCTATCTAGATACAAAATTTCTGCTGGTGCTTTATGTCTCCCAACTAACATACACACTCCTACCAGAGTAATAGAAGTGTTGGCTGGATTTTGGGCCTTGTTCCTAATGCGATTCTCATAGTAAGTGGATATGTAGGAGTAGTCTCTTGTAGGAATCAAACCATCTAACAGACTCAAGACCAAAGGGGGAGCTTCTGAGTATCTCTAGCATACTGCTAGAATGTCAAAGTATAGCTTGACATCATATTGCTTAAGTGGGCAACCAGTTGCTCTTGGGCTTTTCACTCCATTCAGATGTTGTGTGGCCAAAAAGAAGGGGTAAATTTTGATTATAAAGCTTCCTTTCTATTGTTGGTACATGGTCCATATTGACTGCCACACAGATCTATTACTGAAATTAAACTACACAACATCTACTTTTGAACCCTAAGGCTTAGGTGAATTAGAACGCTTTGGAATCACTCTCATTGAGCATCAAATGACTCCTTATGGCATTGCTTCACACCGTCACTCATTGAATTCCAAAGGTTTTCACAAGGAAAGAATCCCAACATCACCCCAAATTTTGAAGAACCCAAGATCAACAAATTTTGTCCAATCCCCAAAAAAATGAACTAGCAACAAATCCCAACCTCAAAGTGTCAACCAAGGCACTCACTTCCACTCATCCCAACTCCCCAATTTCATTTCATTTCAATGCCAAGAAGGAAGTTGCTTATGAATCCTCTAATGTTTTGCATCATTTTCACCACCAGCCTATAACAAACTTATTATGTAAAATTTTGTATGTTCAATGTAAGGGAACTACAGAGAACAATATTATGCACATAGAGCATTCATCTCTCCATGCATTTATTTCATCTCACTTGATAGAATGCTAGGAAGGAAGTCACTCATGAATCTTCTAATGTTCTGCATCATTTTCACCACTAGCCTATAACAAACTTATTACGTAGAACTATGTATTTTCAAACGTAGGGGAATTGCGGAGAATAGTACTATGCACATAGAACATTCATTTCTTCATGCATTTCAACTACACTAGTTTTATTTTCTACTACCAACATAATTCAATCATAGAATATTTAGCTTTTTTTCCCATCTTGTAAAAACCAACCACCTTCAAATAACATAGCTCATCATCCTTCTACAATCTAGTCCACCAATCACAACCTTGATTTCACAAGACATCATGAAAAACAAAAACCAAAACAACACAACTAGCAAGCTCATCTTCCAAAGAAGGCGCTTGCATTCTCCTTTCTCCATGAATGGAAAACCTGCAAGCATAAGACAAAGCAAACAATGCATGATCAATGTGTTCATGAATAGTCACACACCACCATGAATTGCCAGTTCAGGGCACAAAATGATTAACCTTTTTCACTTTAAGGTTACTTTTAAATTGAATCTTTTAATTTCTTGTGAACTTCTGTTTTACTTCTTTAGTGTTAGTGTTATGGCAAGTCAAATATAGGGTTTTTAAGTTTTAATGCAGTTAATGTAATGAGTAGAGGTAGTTTGAGTGACGTGGGGTCTAGTTTGTTGAACAATGTGATGGCAACCAAGGTCAAAGATGTTTTATAATAGAATGCAAGCACAATCAAACCTCAATTAGGTGTGTCGCATGTGGAGGCAAGCATTCTTCTTCTCAACACATTGCAAGAGCAACCAAGAAAATAGGGATTGTTAAACCTATTTCTTATGGAACCAAGAGAAATACCCCTAGAGGGCACATTTTGTAACCACAAAGGGTTATTGTTTAGGGTTGGGGAGGCAATCTCTAATTTTTTGCAAGAGGTGGATGTCCTTGAGCTAAAAATAAATATTATTTAGAGCATACAATAATTGTAAGTTTCATTACTAAAATGATTTGGAAAATCATATCATGGATTAGATACAAATTGTGAAGAAATAACTAATGGTGGGAGATGTTAAACTTCAATTTCACATAGGTAGATGATTCTATTACCTAAATACCTCTAATCTAAAAACCACAACAAAGCTCTTGACATTATCCTCCCACAAATTGGTGTCCCCCAAGGAGTTTTGTGGGTGCCCCTATTGAACCTAGATGAGCCCATAAGGCTGAAATTGCTAATGTGGGTGGGGATTGTGGATGTTCCCATTTGAGCTCAAACCCCTTGAGGTGAAGATAGTAGCACATGTTGGGATGGTGCTTGTAATTGACATAAACGATGATAAAAAAAACTCCAAGGATACTCCATGTGTGTAGCAACACTATGTTAAAGTATGAAAACATGACAGACCATGTTATCAATAGTTGGAAACTCCCACCATACCACCTCATGGGCAAACCCTTTAATTTGAAGCACCTTAATGGAAAAAAAAAATTTGGCCCCAATTTGATGCAAAAGGCTTGAGAAAGAGGAGTTGAGCAAGGCTTGGTGAAAAAAGATGGCAACATCAAGGTAGCTAAGGTTATTATCTAAGGCAACCAATCCCAAACACCAAGTAAACTAGATGGGGTACCATACCTTATCTTTGTTTATGTACTTTAAGGCCTTGGGAAACAATCCAACTCCAAATATTGTGAAGGGAACACAAGCAAAACTTCCTAAAAAAGAACTAGTGCACCATGAAGTTACATGTGATGACCTATTCATGGGCTCAATATGTAGGAGGAAGAAACATGCAAATTAAGCAACTAGCTTAAAGGCATACACCCAAGGTTTGATATTATTTTTCTATAAGAACATGAATTGAGAGGCAACAAAGCTAAGAAGGTGGGTGAGCTCTTGTGGAAAGAAATTAGTTGTTGGATTATAGAGGGAAAAGAGGGTTATACATGTGAAATGCAGCATGGTCAAGCTGATAGAGGTGGAACTTGTGTATGGTTGGACACCAAATGGGCCAAGTTGGTGTCATAATATGGCACCCTTTAGGGAACCATATTCAATTGATAATATTTAATGGCCTACTAGGTGGAGACTTGGGCTTAATTATTGTGTATGCCCTTAACAACCCACAAAGAAATGTAGGATGTAGGAACACATGGTTTCTAACTTTCCTACATATTGCAATTTGGGTGTTTTATGTTGACATTGACACAATGGAACTTAATTGTGACAAGATTTCGACATGTAGCAAGATTATTTTTGAGAAAGAAAAATTGACCTAGGAAGTTTTCAAGTTACCTTTAAGAGTAGAAGATATGGAAAGATTAGTAAGAAACTTGAAATATTCAATGGACAATGAAAGGAAGAATGGATAAATGATCATGACTTGACTTGATAGGATTTACATAATGGAGTTAGCACATACCTAACCCAAATAGTAAGATATGGGCCTTTATGTAGTAAGAGTCGATGGGGTGAAGTTTGACCATCACTCAAGCACATACTTAATGGATGTTGAGAATTCAAATTCAACTAGTAGGGTTTCATTAGTTATTGGAGTAGGAAAGTAACTAGGTTACTTTTACAAGGTTAAATTACTTTCGTTACTTATTTTAGTTTGGTTATTTGTGATTTGGTCTTTTAGTTAAATACCTTGGTGTTAATGGTTTGCTTCTTTTTTCTTCATTACACAAGTTTGTGTATTTCATGTGACAAGGACCTTGGAGAGTTCTTGATGTTGTGTTTCGTGTTGTGAGCATCATGTTGTAGTTTCTTTTCAATAAAGGTTTATGTTTACACTTGAGTAGATCTCCTATTTGTTAACATGGTATCAGAGTTTAGGTTGTTTGGTGAGAAAGTTGAAAAGGATCTAGAGTTAAAAAGTCTCTAGAACTAGAGCTTGAGAGTTTCTAGTAATATCATAGGAGTTTGTCAAATGCAAAAGAGAAACGAGGAAAGGAAAGAATGTGAAGAGAAAGCAAAGAAAAGAAAAGAGGTGAGAGGAGATCAACATATCAAAGTTGTGGAAGTCAAATCTTTAAATCTAGATCTAGAACTATTGTGAAAAAATCTTGGAATGAAACTTGGAGGGATTATAGAAGACTATAAGATGCTTCTATTCTCAAATTTTCAAAAGAAAAGGATATTTTTGTGAGAGTTATGAGCTTTTGAAGACTCTATGCTAGATCTAGTTTTTTGGTCATATCTCCTTTTTTTGAGCTTTTTTGGATCTGCAGCTTTGGGATCTTATAGATCATATAGGAATATATGTGTGAGAGAAATTTCATGTCATTTGGATCTATATTGAGAGAGATCCAAGCATCTAAAGTTTTTGTCTCAGTTTTGAAGTCAGTTTCTTTTGAAAGTGATATCTCTTTGTGATCAACATCAATAGAGTTGAAATTTTGAGCATGTATAGAAGACATATATCTAATATGTTTCCCAAAATCTCAAGGATTTTGGAGTTGTTGAGAGTGAATTGTAATCATTTTGTGCTCAAGTCTCAGTTTGAGGTGACTTCAAGGAAGTAGCAAGATCTTTCGTTTTATGAAGTTAAATGAGCCAAAAATTTGAGAAAAGGTAATAGACATAGTTTTTTATGTTTCACTAGAATTTCATATTGATCCAAGGTCATATGTGTGTGGAATAGCTTTGCAAAGTTGCTGTGACAAAAGTTTGTTTTGAGAAGACATCAAAGCAAAGTTTTGAAGTGGAGCAAATACAACTTGGGAGAAGTTGAAGGAAGGAGTTTGAAGATTGGGAAGCGCAAATACATTATCAAGACCTTTGTACAAACGTGTGATATGTAATCATGTACTTAATACCATACGAAATATTATACGAAATATGTACATATACATAAAACCTATGTATAATATAGAATTTCATATAATACTCAAGACATACATACATATGCAAGGTCCATCTTGTTCAACCCTAACCCTAACCTTAATCCTAGAAACCTAATGAAAGAAAACCCTAACCCTAATCCTAAAAACCCAAGGAAGGAATTAAAATCATTGTAAAACTCTAAGAAAACATTGAGTGGTGCTTTGAGAGATGGCGGATGGTCTTTTTCAAATTACAATTGAAAAATTAGACAAGAACAATTTCCAAGTGTGGAAATTTAGGATTATGAATTTCTTGATGGGGAAAGGTTATTGGGTCATTTAGAAAGTTGGCAAAAGAAAGAACCTAGGTAATTGAAGACCAATTACCTTTCAAAATGTTTTATATAATATTTTTGTGAAGGTGGTGTAGTTAAAGCTTCAACCCTTTTTAATGGAAGTGATTCATTAATGAGATTGTACATTATTATTGAAAGAATAGTCCAATGGCATGACAAGGGTAATGTTTTTACAAAGATAACCATTACTCAATCATTTTTGAAGTTGTGATTAACTAAAACCTTTAGATGTGACATTGTAATTTTGGATTACCTAATGGGAATAATGACTTAAATGTTCATGATAAGAGTCCATTGATTTCTACCTTGTTGCATGGGCGTAATGTAGATTTGGAATTCAATGTAAATGATAATCTATATTTAAGATATTATTTGCTTATGGATGGCATGTACTTGAAATGGGCTTGGTTTTTGCAAGCCATAAGGAGGTAAGTGCAAACATTTTTCTCAAGTTTACTCCATAATAGATCCACCTAAAAATTGTCCAAAGTCCAATCAAATGAATTAAGGTCCCACAGAGGGCCAAAACTACTTGTGGGTTTTTTTAACTAATTAAAATAGCTAGGGGCTACCTAGGTTACAAAGGGGGTAAAAACATGGTTAAGTGGCTAACATTTGACATTTTGAAGAGTCCACATCTTACATTAGTTACAATTCCTGCATTTAAAATAATTATCAAACTATAAATCCTATAATTATCCTCTATGATTTTAGTCACAAATATTAATAGACTACCTTATAAATATCCTTAAACATGTGAAGGGTCAAGAAATTTAGAAAAAAAATTAAAGATTTCAATGTGAAATGGAATATCAATTGTAAAAAATGACAAAAATCACGATGAGTTCAAATTTTAAATATGAAAAAAATATATATCGGAAAAATTTCAATGCATTTTACAATTATATTATTCATCTTATGGTGGCCTATTTTTTAATTTTAATTTTGATATTACTATGAGATTTTTTTGAGTCCACATTTTTCATTTTCTATGTGTGACAAACATAATGTCATCATTTCAAAAGTCCACAATGAGTCCATTTTTTTTTAAAAACTCATCCATAATTTTTAATAATATTTTCACAAAAATCTATTGCAACATGGATAATGAAAAATTGAAAATTTTAATGTTTGATATGATTTAAAATTTTAAGTTCATCTATAATCCAAAAAAATTATAATTGTGATAATCCAAACAATCCACCTAATTGTGCTTTCACCCAAGGGTACATGAGGGTTCCCTAATGCTTAATTAAACTACCTAAGGCACTTAAAGTGTGCCTAGGCTACTTAAAGGCTACTCAAGGTACCTAGGGGCTATTAATGTTACTTAAGGGCTACTTAGGTTAAGTAATGTACTTAAGGACTTAAAGGTCACTTAGGCTACTTATGGGTTATTAAGGGGTTTCCTAAGGTATTTAAAATACTTTCACTAGAAATCCCCCAAAATGCAATCAATGCATTTGCAACTACATGTAACTAATTGTCATTTATAATTAGCTCTAATTTTTTTTGCAATTATTTTGCACCTTTGACTATTCTTGCAACTATGTAATGATTCCAGTTGCAATTAATGACTCCTTCATCCTACACATTAAATTTTTTTTCATCCATGATCATGCCCATATGTCCCATTAGTTACAAATGGAACCAAACTTAATTGCACTAGCTAGGGTGTCAAGACCGCCACTAGTGGTATTCATAGGTGTTTTAGGAAATTTTTGAAACATACATGTAATTTTGGTAAGTTCTATTACAGGTATAATTGGGGTATGTTTACATTGCTTTATTTATAAACTTGTATTTAGTTTGTATTTAAGTAAATTAACTACCTACCTACCTACTTACATATGTTTTTAAAACTATTTAACCTAACTTATCAACCTATTTACTTATATGTCTACCTATGTATTCAGCTTAGGTTACCTACCTATTTAACATAAGTTACTCATTTATTAATTCATTATAATTATTTTTAAACAATTGATAATTAATAGTTCATATTTAGTATTTATAATTAATATTTTGATATTATTCAATATAGTATTTATTATTATTCTTTATATGAACTATTAATAAATTATTTATAATTAACTAGTTAGTTCATTATTATTTAATTCACAATGATAAATGTAATAATATTGTCCTTATTTTTAATTTTTTTATCAATAATTCAATAATAATTTATAACTAATTCATTAAAATTTTAATATATAAATTATATTGATTCAATAAATATTTATTATTGATTTAATCATTATTTATTATTTTATTATTTCTTTGATTATTTAAGAACCATTAAAGAAATCTTATAATTAATAAGTTAATTTATTAATGTAATAAATAACTAGTAATTTTTTAATATTTAATATTTAAATATTTCATCGTTTAATTTATAAATTATTAATTTAAAATATATAACTATTATGTTAGTTTTATTATTATTTAAATATTAATGACTGATTATTTATTATTGAAAATTATTTATTGAGAATTTATAACTATATTTATTTAATTACTTATTAATAAGATGCTAATTTTTATTATTTTATTATGTATTTCATTATTTAGCTAAAATGTATGACTAATAAGTTAGTTAATTACTTATTATTTAGATACTTATTATTAATTATTTTTTCAGTCATTTGTTACATATATATATATATATATGAATCATGAATTAATAATATATAATTTTAAAAATTAAAAAGGATGACAAAAGATATGAAATAAAAAAATTAGTTGTAATTTAGTTTGCAATTAAGTTGCACTTTCAATTTTTTACAATATGTTTTGTCTTCCACTTCCACTTTAAAAACTGTATAATGGGGAGGCTTTGTCCTACACTTTCACATAAAAAACATTTTATTATGTACGTTGTTGATTTTTATGGTAATATGTGGATGGCATACAATAGTACATGGAAGGTGAAGTATTTTGTTGACTATTGATTTCATCCACATTTGCAACTAGTGTTTCATGGAATTTGTTTACTGCAACTAAGCAATTTTAATAGCAAATGTCTTTTGCAATTAAAATATAGTTACAAATGATATTTATTTTTTTTCAATTTTCTTCTAATATTAATTATGACAAAAAGGGGTGTTTTGCAACTAGCCTTGCAATTCAATTTTTGAGTTGCGAAAGACATTTGCAACTCATTGCATTTATATCATGAGTGCCAACGGACAAATTACATGAGTTACAGAGTTGCAACTCACTTTATATCTAATGCAAGTCATTGCAAGTCAATTGCAACTTAATCAAAACAACTCATTTTCAACTACTACGCAACTTCATTATAATTGCACCCATGATGTTATGTTGATGTCATTAATTATCATCCATCCATTAAAATTTGACACATGACATTATGAAAAAATTTAGACATGAATTTTTTTTTCAAAATATTGATCTCCATCGTCCATTATGATTGTTCATGATGGTCCAAGATTGTAACATGTAGCACAATTGAAAATTGTTACATGGCATATTAATTATATTTTGGAATTATATTATATATTTTTAATAGCTAGGTAGGTCGTATATAACCATAGATACGTAGGTTGGTAGGTTTTAAAACCTACATACCTATGTATTTACTTTGGACCTATCTACATAGGTAGGTATAAAAATAAAACCTACTTACTTACTTAAATAGGTACATAAGTAGGAAAACATAAGACTAAATGAACTAAAGAATAGCCATGAAATTTTATTTTTTATTTTATGTTTTGCATTTAAGTTAATCTTTTTTAAATTCATCCCAAAATGCCACATGTATTTTAATGTGAAAACATAAAAGAACAAAACTTTTTTATATAGTTTGTAACATGGGATTTGAAGCCAAAACATATGGGTTAAATCTTTTAGTTGTTCCTTAGTTGCAAATTGAGTTGGAACTATAACACTTAAACATTCAAGGCAAACTAGATCAAGGGGAGGGCTCCATTATTTTTAGTGTTTAAAAAAAACTTGAACCCTTCCTATTGGCACATCTAATGCATTAAAAATCGTCAAAAACGTAATAAAATTGAGAAAGTTATGGCCCTTCAAATTAGAAGGGTCAAGAATTCAGAAAATAAAAAAACCACCAAATGCTACAAAGGTTGGTTCCTAAACACCAACAAAATTCCTTGTATGTTGTTATTAAAGTTCAAAGATGATTTGTAGAACTTCAAGTGGCACTCCTATAACACTTTAAATCATTTAAAATGAATAACAAATAAGAAAGTTATGAAGTTTGAAAATAAAAAAGGTCCAAAGATTTTTTTAAGAAACAACTTGTTATGTAAGTTGGAAATTTTATTTATCTTCTTGTTATTTTTTCATTATTCATTTTCTTTTGCACTTCAAAGATGATTTCTAGAACTTGAGGTAACACTCCCATAACATTTTAAATCATTCAAAATGAAACACATATGATGAATATATAAATAACTTATGAATATGTATCCTTATTAAGTTATAAGTAATTGTATTATAATCATAACATAGTTGAATAGTAATATTTTAGTAATGGCACATTAGTGGCCATACTAATTGTATCAATGGGAATCATAATAAAAAACTAGTTGCAAATGTATCCCATAATGGGTGGTGGAAATGTGAACATGTGGCATGATCACATGTATGTACATTGTACACTAATTGCAACATAGTTGTTATTTTAGTGACACATTTATAATTGTTCTAAAGTAATTGCCACATGTAATTACAATGCAACTCTTTAAAAAGTCAAACATGGTTTACTACATATGTATGTATGATGTGTATAAATTACCGTATAGAAAACCCATTTTCAACTCACTTGCAACTATAATATAACTAATTGATTTTTTAACATGGTAATTTATTTATTAATACATCATATTTCTAAAGGGGTAATTACATAGTAGTTGTAATACCCAAGGGATAATTGCATAACAATTGTACATGAGTTTATTTTTGAATTTTAGTTGCAGGGTAGTGTGATTTTAGCAAACACAATTTCTCATAGTAGTTTTAAAGGTTACCTAAGGGTTGCTTAAGTTATTTAAAAGCTACTTACTTGAGTTGTCTAAACTACTTAAAGTACATAAGGGTTTATTTAAAGGCTAATTAAACTACTTAGGGGTTACCAAGGGCACCAAAGGGCTACTTAAACTACTTGTAGTACTTAAGGGCCTAAGTAGGGCTAAGGTACCTAAGGGCTTACATAGGGATAACCTAGGTTATAAAGGTATTTAGGGATTACCAAAAGGTTGTTGAAACTACCTTGGTGTGTACCTAAAGGTTGCATGGGTTACTTAACACTATGAAAAATTAAAGTGATTTGCAATTGGCCTTGCAATTGAGTCTTTGAATTACAATGACCATTTGCAACTTAATGTATTTTTACAAACATGACTATTCTTGAACAAGTTGCATGAATTGCATTTGAATGTGAAACCATATTCATATGCAATTCATGTCATTCAATTACAACTATGTAGGAACAATTATTCTGCAATTATAATGCAACCAGTTTGAAACTACCATGGTAACATCATGTTGATGTTACTTTTCATCAATCCATCAAATTTTGACATATAGCATTATGGGGATTTTTGGGCGATTTTTTTAAAATTTCACCATCCATACGATTTTGACGCGTGGCACAAATTTTTTTTGCCATGTGGCATATTAATTGAATGTGAAAAAAACATGTGTATTTAAATATTTAGGTAGGTCAGTACATAAGCATAGGTAGGTAGGTAAATAGGTCTTACCTACCTTTTAAGTACATAAGTAAAATTAGGTAGGTAAGTAAAATTAGGAAGGTAGGACATACCTACATACCTAGGCTACATTCCTACCTACTTACATTACATACCTACATAATTAAATAGGTTAAAAAGTAGGACCAATTACTCACTTACATAGGTATGCAAGTGGGAAGGTAAAAGGGTAAGTGAGCTAAAAAGTAGGCATGTAAAGATTTTTAATTTATTTTATGTTTTGTCCATAAGGTTAAGCTTTTTTGAGTTCATCCAAAATTGACACATGTATTTTAATGTAAGCACACAAGAAAATATAGCTTCTTCTTTATATATTTTGTGAAATTAAATTCAATGACAAAAGATATGGGTTAAATCTTTTAATTGCACATTAGTTGCAAATTGGGGTTATAACTAAATAAAAACTCCCCCACATTCTCTATGATTTAAATTATTTTAAAATTGTACAACTAAATAGGTTTTTTTGATAGTTAACTAATCAATTATTTGAATTAACTAACAAATGAATTATTTGAATTAATGAGTTTAATTCATCTAATTTTTTTGTTAACTATTTCAAATAATTAATTATTTGACTTTGGACAATTAGTCATTTATTATGTGAATTTTATTTTTTTAATTAATTATCTAAATTAACTTTAAAAATAATTATATGAATTAAGGCTAAAGACTAGTTCAAATGAAAAGGGGACAACGTAAGCAAATGTATAAAAGCCTTGTCAAAGATGACCGGGATGAACTTTTGGGCTCAATTGGATTTTGACGACTGATTGAACAATTCAAATTAATAGTTGATTTTTATTTTAATTAACTAGTTCATATTAATTTAGGGAATTATGGATTATTAATAGTTAACAAATTATTGATAAATAATGAATGATTAAAGATTAAAAATGAATTTGGGTCAAAAACATAGCTATCAAATAATTAATTTTTTAAATTTTAATTGATAAGTAATTTCTTGATTCAATTAACAAACTAATTGTTTAAAATAGATTAATTAATTGAAATTAATTGTTAATTATTTAGTTTAATTTGATTAAATCATAGTAAGTAAGTAAATTAAATATGAATTAATATGTAATAACTAATATGTTATTTGAAAAAAAATTATTGAATATTAAAGATTAAATATGAAAATTTTAAGTTATTAACTTAATAATAGTTAAACAACAATCGCGAAATAATGGAAAAATGATATTTCTATAGTGACAACATAATGACACAACTAGTTGTATCAATGAAAATAATAGTTGATAGCTAATTGCAAGTGTCATTTTATTGAGTGATGGAAATGCATACATGTTGCATGATTGTATGTATTGATGTTGTACACTAATTGCAACATAGTTAGTAATTATGTGCTACATTTACACCAATTGTAACCAGTTGCTAATTGCGACATGCAACTAAAGTGTAACTTACCCAAAAATCAAACATGATCAACTGTGTTTATATGTATGATGCGTACATCACATTGCTTAAGTTTCTCATTTGTAATTAAGTTGCAACTAAAGTATAATTCTTTGATTATTGAATTTGGCCTTTTATTTATTAATTGCATGTATTTCCATGTTCTAGTTGTAATGTAGTTATATAGTAGTTGATTTTGAGCTTTTGTAGTAAAGCAATGTGGTTCCAATAGACATGATTTCTCATAGTATAAGATACATAAGGGTTATTTAAATGTTGTTTAAACTAACTAAAATATCTAGGGGCTTACCTAAAGGTTGCTTAGATTAACAAGTGTACCTATGGGCCTAATAGGGGAATGCTTAAGCTACCTAGGCTACATAAAAGTTATTTAAATTAATTTGGGTACTTGAAGGCTTACCTAAAGTACCTAAGGACTTGCTTAAAGTACCTACGAATCTAGGATATCTAGGGGTGTATTTAAAAGTTGTTTAATCTTGAATTGTGTAAATTAAGATGACATGTTGCATGCATTAGTGTATCATTAACACATTTACATTTGAAATTATGATATACAATCATGATTGAAGGAATGTTTTTTTTCCTAATGAATTTTTTAAAAATTCAATAAAAATTAGGAATTTAAGAACTTTTTTTTTGGGTGCAAATTCAATTAAATTTGTTAATTTTTTAAAAAATTATCAAAATTTTGGTATAAAAGATGGAATTTTATTTTATTTTGAAATTGAACAAAATGTTAAATGTTGTTGAACCACATTATTAGTTGCAGAAACAACTAAATTTTCATTGGTATTGTTGGACACCACTGATCCCATTGGATGATAAGAAGACACTTTTCATCTTCATCTTTGTGAAACCAATAGTAATTGCAAGTCATAATCACATTTGCAACTTAAACATATTTTGTAATTGAACATGCAACTACAAGTTTTTTTTCCATGAGTCATAGAAGACAAAATTGAAATAACAATCATAAAAATGGTTGATTTAAACACAAGTTGTAATTAACACATGGGTTCATATATAATTTCTTTTATAATATTGTAATAACATTATAGTCAACAATAGTAATGTACAAACAACAACATCACATGATCATCAACACAAAAGCACCAACAATAGTACATGAATAACATCAATTAAAATTGTTCCAAAATCTTACACCTTATTAGTTACTTAATTGCTCCCACATTGTTGGATTTTGCAAATAAGCTTTTCACATTTGTAGACGAATTCACTCCATTTGCAACAATGTCATTTCCTATATGCAATAAACCTTTTATGAATGCCTTCAATGGATTAAAGCATTGGTGGCAACATTCACCAAAAAAACAAATGGTAACTTGTTTTTAGGTTAGCAAGAAGCAAAGGAAACTCAAGTGGAGTGAAGAGGAAGCTTCTAGGAGGTAATGGGTGGAGGTGACAAAGTTTAGGGCTTGCACTAGTTCACACCAATGCATGGAATAAAGGGTGAGAAAAAAATTAAATTGATGCCTTGAATAATGCCTTTGGAAGTGTTTAGGGTTACTTGTATCATCATGAACAATATGATTCTAGAGGATGAATCTACCTTGAATTTGATATCATGTTTCAAAGAAGATGTAGTTGAAATGGGTTGTGGACTCACATTTCAACAATTCAAAAATGGAATAAAAGAGATTGAGAATTGTGAAACAAATGACATTTTGAAAAAAAATATCATTGAACATTTGTGGGATTTGAAAAATAATGCCCATGTAAAATGAAATAAATTTTCTAAAACTTTCTTGCCCTATTATCAAATTGTCATGTCCATATATTTATTTTGGAATCAATATTATTTTTTGTTGGTACACTAAATCATCATTGTTAGGTTTTTCTTATAATAGGTTAAAAAATTGCAAGGGCATGCATTGCAAAATTCAATGTTGTTGTAAAATAATTGGTGTGGAGTTGGAATTGATGTTGTAAATTTTGAGGTTCTTCTACTTATTGGACTCAAAAAAATCACACATTTTTGGAGTTTGTGGTGGTTTTCAACATTATGAAAAACAACATGTAATTTTGGTTTTCAAAAATTGTCACTTAGTTTTTTTATGTGGTTCCAACCAATTTCATTGCCATTGTTTGGGCTCTCATTACATAATTTTTCAATATTGCTATTGGTTTTGATTCCTTGGTTGCTTTCAATCCTTGTGAATGGTGATGTATAGGATTAGGTAATGAAGATTTGTTATTAAGACTCAATATATATAATGTAATACAAGATGATAAACTCATATGAGGATTTGTTTTTTAAAAACATTAATCGTTTAATACTCAGAGACTTTTGAATGGTTAATGGTTAAAATATGCATTTGAATAAAAGGTACCTAGGGGAAAAACATTGTTTCATCACAAAAGTGAGCCACCATAGCTTGCATCTACCCCCATGTGATCAACTTTGGCAATGTTTGTTTCCACAATAGTAATGCAAGTCATACATTTGTTGCATGGGTTTTTCTTTACCTTGTCACATTTGCATTAGCCAATATCAATTGGTAGTCAATGAAGGTAAAATTTTGATTTTATGGATTTTTTAATTTGTAAAGTCCAAAGGTTTTGTAAGGTGTCTTTGGTGCTTGTTTCATTCATAAAGTGCGTAGAAAATTTTGAACTTTTCAACAACTTAGAAACATCATGCTTGATCATACCATTCCAATTCCAAAAAAAGGTTGGCCTTTATGCACGTGTGATTGGTCAATTTGTGTTGTATTGTTTGCATACTTGATCCCATAATGTTGCATTTTTATAGTTGTTTCTTGTTTTTAGATCTTGCAACACGTGCAAAAAAGAAGTGAAAAGTTGATTCTCCTTTTTAGTGATGAAAATTTTCACCTTGTACCATTTTGTTGGAATCAATTAATGTTTGTTCCCACAACTAACATCATTGAAAGCCTTGTGTGTTGACATTGCTATCATCTCATGTCACAAAAAATTACCTATGAAAAAATGTATTTTTGCTACAATTTGGAGGCAATCTATTTTTTTTTTGAGTTTGGGCTTGTTGCTTTTGTATTGGGTTGAATCGATGGTCAAATGTGGATTTTAGGTAGCATGATAGATGGCCTTCAATTTTACCATTGTGGACACATTTTTTTGACATTAGTGAGAATATTCTCCAAGTCATTAGAATAAATCAAAATTGAGGGAACCACAAAATTTGTTAACCCCTATGGTATAGTAAAGAGGATTATCTTAAAAATTCATTCATGAAAATATTTTTATTCAACATATTAAGGAAAACGTCTTGAAAGGCACATATTGATGAATGTAAATTGAATTGAATATTTATTGAAACATTTTAATCACTCCAATCATTCATTAAAAAAATCCTAATTTGTTTCCAAATTCCCTTAGCTCACACATCATTCCCACCAAACATAGATAAAAATGGTGGTTACGGAAGATAATAAAAAAGAGAATTAAAGGAAATGCACACTAAGATTTGTTAATTACAATCCTACCTTGTTTCAAAAAGAATTATGTGACCCTACACCCATAAGATCTAGTAGAAACCCATTATGATTTAGTTGTGAATGTTACCAATTTCCACCTTGGTAACCATTCATGTAAACTCTTCAACTTTCTTCCTCACATTGCCTATCAATTTAAGTGGGTAAAAGTATGGCCACACTTGGTGTTAAGGGGTAGCAACTAAGATCACCTTAACATCAACAAAATGCCACAAATCACAATATCACAAATTTTAACATTGGAAGTTACCATAAACTTTTTAAACATTATTTCAACACATCCACACATGATGTTAATTAGTAACCAACATTGAGTTATTTTTTGGGGTTTGCAAGTTAATCCACATCTACAAAGGTAATTTATGTTTAAAATAAAAATAAACAATGATGCATGCTTAACATTGAGTTAATTTGTCATTTTTGAAACTGTAGTTGAAATTAATGTGAAGTTTTGGAATCTATTTTTATCAAAAATTTAATGTTGGTTAACAATGGCTACCAACATCATCTTGACATCAATGCCATGTCATACGCCACCTAAGATTTAATGTTACTTAACATTTTAAATGTGTACTAATGACTAATTTTAAGATCATTAACATTAGCCTAAAATTGGAGATAACATTAGGTGTGACCATACCATTAAAAGTATCAGATCTAAATAGGTAAGGAATGTAAGCGATTACTGTGTAGGCAGGTAAGTAGATAAGGCACTTGATGACTACCATGTATGTAGATACATGTGGATGGTTCATGCATAGCTAACATCCATACCAATGTGAATGGAGTATTCCCTGTCCACACTCCATCCATCCATCCAGTACCCACCACATCTGCTTCCCGCCCTCAGTCCCTCAGGTGAAGTCATGTTAAAAACTGCTCACTGACAGCTTCCCTTCCTTGTCTTTATTATTAGTGCATGGAATACAATGGTGGCCATTAAGATTGGATAGTAACTAGATGGATTTATAATCATCTGTACATGATGGAGCTTTGCGAGAACCTCCCTGACAGAGGAATCAACAACCCCAGCAGCTCAAAGAATTGCCTTATTTCTTTAACTCCCATGTGTTCCAAGTACAACCTCAGTCCTTTCCCCCTCATCCATTAACTTAACTCTCCTGATGACTCCTCAGTTGTGGTGAGAATAATACTTAGAGAGGTCTCCTGTTCTGTTCCCTTGGGATATGTGAGAATGATATGACGTTAGTTCAAGACCAACAGGAGACTTAAGACCTGTGTTGGGTGGGTAACTTAATAACCTTAATAACTTTTGAAACAAGGGGTGTGTCACACTGTGGCCTTGCCATTTACATTAAAAAGTATCTTAAGGATTAAGAAGAATCATGAAAACTCAAATATTTCACCATGCAAAAATATAATCTTTCAAAAAACCCGAAAAGAAACCAAAATCCTTCAAGATATTATAACTCTATAACTAATTTCAACACAAGCCAAGATATCATCTTTCGAAAATCCTCATATAAAAATAGACCTATTATTACCTAGGGGCCAAAATCCCATAAGCTACTATTCTCTTTAATGAATCTAAACACAATATCCTTGCCTTGGTAGGCAAGGCCAACAAACAACTGGTATATTGGTGTTGGATGAAGACCATACTGGTATTACCTCATGTCCATACCAGGGAGGTATTGGTATTAGGCTGGTATTGCCTCAAGTCATACCAATCTGGTCAATTCTTTAATATCAGGACTAGTACCAGTCTATATAGCAAGGTTCCAGCCTAGTGGTACCTGTCCAACATTGGTTCAGACGAGTGTTGGCCATTTATTGATTTTTTTTTTCATGAGCGCTGGCTAGGTTTTTTCTTTTTCAAAAAAATTGGAAGCCGATAAGGTTATTAACATTTTTTGATAATAATAGTTGATTATGCATAAAGGTCGGTTTTCAAATACCAAGTAGATAATCACCAGTTAACCCACCTGTTATACATCAGTTGTACATTGGTTTTAAAAAATCAAAATCGACAAAAAGAAATTCTGGTCTTTTTTTGTATCATAAAAATGTTTAGTGTTTTTAATGATAACTAGGTCATCTGGGTAGATTATTAGATTTTGAAAATTCAATACCAGGTGGTTAAGTTATTAATTGATTATTAAAAAACAACAACTAACTGGTAAGTTATTGATAACCTGCCTGATAGCCGATCTAAAATTCAAATAACTGGCCACCCACTGGTTTAACCAGTGTGATTGCTCTCTTGTCCAAAGAAATAACCAGTAGGCAAGGGTAGGTTAGGGTCAGGTATATGGACCCGTGACCAATGGCGCTTGAAAATTCAACGAACCAGTTAAAGAACCTACCTTAAATCGTTAGTTCTTTGTTGATCATTTGAGGAAACCTGCCTGTTCTTTGAAAAAATTCAAAAACTTGGAATCACTGGTTACTAAAAAAATGATTTCAAATTAATTCCAGGATTAGGGATTCTTTGATTTTGAAAATTTTCAAAAGCTCAGAACCATAAGTTATAACAAAATCAAAGAACCAGCCCCCAACAACTGGTTAAGACTAGGAGAAATATAAATTTTTTTGGAAAACATCTTAGTGTATGTGTAAAGCACCAGCAAATATTTCCTACTCTATTTGCAGGACACCTTATTCAACAAATTCTTTCCTCTGCAGAAGGTGGCCCATTTCGTTTCAAAGAGAGAAACTGCCTATTACTAAAGTAGGACCTGAACGATTTTTGCAACAAACTGTCGAATAATTAATTAAATTTTAACTTCAGCACTTAGTCTTTTAATTCTGAGATTTTTAGCAGGTAGGCTAATGATTATAGAAAATAATAAACAGATTCTCCTCAAGGTTATGGAACAGTCTAGGGTGTTTAGACTGTCTCAGTGTTAAGGTTCTGTGCTTGAACATCTGCAGTGCAAACCTCACAGTTGAAATTTTGATTTTATTAAAATTTCAGCACAAAAAAATAAAATAAAAATTCAAAACTTCAACAAAACGAAAAAATAATTTAATTTATGCCGAAATCATTTAGGTACTACGATATGGGCATTTCATTTTCCTAAAATGCATCACCTCCTTGCTCCTTGCTCTGATGGGGTACCCAGTATAAGTACTCAAAGGACTAGAGCCAAGACATTATTATATGGCTCATTCTTGTGTTGTTGTCCGTGGAGTAGAATTGACGAAGCAGCTACTCTAAGTCCAATTTGCCAAGAACATTGCAACATTGTGGTCAGCATGACTCTTATATTAATGTCTGTACATGGATCTGTGGCCATGTACTTACAAACACTCTCTATTATTGAGCCTTCAAATAAATCTTTCTAGCTTGCTTTAGTGTGGGGACTTCAGCCTGAGATTATATTGACATCACATCCCCATCAGGCGAAATGTACTGTGCTAAAATATTTTTTGTGAAATGGCAGGGAAAATGTTAAACAGGCCAAGGGTCTTGAATCCTACCAGTACGAAAGGACTACCTCCCACGGCATCATGACGTCATCCTTCCCCTTGCCCTCGTATCCTCTGGGCCCTCCATTTCCCTCCCTGCGTAACAAGCCATCCACTCATTGACATCAGTTACACCCACGTTACTTATTTTGCATAGCGAACCGTCAACATCCCCATAGTACTCTTGTGGCATGCATGCCATACCACCATGTCCTCCTGTCATCATGACGACGGACCTTTTGGCTTTAGGGTATCGTCGTCATTCTTTGTTGTTGTGCATGTTTTGTGTTTTGTATTGCAACATCTCTCTCCATCGTTTCCTTACATGCCTATGCCCATTGTCGAATGCTCTCACAATAACTTTGGTTTTTCTCTAGTACCTTCATCGTTGATCAATTGCATCGATACAACTACTACAAATGCTTTTGCAACACCTTATCCAGGTGTGTGCATTGCCCAATTCAAAGGTCTTGCATTGCTTGTAGTTTGCTTGTAGAAATTACATGTAAAAGAAGTTATCTTTGCTTGGCAAGCTTGGATGCAGAATTACAAATGGAAGATCATTTTTCAACCCCTTTCCAAAGTTGCCAAACACACAATTTTGTCCGAATGTTGTGTGCCTACATGGAGATGTCTTTTTCCTTCCTTCTTCATTGTTACTTTCATTAGTTTGGTCAGAGTCTTTAACATCTTGCATCTCCCAAAGTGATTCGAGTTTCCCCTTCTTGATTAGATAGATAACAATTCCTTGGTCGCATGTTTTTTGCAAGTGCTATTCCTTCATTTGATTTCAACTATGTTCAACGACATTCTTCGAAAGGTCTAGCTCTTATTTGTGGTCCTTAAAGTTGAAAATGTATGCATTGTTCAACAATTTCCCTTGTAACATGAACATACTATTAAATCTTCTTGTTTCCATGGTTTTTTAAAAAAAATTATCCTTTGTAACCTACAACTCATTTCAACAAGGCATTCAATCATATTGTAGTCATAGGCTTTCCCCTATAACATGCATGCCCATGAATTGTCCCCATTTTGTGCTGATAATGTTTTTGTGGTGCTTCTATAAATCAATTAAACCACATTGTGTAACCTATAATTCATTTCAAAAGGTACTCATTCCAAGCAACCTTAATCAATCTTCTATAACACCCACAAATTGTGTTTAATTCACTATCTTGACTAAATTACCTTACTTTGTCAACTCAATCCTAATTGAAACATGACTTATTAAATGATTTTAATTCCAAGTAACATGTCCATGTCTTGTAACAAGCCCCAGCTTACAATATTTTACCTTGTGAATCCTTTGATGGAACTTGTTTGATGGTGTTGTAACTAGGTCCACTTGTTCAGATAATACAATGATCCCAATTTCATGTAACATTTCACAACATGTCCTTATTCATGAATTGTTGATCCTATACCTTGTTAATTAGGGTGTGTAACTTATTTTGCCTTCTTTGTAACCACTTCCACTTGCTTTGATGTGGTCACCCTAATTATTTCATGTGACATTTGACAAGGTTTTAATGTTGTCCCTACAAGTCCATTGAACCACAATTTGTAACCTACATCTCATTTCAATAAGGTACTTAATATATCCTATGTAACATGCCCACAATCTATGTATAAAATCCTAGGTGTAACATGGATCATTAAATGTATGGGGAAACTTGTTTGATGTTGTTGTAATTAGTCTCATTTACCTTGATAATATGGTAATCCCAATTTGTTGTAACATTGGTATGTAACTTTTGATTCCATGTGATTCCTCCCACCTTTTGAGTCATTTGATGGAACTTGTTTGATGGTGTTGTAACTAGTCCCATTTGCTTAGATAATACAATGATCACAATTTCATGTAAGACTCACAACATGTCTTGGAACATGTCCTTACTCACGAATTGTTCTTGTATGTTGTTAGTTAGGGTATGGAAATTACTTTGCCCTCTCCTATAACCACTCCCATTTGCCTTGATGTGGTCACCCTAATTATTTCATGTGACATTTTGACAAGGTTCCAATGTTGTCCCTATAGGTCCACTGAGCCACAATTTGTAACCTACATCTCATTTCAACAAGGTACTCAATCTATCCTTTGTAACATGCCCATAATCTATGTACAAAATCTTAGGTGTAACATGGATAACTAGATAATGTCAATCACATCTTGTAATGTAGCTTTTAATTGTATGGGGAAGATTGTTGGATGTTGTTGTAACTAGTCCCTTTTACCTTGATAATATGGTAATCCCAATTTGCTATAACATCTGATAATCTCTCCTAATTTGTGAAGGCTTCTTGTAATGGGAAATACGAGAAAAATATTATGGAGAAGAGGGCAAGTGAAGAAGATGACACTAATGTTGCTAAAACTTCAAATTATGGGAAGGTGTACATGGATCAACATATAAAAACTTTGGAAGTAATGATGGGACATGTTCAACATCCACCTCTAAGTCCTTTTAATTATAAGGACTTTTGTTGGTGAATGAGTACCATATAACCCCACAACATGGTGTGGATGGCACAGGCATTCAAAAGAAGGTTTATGTGGCATATATTCTCGGCTAGGGAAGAAACAAGAGGGGATGTGCAGTGCAAATTCATCTAGAAAGATAACCAGGTCAATGAATACTTGAAAAATCCATGATGGAACAATTATTCTAAAAACATGCAGTAAATCAACTAAAAGTTAGTGGTCCATAACATGTAACATGATTGTACATGTTATTTCAAAGACATACATAAAACAATCATGCAACAATTAAAACATCAGTTAATCTTAACTATCGTTGTTCATTGAAGTTATGTGAAAGCATTACACTTGTTATAATGTAGTACTTGTAAAACATAATGAACATATTATAAAGTGGGAATGTCAATTAGGCTTTATCAAACCATTTATTTCTAACATATAATATTGCATGCACATGTTTAGATTAATGTGACATTGTTATAATACATTTTAGTTTACACTATTAGGGTTTGTATGCATCCACCGATGTGCATGATGGCATTGAATTTTATGCAAATACCATTGTGAATATGGATCGACAGATTCTTCTAGCACCATGCAAATGCTCCAACCTAATATGGCCTTCAAGAAAAATAAGAAGAAAAACAAAGGCATTGATATTGCTAGCCAAGGGCATAAGGGTCCTCGAACTTCCATGAAAAGCCAAAAGGATTCACACAAAAAAGGGTGTTCTTGTGCATTCACTTTAAAAAGATTTTACCTTCACCCAATAGTTATTGAAGTTTCTTACACCACTTTTCAACACGTCAACAAATTGGGTCTTATTGTCCATGGTAATGTCAAATCTGGTTACAAGTCAGCATTTTTAGCCCATATATCAAAAGAAACTAAATCCTTTGTTTTGGAAAACCTTCGCTTGGGCCTCTCTATATTTCAAGTTATGAACAAGCACAAATTTCAAGTTAAGGAAATCACGGAAGACAATGGAGACTTGTTAAGGGATTTTTTTAATGTGAACAAGACATTTGTAACTTTGTTGCAACCCTACTTAGAGGGAGTGTGAGGATGAAACTCACACTCTCGAATTTGGGACTTGGGAGTCATCCGGGACTCCCAAAACTTCAGAGTTCGATTGTAGGGGTCAAAACACCTTGCATTGCAGTGTCTTTTATATCATTGGAAAGCTATTGAAATTTAGATGTCGAAAATGGCTTTATATGGGCCATTTGGACATCTGTAACACAAGTTATGGCAAAAAGAAGGGCCAGGAGTCAAACTGGCAATTTGATTCCCGACCATTAAAAGTCAGGAATCGACTTGACCCCGATGCGTGCAGGTAAAGTGCGACATACTGTTGGAAAGCTCTCAACGAGAGCTACAATTTTGCTTTAGACTTCATCCCAATTGGAGGTCTGAGAAAAAAGTTATGATCGTTCAAAGTCCTGGGAGTCCAAACCGGGACAGTTTTGGGACTCCTCCTTGGGAGTCCCGGGACAAAAAGCCATTCAGATGTGGGTGTCGCGGAGAGGCACAAAATATACTATATGGGGGAAGGTGGTGGCTTCCCCCGAGTCTAGGCCGTGGTGAGTCAAGTGAGTCCAGAGTTTTCTATGGCTTATCCTAGCACCAAGGGTGCTTTAGAATGTGAACTAACCAACTTGTTGGTTGGTTTGATGTAGGTTTGAATAAGTGAATAACTTGTCACTCTTCCTAGTCCCATCTTGAAGCTTCAGCACACCCCTCTACCCCTTCTAGTGCTGAGAGCTGGGAATGTGCCCCAAGTTCCTCACAATTCCGTTGTGAGAGTAACTTAGACCCAACTTGAGTCTAACTAGGGACTTGGGAGTGCGTTAAACCTAGTAGGAAATCTTGCAAAAGAAACCTACAAGAAAAATCAAAGTGATGCAAAAAGTGTCTGAATGTGAGTCATTAAAAATAGGGAAACAATTTTCTTCTACCAAGAATCTAGCGTTCAAGTTGAAGGAAACTTACATGGTGGTAACATGTTTTTCACAATTGGCATACAAACTAAGTGGCAAAAGGAAACAATGCCACATCATGGACACGAAAATGGTGTGTATATTGATGCTACGTTTAGAACAAATGACAAAAGGTAGGCATATCTCTTTACTTTAGGGATACATTATTCCAGTAACATGCAATATATGCAAATATCTTAATATTCAGTGTGTGGATGTTACAAGTCCTTTGTTGTAACATATGTTGTTGTCTACTTTCCATTCTAACATGTAACATGTTTTGTTGATGATTATCATTTTCTAACATGTAAGTGGTAATTTTGTAATTTTGTTTTGTAACTTCTCATGTGGCATGTTATAAATTTTGTCCCACAATGCCATTGTAACTTGTAATTAGTAACGTTGTCATTTATATGACATGCCAACTTAGTGTTCTTGTGTCCACAATTTCCATTGTACACCATGATGGTTTTCGATGAATGGCATAATGGTGCACCTGTTGCCTACATAATCATTTCAAGTTACAAGACATGTGATTTGTCCCCTTGGATGGATGTTTTGAACGAAAGCTTGTTGCTTGTTAAGGCTAATTAACACCCTAATGCATTCATTGTTGATGATGCCCAAGCATAAATAAAAAACCTAAGGTACATGATGACACAACCGTGTCTACTCATCATTAGTGGTTTTCTATTACAAGTAACAAGTTTCAAAAAATTACAACCAACCCAACTTAATTATCTAAATAACATATTTAACTTTAACAAATATTATGTACCTATAATATCTTATATGAGAAGTATGGTTCATTGCATGTAACCATAACTTCTTGCACGTGAAGTTTGTGGGTTACATGGTTTGTAACTAGGTTTTACACATTTGGCAACTTTTCACATTGCAAGTTTGTTACAGGTTACACTACTAAAATTATCTTATTATGATTTTGTTTTTTTTAATGTACCCCTATGTTCATTTTATGTAACTGGAGTTTGATTGCATGTGACTAGGCAAATGTGGCCAAGAACAAAGATATTATTATGTTTGTGGCATGTCAAAAGAGCTTGGTTGAAACAAACGTGCATTAAAATTAAGGATGTTTTTATTCATGCAAATGCACTCAAGGTGTTGGGAAACGTAATGTACAACACAGATTGCCCAAATGATCAAGAGTTGGATCCATGGGCAAAAGTTGAATTTGCAAAGGTAGTAAATGAAATGCCCACTACTAATTCCTTTTGGAGTTACATAAAGTCTAAATGGCTATAAAAAAACTCAAATATGGGTGGTGGGTAATCGTAACCTACCTTATGTAGGGCAAGATACTAATGTGGCCATTGAAAACTACCATGCAAATTTGAAAGCCACCATCCGTTCCTCCAAGGGTAGATTCCATGGGAGATGTGTGGATTGGGTAATACATGAACTAGTTGGTGATGTTTTGCTTCATTATTGGTACCATTCCTTGTGAAAAAACCATGGATTTCTTTTAAATAAAAAACAAGAACAATTTGTCATTAATGTGCTTTTGAAGGCAAGGATAATTCCAAATGCTTGTGTGACGTTACCAACTAGCAATTTTGGAGTGGCACTAGTTACATCTAAGAAGCAACTTCACAAAAAGTATTGGGTTCACAACCCAGAATCTGAATGGGCATCTTGTGACTATTCGTATGCATGTGGGAATATTTACAAGCACCAAGTCAAAGTGCTCCAACTTCTTCATCTTGAGCTTGCAAAAGGCACAATAGTACATTATTGTGGTGCTTTGAAAGGGACAATTCATGGAGGTCTCCAAAATCTATTAAGTCCTACTAGGCAACTAAACAATTCACCAAGCAATGTGCAGTACATTCCATTAATGTCAACGACCCCAAAAGCATCATCCAAGGTGGATTTAGAGGATGAAATTTGTCGCCTTAAATTTGAGTTGTTGGAGGAAGCATGAAATAACAAATTATTAATGGAACATTTGTTTTCTTCTAACAAATTGTTTTGCAAAATATTAACAGCAATAAAGAAAAAATTCAAGCAAAAATTCAAAATGGAATGTTACATCCTTCTTATAAGGAGTCAACTTTCAAATGCAACCTAGATAATAATGGCTAGAGCTTAAAGTGTCATAGGGATTTTCTAGGAAGTGATTGATAAATGTACGAAGAGTGGGCATTGTAGGTCTCTATTGTGTTACATGGTGCAAATGTCATGTGTTTAGTTTAATTATAAGCTTTAAAATGTGCTTGGAACATGTGTTAAGACAAGCACCCTGAACTTCTATTATATGAACATGTTTGTCAATGAACATGGGTCCTCGGTCATGTAACTTGTAGGGTACATCATGTGTAGTTACCACTAACTTCATAGTGAGCTGAAGACACAACAATTGTAACTTTTGGGGGTTATCATAACATTTGGGATGTTGCTACTGTAGCTTGTGTTAGCAATTTAATGCAACATTGAATGTTGTAACCTGCACAACAATCTTTTGAAGTCTCTAACAATTAGTGTATGTCTCCTATGCCTTGTAAAATGTGAAATGTATGTTTCTTGTAACAGGTAAAGTGTATGTCTTTTGTACTTTGTAATAGGTGAAGTGTGATATGTAACATCTATTGGTTTATTTTAATGAACTACACTTAGTACTATAAGTTGCTTCAACCACCTTGCAAAGTTTGGTTTGGTGCATCAACTTGCATGTTTGATATGTAGAATGCAATAATATTTTTGGTAGAAGGCATCATTATTTTTGTAAATGGTAGAAATATTTTGTGCAAATTTGGCATCAATATTTTTTGTATAATGTATACCATTGAATACACAATGCACCTTGTTGTCCTCATGTTTTGTAACAAAAAAATTTCTTTGTAGCCTTATCCATTGTAACATGTGTGCTAGAGTCCCATGAATATAGAACCTAAACTAGCATTGAAGGAGTAGAATTTGTAACATGGTTTGTACATGTTACAACACACCTCCAACATTTTATTAATTGAGTTGATCATACAAGTTTGGTGGTTCATGCAAAAGAAGTTCTAACATGTTTGATTTGCATGTATTACCAATGAAAAGACAACATATCTATTAACCATACATCAACATCACAAAAATACATTTTAGGCACCAAATCTTTGAAGAGGGCATTGATTTTGAATTTTTAGAAAATAAGTTGCTAGACAAGATGAATTTGTAGTGTAAAAATGGCACGCTAGAAAAGATGTCAAAGTTCAAATCCTTTGCAAAACTACCAAGATTTGTCACACTGTGGGTAATCAACTTTTGCCATAGTCTAGCATAAATTATCAAAATGTTTATACAATACTCAATGTTCAAGGATATCTAATTGTCAAGTTGGTTTTTGATTAACCCTTATTGCCTTCATTAAACTTTCGTTGTTGTCACTTTTGCTTTTGAATTGCCATCTTGGCCATGTGACCCCTATTACATGCAAGCGATCAAATGCATCAAAACAACATATGTTAGGGTTACACATATTCAAATTTTTAAAGAAACACACTTGTTGACATACCTTTAAAAGCAACGAAAAAGGCTTCAGGCCAATGTTTTCACCTTTCGAGTTCACTGATTGAACACCTCTACAAGGCTTACAATTGGTAGATCCTTCGTACCTTGGTGGCTTTCCCAAATCCCCCATAGAAATGTTAGCATGTTTTGTTGGAGCATGCCAACATGGGGCCATTGGAAAATGCCAATGAGGGCCTAGATTCACTAACTCATTATAAATGCGCATGTGTAGATCAAACATCATTCCTGCTCGATAAGGTGTGGGCAATCGCCTACCTGTTCCTATTGGCCAAGAAGGTTCATTTTCATCTATGAATTGGCTTGAACTATCTGGAGGTGTATAGAAGGTTTCTACTTTTGTAACTTTTTAATCTTCGTATTCTTCAACAATGCTAGTACACATTAACATCTCCCACATCACTTTCCAAACCCTATCAACTTGTCTTTGAATGGCCTTTTTACTACTAGATCTTGAGCCCACCATAGCTACAAATCAAGCGTTCTCACTCAATCAACGAAACGTTGCCCTTGCAACAATTGCTCTTTATGTGCATTCAAAACTCAACCCTAATTCTTGAAGCATCTCCTTCATTTACTCACAAAAACCTTCAAATCTTTCATGTTCAACCCAAATGTTCTAGAAATGGCAAACATACTTCCATATGCACCTTCGATATTTTCACACTAGAGCTTATTTGCTACCTTAACAGAACCAATTTGAATCGATTATGGAGAAATGCCCTTCAACAGTTAAACACATGTAACATGTAACATGTAACAATGATAAACGTTAATACAACATACATAACTTGTGATCTATGTTACTAACTTATAAATGTTACAAGTTCCTTGTTAATGTAATACTTGGGTTATGTTACTTTTTTCACTATTGCATATTATGGTTGACATTTGTTACATGGATTACATGTTACATTAAGGGTGCATGTTACAATTAGTTACTTATTAACATTACATGGTTTTACATGTGAATGTTGTTTATTACTTGTCAATTTACTACATATTTATATTACTTACATTGCATATGCATCCTTTATACCTCAAGTATTATGTCATTGCTTAAAGACAAAAATAAACAAGTTTGAAGATCATAACTTGATTTTATCAAAACACAAAAGGTGAAGAAATATCTTCTTAATTTTGCATCTATGAGTGGCCACAAGTCTATTTGACCTTTCCAACACGTGTTTCCAATCCTTGGATAATAACCATCATTATTATTAAACATGCGCCCCTTTAAAATTGGTACTTCTATACGTTATGAAACAACTATGTTTTAAAAATATATGTCAACAGACACAAATAAAAGCATCAACCCAAAAGAATCCAAGCAACAATTTACAAGTGTTGTTCACACTTAGATTGGATTATGTTTCAATTTCTAACCATAGTCTATTGCCAAAACCAACATTAAAGGAACATTTTGAATAATAACAAAGAATCACACAAAAGATTCAGAAATGAATGCCCTAAACCCTACCATGTAACATCCCATGTGAACTTCACTTGCTCACCTACAATGGGTGAAGGTCACTATCAAACGTAAACCCCAATGTGGGTAGTTTAAATTACAAGATTAGAAATAACAAGATGCCAACCCTAAACCTAAAAATGAGAAGAAGAAGACTACCAAAACAAACACCAAGATAAATTTAGGGATTTAGTCAAAGTTAGCTTCCTCTAGGGTGTTTAGTTCAATGCCCAATTGTTTTTTTCTTCAACAATTGAATGCCTTTTAAAGCTCTACTTTCCAAAATAGTTCCATCATAACCTACAAAAGTGCAAGGACATTGCAAGAGAAGACTCCATGCATAGTAACATACATTAATTACATTGGATTATAAGTCCCACCACATTGCAATTATATTATGTTATACACTACTACATTACAATTACACTACATTACATGTCATTAACATACACGCTGAAAGAAACATCATCTCAATTTTGTATACATACATATTAATGTAAGATGTAACATAACATGTCTAGAAATGCTATGGGCATTAAAACATGTGTCCTCAATTTTTTTTTACAAGGGGCATTACATATTTTGACATTTGTTGTCCTACATTGCATGATTTTGCCAAGGGCCTTGGGTGTTTTATATGGGGCTATAGAGTCAAAAATGGTTGGGAAGGAAGTTGTTTACTAGGTTTAATGACTCTCTTGCCCTTTTAAAAAAGTCTTCACTAAACTACTACCTTGATTTTTGTTCCAAATGTCATCTAAGATGGCTTGTTGTGCTTCTGCATCTGTTACAACAACTGCACCACCAGGACCAAATTGTGTGCCCCTTGCAAGTAGAACATGTGGAGGAGCATAGCCCCTACTTTCATCTAGAACACCAAGCTCATCAACAAAGCCATGGATGATGTTGCTTTCAATTTCCCATGTTGAGACTTGAGGTCATGTCCCCTGCAATGCACACCATCAAACATTGTTATAGAAAACCTTATTACTAAACGGTTCATGTTTGTTACATATCCAATCACATAGGCAAGTTACAAAAGGGAAAAGAACATGGGATTTTACATACTAATTTAAGGGCATAGGCATATGTAACTCACCAAATGTCCTAATAAAGAAGATTGTGTCCCTCGACTCTTCACATAGGTGGCAAAGTTTGCAACAACTTGATGCCTACATTCCTAGCCATTTGTTTGATTATGCACCTTGGGAATACACTACTCCACCTTCATGAAGTCCTCAAAGTTCCCATCACCTAGTTTTTGCCCTTAGAAATAGTGCATGCTTTTCACACATTTTTTGAAGTTGTAAAGTTGATGTGTTATCATGGTGCCTTGGTATTGAGTCAAAATGAATGGTCCTCTTCTCCTCAACTATGTACAAGGACCAATGGTTCCGAACCAAATAAAGGGCAATCATAATATTACAAGATTTTTTATGGTTTCTGAAAATTTTCTTCCCCCACCTAGCCACCCCTTCGCTACTTTTAGCATCATTCCTTAAACAAAAAAAGGCTTGTGAAGTCAACAAGAAGTATCCACTCCTATTCAATGTTATGTTTGTTGCAAATATGTGTATAAGCATGAAATCAAGCCATGTGTCACTTAATTGTGCTTGAAAATGAGTGAGGTCCTCAACATCATTAAAACCAATGTCAATTTCCATGTTCTTCAAACCCTTGAAAAAAACAATGTAATCAGTTGTTTCCACGTTCACACCTTTCCTCAACTCATTCAATATATCATCAACCCTATAAAGCAATTCAAGACATTGAACTAAAATGTGAAATAATTGCATTATATGGTGGGAAACTAATTAGCAAGTTACATAATAAATCATGTAACATGGTTACAATCAATGAATACATTACAAATAGGAGTGTAACATGGAGGGATAATAATGGAAACATGATAGTTACAAAATTAGAACATATGCATATGCTAGTTACACATTTTGCTATAACATGATCAAACCTATTTCAACCTATGTTATAAACCACCTCAATAGCTCATGTAAGTAACTAACATATTAGAAGATATGCAAGTAACATATGCATATACTAGTTACACATTTTGCTATAATATGATCATGATTATTTCAAATTATGTTACAAACCATTTCAATAGGTCATATAACATGGGATACAATGAACGATTTGTAACATGGTGTAGCTTACTTGAATAACAAAATATCTAGTGTAACATATCCAAAATTATGTTACATAAACATATGAAGGATGGCAAGAGGGCTCACCATAAAGAAACATATAGTTGTTGTAGTTTAACATCTTCTTGATTAATTGATTTAGAAGACTTTTGCAGTAATGTTTTTGATGACTCCTTAGCTTCTCTGCACACATCCATGATGGTGAAAATTGGAGATACCTTAGTAGATACCTTATGAATGGGGGGAACTAGTGCCTGAACAAAAGGTGGAACTAGTACCTTAGCAAGTAGTGGTTTTGACACCTTTGTACGGGTTGGTGTTGGTACATCAATAGGGACTAAATGTAAGATTTTGGCAAATGGTAATGTTGGGATGTTACTATGGGGTTCCATGGCCACTTGTGCAAGGGAGGGACTTGGCACTTCTAGTGAAGATGGTATTTTCATCACAATAAGAGAATCAATGGGGGGG
>Ga0116227_10000926_pt1 | contig 62037 bp, 45 predicted proteins | sample S1TSphgellanicum_FD_89693 | JGI IMG/M metagenome (GOLD analysis project Ga0116227, IMG submission 89693) | Host-associated microbial communities from peat moss isolated from Minnesota, USA - S1T2_Fb - Sphagnum magellanicum MG | ecosystem: Host-associated > Plants > Peat moss > Unclassified... | reverse complement strand
GGGTCGTGAGCCCATTTGTCTTGATGTAGCGGTGTGTGTCTTCCCCCATCTCTGGGGGGCACTCTGAATGCGCGCGAAACACACAGAGAGAGAGAGAGAGAGAGAGAGAGAGAGAGAGATATCTACTCTTTGTCCAGAAGGAAACTTCTTGTCGCTTTAGGTTCCGAGTAAACACTCTGAGATGCTTTTCTGTTGTCAACAGCGCTTGCAGAACCTTTTTTGAACTGAACCACGCACAGTTTTCTGCACAATCTCCTCACCTACCACTGAAAACCTAAACCAAAGCTTGAAGCTCCTGAGTCCTAAGTCAAGCCACATATTTCTCAGATATGTTTTGCTCTTTATTTCTGTTTTGGAGTGAAAGAGAAAACACACCTGAGGTGTTTTTCTGTTGTGTACTACTGACATAATCACAATGGCAATTGTTTTGTTTTCACAATTGCAAGGTCCAACATGCCTGTCTCTGCTGTACAGGTACACAGTGTTAGCAAGCGAGCAGGAGCCCTCTGAATCAACCCCATTCCAGTTAACAATTCAGCAAATTTCTGTCTTCCTTTCGACTTGATGTTTTTTGGATTTTTTGTGATCATAATATCTTTCTTTGAAGATGCTGCTGCAATGATGTTGTTGGAGTTCCGTAATTCTCATGGGATTCAAAACAATATGAGGTGCTTCTGTGGTGTTGTACTTACCTTACAAGAGCATTTTTTTTTCTTTCACAAATGCAAGGTGATGTGTCCAACATGCCTCTGTACAGTTATGTTGCTAGCCTGTGAGCATGACCCCCTCCCAAATGTCAATTTCTGCTTCAAAAATGTCAGCATATGTGAGTTTTTGTGTCAATTTCAATTTTTGTGTTTCTCAGATCCACATTGTTTGGGTTACTATTAGCTCTTTTTTTTCGGTTCTCTTCTCTATTGTCTGCAGCTGACATTGTTGCCATTGGATCTTTTATTATCTCATGGAATTCCAATGATATACTTACAAACCCAAGAGCTTTCCAGATACCTACTGACTGGCTTTTCCATTGTTTTTCTTGTAGGTTTGTCTTCTCTTCTTCAAATGTGCACTGATGGGTATAGGATTAATGTGCTCTTCTTCTGGTCAAGATCTGTCATTGTATGGCTTTTGTGGCGATTCTTTCATATTGGAGGCTTAATAGAGTCTATTTGTCAGAGACAACCTTTGCTTACAACCAAAGGTACAAGGTTCCCCCATGTTTGCTAACCCAATGAAGCTTACTGCATTCTCCAAACTTTTTACTGGTCATGATGTAGAGCAGGGAAGCCTGCACGTTGTTGCGACATCCATCAAATCAGTGTTTTTTTTGTTTGCAAAGCCTTCAATAAATAGAATGTCTATATGCTTGTAACATAGATGAATAGATGAGCATATGGTATACAGTTTTACAGTGATCTCATCACATATCACCGTATGTGTACACATGACACCATGTGCCGTGCCCTTTGTATCCAACCTTATGTATACATAGATATGTCATGATGGTTTTGATACAGGGATAAAATGGTGGGAAAAGCTTGCACCCTTCATCAAAGGAGGTTTCAGGTAAATATTATACCCTCATAGAGGTGCCAGAGAAGTGTGTAGTAGACCCGCAGAGTATATCCACCATTTGAGCTCAAGAGTGTATTAATTACTAGCTCTCTCTCTCTGTGCTGCAAATGTTGTTTTGATTCAGAGTAGATTCTTCAACTACTTGGGTTTAGGGTTCAGGGTTTAACACACTTTGGTTTGTGTTCTACAACCTCTGAGTTATTAAGTTCTTCTTGCCAAATCAATGTCAGGGTGTCTTATTTGAAAATAAGCACTACAACATGAAAGCCCTTCTTGCCAATCATGCAAACAACACCAGATCTCATTGTCAACTTCCTCAATAAGGAGCTGACAATCAGCCAACAGCTTGCTAGTTTTTAAGTTCTGAGCACTTTGAGAATTGACGTAAACCTGCCAAAATTTATTACAGAAATGTGAAACACCAAAGAAGTTCTCAACAAAACTTGAGAATTATAGTATATAATGTAGAACATGATATACATAATGTAACTTCATTATCAGCTTTAACCAGTAGGAAAGCATCTGAACTATATTTCAAACAACAATTCAGACTGAATACAACAACAAATTTTGTTTCTGCATTTTTCTGAATATGGTTTGAACAACACTTGTGACCCGAAGTTTGCAATTTGGTATCTGAATGAAGACCCATACTGAGAAGTGCTTTCTGTGTCTGGAATCGGTTTTGGTGTCTTTATTCTGGTAGTGTTTTAGGTACATGAGTTCATGTGCTGGTTCCAATTTCAGTTCTGCGAATTCCACTTGTGATCTGAATCTACAATGGCCAGTTCCACTTGTAATGGGAATGAATGATGGGGGCACACTGGTTACAATCTGGAACAGGCCTCTGGTAGAACTGTTATCACTTGATGCAACAATCTCTTGATCTGCTGGTCTTGAAGTGTTCCTAAGTGAACCATAGTCTGTAAAGGTCTATACCAGTGCTGGGTGGGTATCACTTTTTTATTATTGAGAACCATCAGTTCCGATTCTCTCAAGAAAACATGAGAACTGACCTGGTTCCTTAAATGCATTTTGGGGTCATTTGATACCCAGATGGGTATCAGGATTTCATATAATTCAAATTTTCCAGGGAAGGTCTAGGGCTGAACAGGCCTTACCACCCCTACCTACTAAACCTAAACCCTAGACACTGAGAAGCAGACCTGGGTATGCCTTTTCTAACCAACCTGGACATCAACAACATGAAGGGTAACACACCCATCAATTCTCAAGGAATCACCCAACAAAAAAAAACCGAGTAGGATGGATATCAAGATGGGTATCACTGGTTGCGATACCTATTGAGCTTCATGGATAGAACTGGCAGAATGGGTATCAAGATGGGTATCACTGATTGTGATGCCTACTTGGCGGCTTCATGCATGGAACCAGCCTGAACCCCTGGCTGGTTCTCACCCCAAAAGTGATACCCACCTAAACATTGGACTATAGTCTATACTTGCAGTAGGGCAAGTTTTCAAGTTGTGTTAAATTGTAGAATTGGCTATCACTGCAGATTCTACTACATCCTACCTTCCTATGCCACAGAAAGATCAACTCATGCTAGTTTATGACCGACATATGGACCTTTATTTGATGGAACGAGCCTTGGAAGGGTGTATTCTGCCTTGGTTTGTCCCTAGACGGAGGCTTAAGTAGATAGGCCAGTGAGTGAACACTTAAGCTCTCACAAAGCTAGTGTTCATTCTCCCATCACTTTCAGCCCTCGAGGTTCATACGGGCTAGGTAGACCTGCACTTGGTGCTTTCTTAGCTGTTTATGGACCTTCATTTGGGTTTGAAACAAGCAAAGATAAAATCTCCTGAAGGAGAGAGAGAGAGGGTTGAAACAGAAGTAGTCCAGCCTAGCCTACTTCGTCTTTTTTGTACACATATCCTCCCTTCCATGTGCAACCAGCTTGTATCCTATAACTAACTAGACATGCCAGATTTCATACATAACCAATATCCCTCTTCTTACCAAATGACATGGACTTTATTTCAAACAACTCCAATTACAATAACGACAAACACATGATTTGCCTTTCAAATACATGATAAAAATTCTCAACAAACAATATTTTTGATCGTGAAGGAGTGATTTTCCTCATTGCCAAACACAAAGCAGCAAATGAATGAGCATAATATTTTAGCATATGAGAGTTTTGAAACCCATTAACAAACAACCCCCCCCCCAAAAAAAAACAAACACTATCTCTAAACGAAAGGTTTATCAGCCCCAACCACAAGTTCTAAAGATCTGATACTTCTTTGATTATAAGGTATCATTTGAATGGTTACCAACGGGTAATTTTGTAAACAAACCATCTTTTAAACTGTTTGGATGTTCACTCACCCATGGGTGTCTGGTTATGAGTGATTCTATCTTACCCTATTGACAGGCCCAGGAGGCAGAATGCATCATCCCCTAGGTGACATCCTCTAGTACAATTATTGAATGGTTATACTTTATAACATAATCGGTCTCAAATGAGCACATGCTCTGGTACATGATCTAATCGTCATACCCACAGTACCTTGACAACTTTGACACATGTTTGTTGAATAAATAAATAAATTAATTAATTAAATTTGAAATTTTCATTTCGACAAATAAAATATTCTTGAAGATTCAATATTTTCCTTCACAAAATTTATTTATTTATTTGTTTGAAAAGAATTTTTTGGGTGAAATTTTTACATTTCTGAAAATAATCTAATTTATTGTTGCACCTGCAAATGTATGTACAATGGTTTGATATAAGACATTTGTTGTTAAATATGCACAGGAGGAGCTCCTGAACACAAGGAGCAGAAACTACAGACACATTATTGCAATGTGCTTTCGATGGCCTGACTAAAACAAGCCAAAAGGACGACTCCAACAAACACTCCTTTACTCCAAAACTCAACAAGTTTCATTCAGTGGCTTCATTGGCCTTGCCCACCAAGGCAAGGATAGGTGTTGTGTTTAAATTCATTATAGTAGCTTAATGGATCTTGGTAATACTAATAGGTCTATTTTTACATGAGGATTTTTGAAAGACGATATTTTGGCTTGTGTTGAAACTTGAGATTAGTTATAGAATTATAATATCTTGAAGGATTTTGGCTTCTTTTCAAGGATCTTTTGAAGATTATATTTTTTCATGGTGAAATATTTGAGTTTCCATAATTCTTCTTTTGCCTTCAGATACTTTTTCAAAAGTAAGTGGCAAGGCCACACAGTGCGACACAACCCTTGTTGTATATCACTGGAGATGGTATTGGATATAAAGAGTTTCCAGATTGGCTGCAATTCTACTGCCTGACTTTATGCATCACAGAGCTCGCCCAGCAAAGCATGATGTACCTGACAAACACAGTGTGCTCAATATATTACTATTATTGGAAATCGTCATTCATGACAACCTTTGGGGATCTGATGCCATGGCCCAATGGTTCAGCGAGGGCAGGTCCCATTTCGAGCGAATAGTGGAACACATGGGAATAATATCTATCTATCCTCAGCATCTTCTTCTCACACTGGGTCTTCTCAAGTTGGAACGCTTGGTATGGCGACTGAAAGTTTACTTGTGATCATAAATTTGTATTATTGCACGTTGTCAAAGCACATTATTGAACGAGCCAGAGAGTTCTTAACCAACAAACCCATTGCTAGCTTTTTACAACAAGAGTTGAAAACATTTGGAAGCCAAGAGAGTTAGTTGTTTAAAGGTTTTCAGAAGTCTTTCTTAAAGTCCACAATTTGAAGTGTAAATTAAAACTGGTTTTTTTGGGAGTGATTGGTTGGATGTTATACTTTCCCTCCTCCAACTTCAACTTCATGGGGCTTGTTGTTTTGTGTCTTGCATAGTTTTGTTGCACATAACCATGTGATTCATGTTTTGATGTTTTGTGCAAAACAAAAAGTTTAATATGTTTTGCAAAGAGCTTGCAGAATTTGAACCCATTGTGAAACCCATTGTTGTAAAGATGACAAGGAATTTTGGAACCAAAGTCAAAATTTAGAAAGCAAAGTGACTTTCTATTTTGAAAAGTTTTTCATATATTCATAATTAACATCACACTTGATTTTGGGTACTTTCCGACATTTGGGGTTATTTTGAATATTTTTTTTTTTAGTAATATTATTATTCAAGTTGCAGAACACGAGTTTCATAAGTGACTTCACGTGCTTGTGACCACCTCCTACCAAGGTGTCCAAGGGTGCTAGGAGCTTGAGTTGGGAGCATAGATGAGAGGTTTGAATTGAATAGGAGATGCTGCTCTGCACACTAACCCCGTTTGTCAATAAGACTTTCAACACGGAGATTCGTTAAGCTTTTTGTCAAACCATTTAAGCCTAGTGTTTCCCTTCTCAAATTACTTTGTCAAATTTTGTCATGTATAAACCAAAAAAATTTTGGGAAATTTTGGAAATTTTTGTTTTCCTAGTGTAAATTTGATTATTGTTATTATTACCATTTGGAAAAATAGCCAATCAAAACCAATCACATGATGACATTTAAATGATTAAAAATTTTACATTGTTCAATTCTTCATGTTTTTGGCTGAGGAAAGTGGTTTTTTATTTCGGTGATGAATTTTTGGCATCACAATTGAAAAAAGAAAAAAAGAACTAAAGTATTCTATCACAAATGCTTGTTTTTTGTACCAAAAATTGAGAAAAAGAGAAATATTCATTTTGGATCAAATGTTGTCACTTTTGTATTGCTCCCAAAAGTTTGACTTCACTTGGTTGCACTAAAGGAATTTCTTCTGAATAGTTTTTTTTATATTATAAATCATCATTACTAAATGCTAAATATAGCTTGGATGATGGGTGTCTACTCTTACTTTAAAAAATTGAGAAGAAACTACCAACGAGGAAAGAGAAAAAGTTAGGACTCTTTTGTTAGATGTGGTAAAACAATAGTAGAGGCTAAAATAGAGGGTTGTGAGTGGAGATGCTCTAAGATTGAACTGAATAAGGTACTTTAGAAAGGCTTTCAAATAATTCCATTGCGTGTTTGTTGAAAGGTCAAAAAAACAATCTTGTTCTTAAGAGTCCACTAAACCCTAGAGACCCATCACTCTGTTTACATAGAAAACAAAGAGGAAGACTTAGCCCACATGGTGGAATTGGTCTCTAGTCTCTAACTCCCATCCATGGGAAACAATTTTATTTGTTTATTTATTTATTTGGTTATGTGATGTTTGATCAAGTGCTACTTGTTCCCTAAGTATATTTAGCCAAAATTTGGAGAAACTAGCCATATTTCCCTATTTCAAATCTTAAGCACCCTTTCATCTTGTAGGCAGTTGTGGAGATTTTTTTTAATGAAAAATTCATTTTTCAACAAATTCTTTTCAAAAGAAAAAAGGAATATGTGACAAAATACATTCATATACACACACACATATATATAGGGGGCCACAAAAAAAATTGCTTGTCTGAAGTGGTTCCCATTTCAATGCTTGCTCCTGGGTGTGGAGCTTAATTACTTAACATGATCCAATTCACCATTTTAAGGGTGAATGTTGCAACAAGATTGGTTGGTAACACAAACTTTGCAATTAATTGATTAATGATAACTTAAAACAATTGTTACAATTAATTTCCAAACCCAAATGTGGACCTCTTCATTTTTGGGGGTGGGAAACCATGGAAGGCAAAATCCTTGGGAAAGTTTATTGCAAGTGAAGCTATTTGCAAAGAGAAAACACATATGGGTAGGGTGAACTGGCTCATTACCGATCACTTGTCTATGACTGAACATTTTGGCAGATCTTTCTCAAATTTTCTCAATTTTGAGTGATTTAAAATGTTATAGGAACTCCTTCTCAAGATTTACAAATCATCTTTGAAATGAAAAGTCAACAAACCAGCCCAAAACGAGCGGTAAAGAAAATACTTTTTTCAATTGTAAAACACGTTCTTTTCCATTTTTCTTCAGTTTGACCCCTCCTACTTTCAAACCTCATCATTTTTTAAATTTCTTATTCATTTTAAACAATTTAAAGTGCTGTAGGAGTGTCACCTGAAGTTTTTGCAAATCATCTTTCAACTCTAGTAGCAACATTCAACGAATTTTTTGGGGTGTTTGAGAATCGACTTTTGTAACATTTGGTGAATTTTTTTTTTTGGAGTTCTTAACATCCTCTAGTTTGGGGGTCATTTCATAGTTGGTAAATAACTCTATACTATTTTCAAAACATAACATAAAATAAAATAAAATAAGGATATTGTTGAAAACTAGATACATTATGAACATTTGTAAACTTAGATTATTTTTTTATTTAATTTTTATATCATGAGTCCCACAATTTGTTTTTCCCCCAATTTTGTGCTATTGAAAATTTAGTAGTTTCCCCTTCAATATTAGAAAAATTAGTAACATTTATATTATGAGAAAAATTCCAAATATTTTTCTTGAAAGAGTCACAAAATTTGTTGGAAAAAAACACTGAGATTCCCAACACATAAAACATAATTGATAATATAAAAAAATTGTCACTAGTGGTGCACAACATAATGAACCCTAATTTTTCTTAAAACTTCAAGCAATTTGAAAATAATTATCTTAAAAAATTCCTTCAACTAGATGGTTTGTTTTCCTTCCCAATTTTGTGACATAAAAAATTTCAAGAATTGTCTCCAAAAAAAAGAAAAAGTAGTCAAATTTAAACCAAAAAAATTCCAAAAAATTGCCAATTTTTTTAATGAAAAAGTGAAAAAAAAATTTCCCAAAAACAAATCACCAACTAGGATCATAGAGTAATACTAAGAGTGGTCTTATTTATGGCAAAAGCCTTAAGTCAAAAGGCCATTAAAAGGGCTGTCAGCATCGTTTTGGCAGCCACTTCAGAAACGCGTGAAAAACACCAAGACCGGCGGTCATCAGCGCAGACACCACTACTTTGTAGCCTTGTCTTTTTGCAGCACAATTTGTGATCCATCTGCGACGTCCGGATTTGAGTTCGGGATTCTTCTTCACAGTCATCGCATCGCGGTTGTTATCTGTGAATGCATACCGACTTTGGAAGTATTTTGAGCATTTTCATGCTGATTTTGGAAGAGTTTTGAGCAATTTCTTGCTGATTTTGGAGTTTTTTCCGGAGCATTTTCATGTTGAGTTTTTTTGGAGCAATTTTACGCTGATTTTGGAAGTCTTTTGAGCAATTTCTGGTGCAAAAAGAGAGAGGGAAGAGGTCCCAAGAAAACAAGACCAGCAGCAGCAAGAGGAGGAGGACGACGAGGAAGCTACGAATAATACTTACTTACGTGTAGGTGTTTTGGAGGTAACCAAAACCAATCTTTCTTCGCTGAATTCCAAACTGTGTGTTCATCGCGCTAACTACATACCTCCAGATCTTTGAAAGCGCTTGTTGAAGAATTTTTGTGTGTGTGTGTGATGAGAAGAGGAATCGAGTAATCGCAGAATTGGACATTTGGAGTCTTTTGAATAATAATGCCTCTTAATTTGTGAGCAACTTCGGTGTAGAAATGACAAGAATCGAGTAAGAGGAGTTTTCGGATTGTGAGAAAACACGAAGAAATGAAATCTTGAAAACAATTTGTTTAGACAGAGAAAATTGCTGTGGAAGTTGATGTGTGTTCGGTGGAAACCGGATGCTGATTTGCGTTCTTTTGTTCTGTAGTAGAAGAAGGAGAAGCTGTGCCACGCTCTTTGGAGTTCTCTTTGATGCGACCTGCAGTTCCGCTGAGCTTTTTTGTTTTCCAAAATCATCTATTTTCTTTGTTTGAATCGAGGAAGAAGAGAGGGTACCTATTGTCGATTGGAGAGGAGAAGAGGGGTAAAGAGCTTGGAATCTAGTCTCCATTGCAGTTTGTTGCCTTTTGAAACCGATCTAGACAGTGGACCTGTTTTTCTTTTCTTGTTTGATCAGATTCGCTGCTAAAGGAGGCCCGGGAATGAGAAGATACAAATTTGTAGACCTCTGGTAACAGATTTAGTACATTTGCTGGCCGTAACCAGAGCTAGAACCAGGGGAGAAGAGAAGAAAGAAAAAGAAGCTACATCCGTGCGGCATGGGGGCTCAGATTACGAAGCAGAAGTTAGTAGGAGTGGAGGAGACGGATCTGGAACAGAAGAAGCAAACGGAAGGGACGAGCTTCCCGGGAAGCAATTACCAGTGTCCGAATCGCAAAGAGTGGATGTCGACATTGCCGCTGGACACGCTCAAGGTACGAGACTTAGTGTGGCCGGGAACACATGACTCAGCGTCCAACAGGATCGGCATCCCGCTCATCACCAGGCCGTTCGCGAGGTGTCAGAAGCTGTCGATCTACGAGCAACTGGTGATCGGAGCTCGCGTTTTCGATATCCGTATCCAGCAAGATCGGAAAGTCTGCCATGGCATTCTCACGAGCTACAAGGTAGACGACGTGTTGAACGACGTGAAGAAGTTCTTCAGTGAGACCACCTCCGAGTTCGTCATCCTCGAGATCCGAACGGAGTTTCAGTGGAATGATCCGCCGAACTTCGATCAGTGGCTTGTGGAGCAGCTCGGGGAGTATCTCATTCCGCAAGACGAGAGTACGTTTGACAAAACTTTCCAAGAACTGCTTCCCAAGAGACTCTTCTGCGTATGGAAACCCAACAAGTCACCAGCGCCATCTCCAGGAAGTCCGCTCTGGAGCTCTGCGTATCTGAGAGATAACTGGATTGACACTGATCTTCCCTTCACCAAGTTCAACTCCAATTTGTCTTACCTCGCGCAGCAGGCACCCAACAACACGCGGAACTATTTCTACCGAGTGGAGAACACGGCCACGCCGCAAATCTCTGGTCCTGTTGTGTGCGTGTTTCCTGTGACGCAGAGAATCCGTGGTTATGCGCGTCTGTTTCTTACGGAAGTTTTCAAAAGAGGTATCGCCGATCGATTGCAAATCTTTGTGGAGGATTTTGTGCAAGAAGACTTCATTGATGCATGCGTTGGAATCACCGTTGCCCGCTACTCGCCGTCGTTGTTAGCAGCAACTCCTGCGACAGTGGGAAGCGCAACACAAGCTTCTTCGTAATCGGAAGAAGAATCCGGTCGAGTCTGACACGACCCGCAACCCACTCCCATGAGAAAACTCCCGCTGGAACTGAGGTTCGATCCACAACCCATTGCTTGCGTTTCCATTTTCTTCCCGCAGGAAACTTGGGGGGAAACAAAAGAAAACAACCAGAAAACAACCGGAATGCGTGCATAAGGAAGAAGCTAATATGCAAACAGAACGCTTGTTAAACGAGGAAGGAGAAGAGAACTACTAATTAAAGCAGATCAAATACGTGAAGGCTTTGTTGAAGAAAACCTTCTACTAGTTCATAATAGACAACTGGTCGTGGGACGAATGCTAATTTGATTTCTCTGACAAGAACATCCTGCTTCAGTCTAGAGTCTGGAGTGCAAATGGATGTGGGACTAAAGCTAATTTGATACATTCTCTGACAACAACATCCTGCTTCAGTCTAGAGTCTGGAGTGCAAATGGATGTGAGACTAAAGCTAATTTGATACATTCTCTGACAACATCCTGCTTCAATTTAGAATTGGAGCACAAATGGGTGTAGGACAAAAGCTAATTTGATTTCTCTGACAACAACATCCTGCTTCACTTTAGAGATTGGAGTGCAAATATAGACATAGATTAGAGTGCAATAATGTGATAAATCAGCCTGCTGCTGCATTTACAGAGCTTTTTAGTGCGTCTAGGAGCCTTTTTGCTCAGATATCTAATTTGCAAGTGAACATCTGATTGCTTCATTTCTAGCTTGATCAGAATACAATCTTTCTCTCAGCGATTTGCTTAGAATTCTGCACTGGCAGACAACTGATTGATTGATTGATTGGGGGGGTTAAGTTTATTTGAGTTCACTGAAGCATCCTACTATGTTCATTTAGAGATTCTCAAGTGGGGGAGAGAGGCTATGGCTGCATATATATTTTTTCTAAAACCTGTAATTATTCTCTATATTCCCTTCATGTTTACAGAAGTCAAGTGAAGGGCCTGTGCTTGGTATCAGGATTCTGTGCTTTCGTTGCATCTTGTGCTTCGTTTTTGAGAGATGAGAGGATTGCAATCTGAAGTGATACTAGCACTTGTTGGGATTTTGTGCTTTCATTCATCTCATGATTCAGTTTTGAGAGACTTTTAGAGATTCAAGTCTGAAGTGATACTAGTTTGAATAAGACAATTCTAAGTGTCATTCTGGGGCATCCAAGGAAGTATAAGAAGTGGTTTCCAGTCGGAGAAGGGAGGAGCGAGAGAGGAGGAGGAGGAGAACAATAATACCAAAGGAAACAATCTAAATCAAAGCTCAAAGCAGAAGAGACACTATGTGCAAAAAATTGAAAGTGCAAAGAAACACACCAACAGTTGGTCCTCTTGTATACAAACTCCCTGTGATCCATAGAAAGCCACTCACTTGCAGGCAACTTAGTTTCATTTCCATCTCAACCCATTTTTATTTCCCATCAGCTTGGGCTCAATTGCAAGCTTTCCACACCGAAGTAGTAATGCTGCACACCTGTAAACAAGCACAAGCCACATATTGCAGAGAATGTCTGATGAGATTGAAGACACAAAACTACAAAAATTCTTTTGAATGGGAATCTATGAACAGTCAATTACAAATTTTCTACTTTGTTATAAATTTTTGCATAACCGACAAGGGTTTAGAAATAATGAATTCGTACCATGTTTTGTGCCACAAATTGCAGAGCATATCTAATGAGATTACAGGCACACAAAACTACAAAATTTCTATTGAATCCAAACCTCTATACAGTCAATTACAAATTTTCCATTTTGTTACAAATTGCATAACAGTCAAAAGTTCAGAAGTAACAAATTCATTTCATTCATAACATGTGAGAAAATGAGAAATCTGTGGAAACAAGATCTGCATAGAATATAAACCCAGACCTTGATTATGGGTAGATCTTTCTTTCTCAAAACTGTACAAAAAAACCTCTTAATAGATTTATCATGCACAGACCTTTTGCTTCTGCTGCTAGGGAACGCATTCTGATCTTCAGTGCTCTCAGAAGTAGGTAAAAGCGGAAATCAGCAGTGGCTGAGTAACCATAAAATCTTCTACTGAGGAAAGTTCCTCTCCTTAGAGCAGAAGAAGATATAGGGCTCAGTCCAGTGCCAAATATTCTGACACTCAACCACACAACCTGTACATACTAAGAAGTAAATGCAAAAAGCAAGAACTAACTCAGTGTAAGATTCACAGTGAACCTGAAAATAGTCATCAACGATTCTTGAAGTTGATGAAATTTGTCACACCATACAGACCTGTTCAAAGTGTCATCGCCTACCAAACAAACAAGACATTCAGGCTCAAAGGACAAACTGAGAAAATGGAGGAGAGTAGAGGATAGGGAGCATCCGCAAGAGTAAATAACACAAAGAAGCCAGCCATATACATGGATCTTTCATGGTACAGAAGTTTGCCAGAAGAACCAAGTTTGAAGTTCTGGGTCGCTCCAGGGATTATATCTACACTATCCTACAACACTGCTCGTGAAATCCTCTTGACAAGGCCAACATGAAGGAGAGAGAGAGAGGGAGAGAAGAGAGGGAACAAACTACCCACAGAGATTATATGGCAAATTCTTTGCCTCCATAAGAAGTAGGTGGTGCACCATTATTTGCACTTGGATGTTCTCAATCTATTGACTTTCAAACCTAAGCTGCAGCTTCCATGTGCCACTTGCCTGGTCGTCCTATTGGCCCTGCCGGGGATGGGCCTCTGAACCCCATTAGGATGGTATCATTGACACACCAATGGAATGGCGGCTCTCTGATGTTCCTCTCCTGATAGAAGCAGCATAGTTTACAGGTTTTAGTGCTCTCTGCTCTAATGTCCCTTCCTACCAGCCCTTGCAGTACCCCACTGAGATTTGACAGCTCCAAAGGGATCATAGAGACTGGTGGCTGCGGCTGCTGCAAGCATGACATCTGTGCCTGTGCCTTGGCCTGTGCTTGCTGCAACACTATTTGCCTATTCTCCCCTCCTACTTCCATTGAAACTCTTGGCAGAAAGTTTCCTTTTGAAGAACCAATAGAAGAAATGCTAAATGATGGCCTTGTAAAGGGAGCCAAGTTGTTCAAAAGGTTGGGTGCAGTGTCTGGAGTCACATTAGGGACACTGGGAATCATGCCATTCCTTGTCCCACTATTTGATGGCCTCAGACCTGGACTCTGTGAATCATCAAATCTGTTCTTAAGACATAGGTCCATGAGAGGCAGCTGAAGATGGTGCTCAGCCTGCAGCTGCTGTAGGGCAGCTTGATCATTGGCTTTCTCTGAACGTCTTGCAGACTCCATACCTTCTTTGTACATCCATGGTAATCCATTGTGCAGTTTCTGGTGATCCTCTGCATTTCGGACCTGAGCCAGCTCATCAACCCTCCCTGTGGAGGGAATGCTGAAACCTTCAATCTGACCCATCCCTCCTCCCCCATATTGCCACCCAGGCTTTGGACTTGCAAATCCATTTGGCCCCATACCCTCTCGTCTGAGCAGCGTTCTCTCAACTTTCCCTTCAGGTGCTGCTGTAGAAAGCTTGCTGTCGGGAGACCCATTCCTAACTCTCTGTCCACTGGAAACAGCTACAGGAGTGACAGGTGATGAGGGCCTCTGCACAAAAATAGGGGGAGATGTGGCATCTAGAGAGCATGACACATCATCATCTGTGCCACTCCCAGGCTTAGGCCGTTCATCTGAGGGTGACAGATCACCTCTGGAGGAATTAGAATCCTCATCATCCCCATTCTCTGCTTCTGTGCTCCTCTTCCGGATCACCTTGCGCTCTTTCTTTGACTTCTTAATGGAGACAAGGAAGTGACAGTCTTTCTCCCTGCTGGGATTGTGCTGATTCAAGATGATATTGAAATTGGTGTTTTCGTTGATGGGGAGTTTCTGCTGCTTATCATCCTTCACTGTTCTGCGGCAAACAAATACTGCTGAAAGCTGGTTGGCAGGGATTCCAGTCTTTTGGCTCATCAATACCTGGAATCGCTTGAAAGTCAACACAGAATGCACCCCTACGACTCCTTTGTCATGCTCTTGCTCCCCATCATAGAACACCACTTGATAAGGTGTTGCAAAGCTCTCCATTGTTGTACTCACATATGTTTACTGTTTGCTGGCTGCTGAACCGCGTGAGCACCCTATACCACGTGCAAATTAAAGACTGCTGCTTGAGCAGGCACATTCGTCATCATCCTGCAACAATCAACAACACACTCCAACAACAATGACAGAAATGCACACTCTCAAGACTCACTCTTCTACCACACTCAGACCAAGGAAGGGGGAATGATCACACACCAAGAGATCATCAACACAGACCCATAGAAATACAGGATGATGAGTCATGACTAAAGGCAGGAAAGAAACTGGATTCCAATCTTCCAAGAAAGATGATAGCAACTCTTGGACATATGTGAGAGAACAGTAAGCACAGGTATGAATGAAACCACCAAGCTAAATGGGTGATACCCTAGACACTCAGACTGCCTCGTCCCCAGTGGACTGACTGACTACCCCTTCATAACCTAAAAACCAAAATACCCTTCATAAGCAAAGGGATCCCTAAAAGCAGATCAACTGGAAAGGGAGAGGGATCTGGAACCTTCTGGTGCTGACAAACCCTGACTTCTTGGCAGCACGGAAACTTTGGGTTTTCACTCCAAAGAGAAATGGGACTCCAGCATGGGACATATGTGAAAAAGGAGCCATCAAACCAGTTATGAACTGCCAAGTTAGACATCTGCTATATGGCTTTAACTGCCTCCAAGACATGCACAACCAGAAGTTGCTGTATACCCCGTTATGATCGGATATCAAACTTTGGCCGAGGAACCTGGTAGCAGCACTCTACTACCTCTGCAAGTACTTTCTTTCTTTGCAAGGGTTTGCTTCACTCCTCTACAATCGCTACATTCCTCCTTCTCACATAGGACATGCAGCAAAGTACTGGATGCTCGCTTGGGGAAAAGACGCACATTCACCATCCAAGATCAGATCTGCTATGGGTAGAATCGAAACCACGGATAGGTGTGCAGCGGACAAGTGTGTGCACACGGCAGAAGAGAACGCAGCATGCAGTAGTGAACTCATTGCCAAGACATATAAGATCCAATGCAGATCCGGCAAAAGCTAGGCACTCGGCTTCTTCTTCAGGAAGACTTTTGGCTGCTCTCGTTGCATCAAGGACACAACAAAGTGCGACGAAGAAGGAGGAGGATCCATACAAACCGATTCCCGACGACTATTCCACTCTCTCCTCATTCCAGAAGACGCAGACAAAGAAAGCGGAGTCTAGTCGGGAGACAAAACACAGAACGGAGAACCGAACATGCTATCGATCAACAATTCCGACACCGTCAACAAACACAGAACGAGAATTGAACATTAGCGATCGGAATCAATTCCTACTTCGTCGATGACAGACGCCCCTGACAGACAGACTGACACTGATGATCACTCCTCTCATCAATTGCCTTCTTCTCTCTACCTTGCTCCAGAAATGCTTAGAGGCCGGCAAAGACCAAGGAAGCCACAGATAGCCGTGAAAACATCACAGCACAGAGCACCGCGAAACCAATTACGATTCACCCCTCAGGCATCGTCTCATCCATGCTTCTACAGACAGACGCCTCAACAAAGCGGAAGAAAAAAGACAAACAAACAGACAGACAGACAGACAGACAGACAGACAGAGAGTAAAACGAAGAAGGAAGAACTCGATTCCTCATCAATTGACAGTTTAAACGTACTCACTGGTGGAGCTCCGATCGATCTTCCGCTTACCTTTCTAAGGCACGCATAGAGGCCAAGGCAGTGCTGGCGGACACCAGATAGGGAGGAGAAGCTTGCGCTTGAAACCATTCAGAAAACCACCCAAAGACGCTCATTGGATAGGAGTTTAAGATCACCATCAGTTTTGTAAGCTTCCCGATCAAACTGTGCACGCATCCAGACACCGGAAGCTCGCAATAAACACGCCCGCCCGACCGCCCCTGCTCTCGTCCTCTCGCGCGCGCTCTCTCTCTCTCTCCCTCGCTTGCTGTGCTGCGCTTTCGTTTCCTTCTTCCGTCGTGGCCCGGCTCTCCTGCTGTGCGTGGGTCCCGAATATAGCCAAAAAGATATATTAAAAATTAAAAGTGCTAAAATCATGTGCTTTTAAAGATTTTCAATTAGCCAAAAAAAAACACTGTGACTCCCGAAAGCTTTAAAGAAATAACGCCAGATCTCTATACATGCTTCAAGTAGGTTAGCCAAAAATATGGAAGGATGCGTTTTTTAAAAAAATTGCTTTCATATTTAGCTTGTAACCAAATTTGGCTAAATATTTCTGTGGGTCATCGCCACTTCGGCTATAACACAAAATTCCCAAAAAAAACACACCATGACTCCCGAACAGAAGTTTCGAGATCCCGTTCACGCTCTGCTTGCCACCCAATATCTGCCACCTCGGATACGGACCTCGAACACAGATCCCCAAACGCCAGTTCCAAGTCCTAATCAAGACTCCCCACGAATCCATGGTACGTACCTCACCTAAACGTAGAAATTATTAAAACTCAGGTTGAAAGAAGGACCCCACCCCACCAGTGTTTTTTTTTCCCCCCCTTCCCTGCACCCACCCCAATTTTATTTCCTTTTATTTCCTTTTGTTCGTTTAAACTTGCCTTTTGAGATAGGGTACATAATAACCATTGTTGTGGGGGGGGGGTGGGGGGGGGTACAAAATTTGGGTACAAATTATTATTATTATTATTATTATTACAAATGCTGAGATTTCAAGAAAAATAAATTTAGAAGAGGGTTTTTTTTTTTTGGTTTTCAAGAAGGAAAGTGAAGAATATTTTGGAATAGGAAAGAATATTCTAGTTCCAAAATGGAATATTCATAATTAATTAATTAATTAATTGACAAGCATTTGCTGAAACTGCCTCCGTATTGACTTATGGTATGTTCTAGCAACAAGCTAGAAGCCATTGTCTAAATATGGCTACTTGAGAACTTTCTACCTTGAAATATGCAACTTTGGTCAAGTTTTTCCCAAAATAGAGGTCCTTTGGGAGCCTTTCTTTGTCACCGAGTAAAAAATTCCTGGTCCTGAGTCCTGACTAGTGTTGGGCATTTCTTGGTTATTAAATAAGCTCCAGTTCCATATCTAGTTGTCTACCTATGAAGGAAGAAGGGAGCTTGTTTTGTTTGTTTGTCATGTTGAGATCTCCCAAACCGAGAGCCCTCGCCCCCACCCACCATGCTCTTGGCGCAGTTGAAAAGCTCTTGACAAGAAAGGTGGTGGTGCATTGAGGTGGTTTTGTAATGTTTAGACTTTAGACCTACAATGCAAGAATTATTGAATATTGAGTAATTTTATCATTGAAAATTCAATAAAATCGAGACTAAATTTTGTAGGGAAATTGGGACACATTCTTGATATTGTTGAAAAGCTCTCAATGAGTTGGATTTTATGAAGTGGTTTTGTAATTTGGATCTGAGGTGTGAAGAGATATTGGAATTTTGAGTAAATTTTTGATCATTGAAAGTTTAATAAATTATCAAAAATCAATTTTGGGAGCAAAAATTAATTGGGCAACAAGTTCCAAATTGGGCCAATGGCACAGGTGACACCACAAATGAAATTCCTTAATACACAATTTTCCCCCTTAAAAATAGGAGTCTTTAACAGGCCATTTGACCTTTAGGTAAGCACTAACCACACCCCCTCCCCTTTGTCCCAGTTCTTATAGAAGGAAAATTGCACCAAGAAGTAATTAAGGTTGCTCCCCCTATGAAATTTTGAGGATGCCAACTACCATAATTGGACCCTCAAGTTGATATACCGTATTTTAAAATTTTGCAGAATTTTGAAAAAATTGTGAAATACTATTATTACCCATTTTGATAGCTTGAATTTTGGTCATTGTTTTTGGGATTGTTGTAACTTATAAGTGGCCTAGCTAAGGTTCGCACTACAAACCAACATAAGCTTTGGAGTGAAGTACTTTAGGTTGAAGATAGTATTGGAATGGCTGAACTTCGAAGATAATAGTGCTGCAAAGACCTATTGAGCTCACTCTAAAATGTGGACTTGTTTTATCTAATGAGTCCTTATGTGCACACTTTAATAAGTGTAGGGTAATGCCCTAAGTTTGGGCATTCCCATAATATGGGCTTGCCCGACAAGGGGACCCATAATTTGGGAATGCCCTGGTCCAGAAGCTTAAGGCTTCCAGGTTCCAAGCTTATAGGCAAAGTGTAAAAGATCCTCAAAATTTTTTACTTTCATATCTGTTCTATAACCAAATTTGGCTAAATCTTCTTATGGATGATCACCAGTTTGGTTACATCAGAAAATTGGAAAGAAGACCCCGCTCCAAACTGGGTTTAGATTGATCATATTTATAAACCAGTGAATTGAAATGTACTTCAAAAATTCAGATTATACAAACAAGAAGTATGAAGACTTATATTGGAAAGTTTTTGTAGATATAATTTGGAAGAATATTAAAATTCACTTTTGCACCCATTAGCCTAGAAAAGAAAATATATCTGGAATCCTTTCAACTTGTACTCATTTCCTTGGATGTAATTTGTAAAGAACATATCAGGTAGGTTGCACCTATTGATTTCAATCATGGAAAATGTTGTTATAAAAACATGGGTCAACTAGTCTACGTGGTGTTTTTCACATAGTATTTTTTTCAACATGGTGCCAAATAGATCCTTGTATATATCATGCAATATTTTATGTAGGGAGCATATGTTAAAGGAAACCCAAATATTAGGGTTTGTTTCTATTTTCCACTCACCATTCATCATTTTAGCAAACAAATATGGGGTTTTCTAAAAACAAAGTTTCCAATTGTTGGTGTTCAAAATAGTTTCACTCAAATTCCACCCAAAATCCCATGAGTTCAAGCAAGAATAGTAGTTATTAGAACTTTTTTTTTACTATTTAGGGTTTAGGGATCTTACAACTACTTACAAATGTAAGGTCTCTCTCGCTCCTAAATAGTACTACACATAAGATCCATCTCACCTTGTGATCTACATAATGTTTAGCCGTATAATAAGGTTCAACTTGTGCTTTACAATCCGTAAGGCCCATTAAACTAATGGGGGGCATGGGGGGTGCACATTCCAAAATAAACGGGCCTAGGACAAGCAATAGCTAAGAGCGAGATACGCATTGTCCACATATAAGCCCTTTCCAATTGCCCCAACTCCCCCCAAAATTAATAATAATGATAACAATAATTTGACTTATAAGACTATAGAGGTAGGCTTGTTTGAATTTGCTGCAGATATATGGAACCATATGGATAGATTTCTACTTAATTGCAGTTGTAATATTTGATATTGGGACGGGAAGTCTGATCAAACTCATGGTATTGGAGGTGCCTGATACCATACCACAGTATCCCCATGCAGAATCAATTGGTTTTGGTGATAAGCATAGAGTTGATTCCCAAGGTTGGGGATCGTACCTTTGGACAGCCACAGACCTGACTGCAGAAGACTGTTTCATTCGTTAGCTACAGTGGAATTTGGACTTTAGAGTTATATGTAAAGTCACATGATTAGGGGGCAAGAACCGCCAGTTTCAGAGTAATAGGCCATCAAACACGTAACTGGGAATGAAAATTTTTCAGAATTAAATAACTGGGACCCAAATTAATTTTTTCACCAATTTTGGTGGTGAATTGAGTTTCATCCTGTGTTTCCATTCTCCTGAGCGCCTCCACTGCTGCTACATAATATTTTCACTGCTCCTACCTACATAACTACTATAATTAGTCTCAAACCTTGTGCAGTAAAAGTTGAGTTTCAACATTTCCTATTGAGATTTAATAAATTTTCCTTACTTTGTGTATATCACTGAAAGAGGGGATAGGGGGTGAAATCAGGGTGAAGAGACAAGGTGAAGAGAGGGTGACTTTCTGGATAACTCTATTGTCCAAAGAATTTGACATTCCAACATGATGCCAGTATGGCACAATGACAAGTGAGTTTGGAAAATTTGTAAATACCTGGTTGTTTTCTTTAATGTTTATGCAGGCCGTGTTATACGGTGTAATTGTTCCTGCAAAGACTTGAACCTTTCATTCTTAAAAAAGTTCCCCTGTTTTTTCGTATCAACATTTTGTCTTTTCCAAGCAATCCCTGTTTTGAAAAAGCCCACTCAATCTTATACAGCGTGTAACACCCTGATCCTCAAGTGTTACCATACACAAAACAAATTGTCGCTCGCATCTTAAATAGTGAGCAAGGGTTTCTTCACTAAAGATCTTGTGTTGAATTGCAGAGGGGCAGTATTTGGAGACAAATCTGGTGTTAGCGATCCCTCTGTCAAATGTGATAAGCAAGGAGGTTCGAACTTAAGAACTGCATGTGGTTTGGGGGAAGAAAGTTGAGGTGGTAGTAAAGGCATTGGATTCAGAATGGCAGGATGTCCATGGTGACAAAACACAAAACATTTGTGAAAAAGTTTGTGTGTGGATTGGTTGTGGTTTGGAGGAGCAAGAGTTGCTTGAAATTTGTTGCCATTCGGAGGTTTGTTGGAAAGAATTTGTTGCAATTTCGAGGTGTATGATTTGGAGGAGACAAAGGGTCAATTGCGAAGCTCATGGTCTTTTTTTTTGGTGGTTGTTTGTGTGTGAAGCTTGTGGGCAAGAGATTAAAAAAATGCAAAACAGGGGGCAAAACATGTGTGCATGTCAAGTTCCTATGTGTTTTTTTATGTTTTGTTTATGTGTGCACTCCTGATTTTAAAAGAAGCAGCTCTCTTGGTCTCTTTGCCAAGTGAATTCCAAAACCAAGGACTCTTTGATTTTGGAAATTTTGGAAAACCCACAACTGGAGGCTATAAACAAATCAAAGAGCCATCCAACATTGTTGTATTTTTCACCTTCCCTCAAGTGAAAATGAAGTAAGCTTAAAGATAAGCTTATTGAATCGAGAGTAAAAAATTCCTTGGTATCTTCCACAACCTGACAATTGACATCAGATAATGAATGAAAAAGGATGAAAGATCATTATGTGCTTTATACACCCTAGGGGAAGGCAGTACTAAAATACAGGGCCATGCAAGGCAGCGTCAAGCACGGCCTTGCATGGCCCTGGTTTTTGATAATTCCTTCCACAAGGGCATTACCATTTGTAAAGTGTTATCACCCTTTTACTAATGTATGATACCCAATGGGTACCCAAAGGGTGAGAACTTCCCCACTCTGCAGACAAACTTTGCTGCACTTGCTACATTTTATAACATGCCCTGCTGGAACACAAAAACAACAGAACAGGTCTCTACGGACCCACAGAATGGGCCTGGTAATGCTTTTCCACCTAGGAACAGGTTGAGCCCAGTACGGCGAGACACCATCACATTAGGTGGTAATTAGGAGTTCTACTAGTGCCTGTTTTCCCCCGCTGTTGATTCACCTTGCAAGTGGAACTGCCAGAAACAAACCTGGAACCAGCAGATGACATAGGAAGAAGCTTTTAAAAGGTACTTGAATAAGGCACCAAAAGCCAGTTAAATATTCATATTTGGTGAGACTGGATGCCCAAGTACACTACTATTACATATCTTAATAGTTGGAAGGGTCCCACATGATCCTTGTGGATATGAAAGACTACTGAGCAACCAAGTTGTGTAGTGGCAAGAGCTTTAGTCTTGTTCCATGCTGCCACTTAGTGCTGCACCATTGTCACTGGTGCACAGAATTATCAAGCAAAAATGTAAGGAGGCCCAGGCCCATTGTCCTTTTGCTTTTGGCGTCTTTTCTCAATTCAACACAAGAAGAAAATTGGTAGGAGTGCAAAAGGAAACACTATACAGAAAACAATGATATGTACAATTGGCATCTTCAACACAAGAAATTGGTAGGCATGCAAAGGGAAAAACTATACTGAAAACAATGATATGTGCACTATACCAATGAAAAGTCATGAAGGGCATAAAGTTACGCGGGCACCTTTCATACTATGGATCATTAACTGAACATTGTGCACTTCATTTCTTAGATAAAAACACCTTGTCCTTTCAATCAAAGGGGTTTCACAGGCTGATGGAAGAGGAGGAGGTGGTACTAATCAGGGGAGACAGTATATTAATTTTTATTAATTATTTATGGATGCATTTGTGGTCAAGACTTCTTGATTGGCACATCACAAAAGAGTAATTCAACACATGTAACACTCCTAACATTAGGAACTTTAGATACTCCCAAAATAGAACTAACAATGACCTTTCCATTTCACCCAGAAATGTAGGCTACAAGAGTAGGAGTTTGGCCAAGGAATATGGGATAAACTGTTTGGATCCGTTGGGAACAGCATTGAGGACACAGAGAACAGCACAAACAACATTATTAGGAAACATATGAGGAAAATTTGGCAAGCATATGAGGTAAATTTAGAGGACATATGACTGCGGGAGCAATATAATTAGGAACATGGTAACAAAACAACTGGGAGAAAAATAAAGGACACATGGAGAACAAATTGGGAACACCATTTGAAACATTAATAGGAACATGTTGGTGAATAAAACCTGTGAACCCAAAAAATATTCAAGTTTAAAAAGCTTATGTTTGCAGATATTCTCAGGTACCAGGATTCATGACGCTGTTGTCTTTCCATTAGTGATTTTGTATAAATACATACAAGCAATGTGGATGATACCTGATATAAGTGCTACAGAGGAAAAAACAATTATTTTCAATTTTTCCAAGGATACCCTGCGGGTGTCTGATAGGTACCCACCAGCTATCATGGGAAATACTAAAAAAACAACACTAGGCATTTTCAATAACGGAATGCTTGCTCCTATGGGCATTTCACTTTCTGAAATAGGAACAGGCGTTCCATTTTTTCAAAGTGCCCTACAATTTTTTACACCCAGTAACATGGCCTGCAAATACACTAGAATTTTCTGCCCAGTGCTTTACATTTTGGGAAGATAGATTGGATCTGTCTTGATTGAAAATACCTTTGTAGGCTGTTTCAACAAAAATTCACTTTTTGGTCTATGCTACAATCAATGTATTCCACATCAAAAACACACAAGAAGAGTTGTCAAAGCTCTGAAAATGGATTGTGTTTTTGGAACATTACCTGAATTCAGCTTTGCAACTGAAACATCTGCTGGAAGGTCATGTATGTGCTTTCCAATCTGGAGCAATGAAAAGTGAAGTTAGAAGTGATGATATGCATGCTTGAGTAGACAACGCCCATCTGTTGAAGATGCCCATAGCACTAGAGCCATACACAAGTGTTATAAAGAATCAACTGTAGATTCCCAATGGCACACTAAAGACTCTGGACACAATTTCAAGGGATGTTTCCATAACCAACCCAACCTGGAAAAGAAATTAAGAGCTTCAAATTCAATTGATTATATTTTCAATGTACATTCTCTTCAAGTTACTCCAGTCATGGAATCCTGCATCCTAATTGTCAGGTGATGCAAATCCATACCTCCTGCCACATCTTCAAACACCCAGCTCAACATCAAACATCCTTGAAACAACGGATGAAAGAGTTCAGTGAACAAGTAATCTTAGAAAGAAGAGGGGGTACATGAGGTCACGATCTTCGTGAAGCTCATGTTTTCATCAACATGCTATTGTGGCACATTTGGCATTGCAAGAAAATTCCAAAAGTAATGAATGTGATGCCAGATCGAACCAAGAAAAATATGTCCCTGTGCAGAAGCTTAAAAATTCAGAGAATAAGCTTATGGGCACCAGCTGGATAAGCAGACAAAAAGGGTTTGCAATTGCAAACAACTTGGGGGGGAGGCTACCCAAATTGACAAATATCCTCTTTGTAGTCCAATTCTTCAAACAGGAGAATGTTCTGTTACAGGTCAAATTTAGGGTTGAAAGAATTCATATGGAAAAATGGTCAGGTTTTACCTCACAGGTTGGTTTGTCCAAGGAAGTCTTGAATTGTTGTCAAGTAGGATATAACCTCGGTTGGGCCTAGCAAACTCAATTACAGTGTTAGGCATCAGGACACTATGAATCAGTATTGGGTCAACAGCAGCAACATAATCTACCATCTAATAAACTCACAGAATTGCTCAGAGAAAGAGTGGATACTTTTACTGTCAGCTTCAGCTTCAGCATCCACTAGATCTCCATGAGTGACAGGTATTCATCTTTGTCAATTTATGCTGCTGCAACTCACATCAACCCTGCTCTACCAAGTACTCATGCCTGTTGCATGCCATTGTATACAAAACCCAGAAAAAAAAATTCAGGCTGTGCAAAGCAACTCTTGCTACAAATGGAAAATTGATAAGCAGCAAAGTGATAGGGACAACTTCTGCAAACCAGATCCTGGATCAGAATTTAAACATCCAAGAAGTCTCCAAGTCATATCCAAGCATGAATATGACAACAAGGTACTAGCACACTGGTCACTAAAGGACATCATCTAGTGTGCAAGGGAAGATCCCTGAGAGGCTAGTGTTGCAGGATGAACCTTGTTAGGATACTCTGTTTGCAGACATTGTTTGATTTATCTTTGGATAAACTGCTGCACTGCATCACATGGGAAACTGAGTGCTTTCCTCCCACCATCACAGAGCTCTCTCCTTCCTCTGCACAACTAATTCAAAGAAACAAGTCTATTGTCTATTCATGGCAAGGGTGTTCATGCTGATTACAGGTAGGCACGCGGTCAGAGATCCGATTCTAAATGCCTCTAGGAATTGCAAGTCTTGTAGTTGTTAGGAATCTAAAAGGAATCCTCTTCAAAGTGCATAGTAAAACACCCTGCAGCTGTACAACACCATGCAGTTCTTCATGCACTTGCTGAAGGACAATCCTCTCTCTCCACAGAATTTCATGAAGCTATAATTCCTACAGACAAAAGCTTGAGGCCCTGGGAAGGAGGCATGATAGGTGATGGAATATCAACTCCAAGTATGGATACGGGGCAAAACGAGAGCAATTTTCAGGGAGGAACTGTCTTGTGCCCTCCTTGGCCAAGGGAGTTCGATGTCGCGTCTTCGTCGTCAAGTGTTCCGTATGCCAAGTTGACATGCAACTCAAGCTTTGTTTGAGCGACAATCTCTGGCAGCCCTTGCAGCTCATTACATTGCAACGGCACAACTCTTCCTCCTCTTTGTCGCGGGGAGGGATAAGGACTTTGCGTTCCTCCTAGCATTGAGGTGTTGTTGAGGGAGAGCTCTTGGACTTGGAGAGGTGCAAGATGTTGAACACGCTAAAATCATCGTACCTGCATCGTGTCATGGACGTTTCTTCCGCATGCGTCCTCGGCATCCCGCCGGGCCTGCACTAGGGATCGTAGAACTCTGCCATAGTGCTAGAGTATGGCATGTTTCTGACAGTTGCAATCTAGGAGAAAAATACAAACGCGGTTTATGAAAGGACGATAGGGTTTGTATGGATTCAACAAATGAGAACAAAAGGAAGAACAGAGGATCTGACGAGCTTTTGGTGGAGAATCATGTGCTTGGAAGGCTAGTGGTAATTGGCAGATCAAAATCATGACTAACCTCTCGAAGCACGGTCGACACCGTAATAGGTACTTCAAATCTTCTTCACTGCTATGAACGACAGAACGGTCCTTCTTCCCTGACGTTCCACAAGAGGATGAAAAATGCAGAAAGCCTCCGATAATATTGTGCTGCTGCCAAATCTGCAAGAGAATTTCTATCGATGCATGCAGTTCTTCACTGCTATGAACGACACAACGGTCCTTCTTCCCTGAGGTTCCGCAAGAGGATGAAACGAATGCAGAAAGCTTGCCTCCGATAATATTGTGCTGCTGCCAAATCTGCAAGAGAATTTCTATCGATGGATGCAGTTATAGAAAGAGACGCGTCCACAGAGCAATCGGCAATGACGACCGCAACCTGCAGGAAATTTTAAGCTACACAGGAAACTCTAAGACTGCAATACAGAGAAGGAGGAATACTCACGATACCTACACTGCGACTGAAACCGAAGAAGCCAGTGAAGCCTATGAAAACAAGGGATGTGTCGGAATTGACTTATGCTTTCATAAGTTTTTTAAATTGTTGGTTTTTTGTTTTTTTTCTCAATTTTTAATTTTGTTCAGAAGTGCATATGATTATAATCTGTAGTTAGGTCGTTATTGATATGGAGTTTATTTCTTTTGATAGATGAATTTCATGATAATAAATTAAATTATTAGTAGAATGGATTTTGTGTGATTTTTTTAATTTTTTTTTATAGTGAGTCACTCAATCATGCATTCACTTGACATGTTCTTGATTGCATGATGTTCCCTAATTTAAAGAAACCACAAGAATGAATTCTTCTAATTATTTAGTATCTCAAAAGTTCCACACACCAAACAAAACATTACTCATTATTATTGCACCTCCATCATATTGCTTTGGAAGTTGCAAGTCCTTAGCATTGTTTTTACTAAGCTAACTACATTTTTGGAAGGATGATTCAAGATGTTTTAACAGATATTTAATTATTTCCAGATTAAAATATTATTTATGGACTAAACTCATCTTTTTGAATTGACCAAATGCTATAAACAGCCATTACATTTCATAGATTGTTACAAAATTTAATCAAATTTTCTCGTTTTTACAACCCTTTAAATGAAAAAAAATAAAAATGAAGTAATTATTACTATTGGGATCTACTGGCTACCGAATTCTACTAGAATCTCACACATTTGTTCAAAGTGTAGAAGTTCAATTACATAAAGTGTTGGTTAATAGATTCAAAACTCAGACATTTCTTGCATTGCAGCCATGTTAATGGTCTAAGTTTACATATTACAGTTTGAAATTTATACACGTCAAATTTCAAACTACATTTTAAAAAGATCTAAGTGGGGTAGTAAAAAATATTGATCATCAAAATTTCTATAATAATATCAAGTGGCTAACTGAAGATAAAAAAAATAGAAAATTATTCATGGTATGAAAATCTAAATCTGAACCCTATATAAAAGAAAATGGGGATGAGAACCCATCCATCCAAAGTACATCACTTTAAGATTAACACAAATTCATTGCCTCTAATGAAACCTTGTATATAAAAAAGAGGGGATGGAAACCCATCCACCAGAAATACAAGGCGAGTAAAAAGAAGAAAAAAAAACAAAGCCAAAGGACACCTCAAACCAAGCAGCACCAGAACACCCAAGGTGGATAAAAAAGAAAACTAATTTATTGGCTCTATTTTATAGGAGCCTTGTGAGAACTTCTTATGAGTGGGTATAGGCTTTAAAAAAATAGCTTAACAGATGTGATTCACCGATCAACCCCTAACATCAATTGCACTAATAAGTACTGAACACTTGCTTCTTAAAATTATTTAATAAAATATAGAACCTCTCATGGTAGAATTGTTTGCTTATGTTTATAGACAAGCATCTCACATGGGAAGATTTAGTATCAGGTGGCCACCTAAAATGCTAATATCCCCCTTGTATTAGGTGGCCACTAGATGCTAAAATGTTGATGTCCCCTTTGAATTTGAAACAAATTTTAAAGTGTTGGGTCATTTAGAAAATCAAAGATCCAATACAAAATATTTAAACTATGTACATGACATACTATTGGATGGCCACTAAATATTAAATATTCAATTCTAACCACATTCAAACATAAGATTTAGCTCCAATTTTATGATGAATTTGTTCACATATTATTATCTATCAAGATCAACCTAACCTCCAAATCAAAGAGTTTAACAAATATTTGGCAATTCTCAATCTAAATCATAATTTACATATTCATGTGACGTAAATAGTCACTGGACATTAACAATCAAAGTCTTTGTTTCTAAATGTGGTTAAGTGCATTAGTCTCTTCAATGTTTGCTTTAGCTTAACTAACATGCACATCACTGATTGTAATAATGTTATTTATGATTATGTTTTTCCTTGAATGAAATGAAAATGCAATAGAATTGATATTCAACCACTACATTGGGTCATTTAAATTGCATTTCCATTTTCCTCGCCAATAGTTTCAATATAACTCCACATCAATCATGGCACCTTTCTTCAACGGCACCCACCATTGAACATGCACCATTCTATAATGTTCATTGCCCGCATCCTTGACAACATCACTATTTGTTCAGCCCAACCATACAAGGTAAACCTTGAGGTCCGATGGCCATGCGAAGACGGAATCTCCATTGTGTAAATTTCTAAAAGGTGTGTAAGGAGTTGTTTTCATTGTTGGTTTCATGTTTTTAGGGCCATGAAAGGGCTCCAACACTATGTCTTCCTTGTCCATAAGGATAGGTGAGCTAGGCTCTGCATGCAAACTGTGATTGATTAACCCTCCAATCATTGGTTGGCTAAAACCCTTCCAACAACACTGGACATTGTTGTGGAAGAGGGTTTGCCAACATCTATAAAATAGGCTCCCAGTAGTCAATATAAGGCTTCATTATATTGGCATGCTTTGGATCTTTCAATATATTCAAGTTCCAAAACTCCGAATATTTCGAAATTACAAAAGTAATGAAATTTTGCTTCTCCATTGCCTTAGTAATATCATTAGCCCAAAATGGATGAAATGGAACAAGCTTTGAGATTCCACTTGACAACTTTGGTCGACCTTCATCATCCGACTTCCACAATTGTATGGTAGGGCATTCCTTCGAACTACACATCTTATCATTTGGTGAAAGCTTGTATTGCATCATAGGCCATCCAAAGGGATCGACAAAAAAACGGAAGAAATGCATATATGTCAACTTTCTAGACGCATCCTAGTACCAAAACCAAGTAAAGTAAAAAAAAATGGCTCTTAACCATGGCGAGTCTTAAAGACAAAATGGTGTAAGGGGCCATGAAAATAGTGTTGGGAACCATCTATGAGCCAAGATTCTTAAGGGCGTCTCATGGTTTTCGCTTTGATCATTTATGTTATACTGTTTTTAGACAGATCAAACAAAAGTGGAAGGGGACCCCTTGGATAATGGAGTTTGACATAGCCTCTTCATCGAAGGTTGAGGCTTTGGGTTTCTTCTTAGCCCCCCCCTCCCTTTCTTCGGCCTAATTTTCACCATTGGCCTATTAATACTTTTACATTATCTTTCAAATACCCTTGCATCCAAGTTTTGAAATCAGGAATTTCTTGAATCAATTGAGGAATGAAAGTTCGTTCCTAAAATACCATGAACGTTTTCATCAAGTCTACGAAATCAAGTTTTCTTGGATCGTTCTCTTAACTTCTTTGACAAGTAACCAAAACACCCATCAATATCTTCATGTGTGCCCCACAACAAGGAAACCCAACTACAGACATCCCTTGTAGTTAAGAATGAAAGAAATGCCAGCAAATATCTATTTTTGTTATCTTTCACACAGTTGTCCATTTGAAGCAACAATTTCCATGGCAAAGGTTTTGCACCAACAAATTGTTCTATGGCCTTCAATGCCTTCATGCATTGAAAGTTCCCTTGCATTAATAGTGAAAAGAAGTCATTTTGAAACTCCTCTTCAAATAGCTTTTGCAACTCACGAACTAGCTCCTTCTCCAAGGTTCTTCAAAGACACAATAGGGAACCAATGGTGAAATTAAGGTTGTTAGGCCACAATTCATTTGAGTATTGAGCATAGGTTTCATCTTCATGCCCATGAACTATCATTCCTATTAGTGTAACTGGTAATTGACCCAACCCTATCATCATTTTGTTTTTCACTTCAAACCTTGGTTTGGTAATCTTGGAATGATCCTTTTTATTTGTGAATGATGCACACAAAATTTTCCTTCAACTAAACTAATTCTATTTTCCAACTTTTATAGAACACTCTACAAGATTATTGATGCTTGTCATTTTTTCAACTTCATTTGAGCCCCTTTCCCACTAGCACTGTTTTTTCCAACTTTTGATATGAAATCTTTCAAAGATTCACACATTGTGCACTTGGCAAATGTGAAACCTTTCCTTTACATATCCACATTTAGATGATGTTTCTTTCTCAACTAACTCAAGGCAGATTAAGAAATTTCGTCAATGTTCAACTCCTTATTAATGTGCAAAACACACTACAAACATTCAATATTCAACACGGAAAAATGTTGTCAATTCTGACATGAGGGCCTCCTTGAAAGCCAACAAAATTTGGCAACCACTTGATTGCCCAACAAAGGAAAACCATGAACCTTCGAACAACCGTTTGATTCTCCGATGTGATTAGAAAAATGCACATCCACAAAATTCTTGGTTGAACATTTTGTGCCAGATTATCCATCCCAAAACAAAACGAAAGTCAAAACATTAAAATAGAGGAAAATGCATGGATGCAAAAATTAGGAAAAAGAAAAATAAAAACCATTAACATAATACAAAACAAATGTAACAAAACCCATGCCTCATTGCTTTACTCGCAAATATTATTCCATGAATCAAGAATTTTCTTTTGGACATTTGTTAGCCATTCCCAATTCCTTTCATTTGATGTGGCATGGTGTCTGACGCACTCCCAACTCCTTAAAGGACTCAAATACGAACCCAAGTAGAAAATAGCGGAAGAGGGAGGAGTCGGAGCACGCTCCCTAGCTCACAACACTTTGAGGGGTAGAGAGGCATGTTGGAGCTCCGGGATGGGACTAGGAAGAATTAACAAGCTTCACTCACTCACACGGGCCTACACACAACCCACACAAAGTGGTTAGTGCATAGTTGGAGCACCCTTGGTGCTAAGACAAGCCACGAGCAACACGGACACACAAGACTCATCACGGCCCAGACTTGGGGGAAGCCACCACCTTCCCCCTTATAGTATACTATGTGGCTGGCCACGGAGCCTACATCCAAATGGTTTTTCTCTCCCAGGACTCCCGAATGGGAGACCCGAAATCCCGCCAACTGGGACTCCCGCGACTTTGAAACCTCACAACTTTGCGAGCAGACCTTGGATCGCAATGCGGTCTGAAGCAAAGTTGTAGCTTTCATCGAGATCTTTTCAATGGTATGTCGCACATCGTCTACAAACAAATAAATCGGGTCAATTCCTGACTTTTTCTGGTCGGGAGTCAAACTGGCAGTTTGATTCTCGGCCCTTCTTTTGGCCATAACTTGTGTTTCAGATGTCTGAATGAGCAATGAGAGCCCATTTTAAACATCTAGGTTTCAAAAGCTTTCCAATGATATAAAGAACACCATAATCCATTGAGTTTTGACCCCTCAAATCGCTTTCTAAAGTTTCAGGAGTCCAGTGGGACTCCATCTCCCAAAGTGGGAGTTGCCTTGGGAGTGTGAGTGTTCACTCCTTCACACTCCCTCACACTTTCTTACACTCTCAGGAGTAATGTGATGTGACTCTTTGGCTTCCTCTTGGCCCGTAACCTTGCAACCCCTTTGCCTTGGTCGCAAGCCCAAAGCTAGGGTTGCGATAGTGTTAGCACATTATTCGATGAGCAATTGAACATTGCTTTTAACCTACTTCGCTACATACTTTTGTTTTTTCATTCTTACAATCTCGTGCAACTATTGCCTAATGCCACATTTGCAATCCTTTTTATGGTCCAAATATGTAAATCGCGAGATGCCCATAATCGAATATTAAACAACTTCACAAATATCCACGTTATGTATAGTAATAAACTTCTGGTAGAAATGAAATTTAAAATTCTTGTAAAATATTTCACACTATTGTAACAATATATTTGCGTTTCACATGCATATGTTCATTATTCTTATCTTAAGCCTCAACAAACTTAACACTATCATTTGTTCCAACATCATATTCATGGTTATTACATATAACCAAAATCTGTACTTCAAAAATACATTGTAAAAAACTATAGAAACAAAATTACAATTCATTTCATCATAATCTAATACTACTAAAAACTCACACAAAAGTTAAACATAGAATTTACTATAGAAGTATGTGCTTCTCTGTAATACTAAAAACATCTCTCAAAATTATAACATAGTTCCATGTTTTGTTGAAAAAAATCCAAAACAACACTTAAAATTTATGCTATATCAAAAACAAAGTCTATGGTTTTCTACTACAAGTACCTACAACTCCTCCTACTATTCTCTAAAACTTCGTGTTTCATCTTCTCCTATTTCTCTCATGTTCTCCAAAATTATACCCTTTTAAACTATCCCAAGTCACATCATCATGATCCAAACAATAAGAATTCAAAATTCAAACTAACAAAGTTCCCTAAACAAACCCTATCTTAATTGCCTTGTTCATCCAAAATCACATACTCATCCTACCCCCTTAACATTACCCCCTTTATACTTTGAATTCCATTCTTGAAATCTTTGTAAAATGACAAAAATAAAATGAAAGTATTTTATATCCTTTTAAACATTTGCTTCCCTTACTACAATTCTACAATCCCAATCTACACAAAAACTAATGGTTCTATATCTATGTTTTGCTTTGTAGTTCCAATCTCCTCCCCCACTAATTCAGTTCGTGATTCTATTTCTAGATGTTGTATCTTGGATATCTCTTCTTCTGGTGTTGTAATAACCTCCACCTTTTCCCATTCCTAAATTCCCTTTGGTTATTTTTCTTTCTGACCCCCTCCTCTAAGGTCCTGTGGTATTTTTGGTTGTACCTCGTCCTTCTGAGGTGCTCCATTTCTAAAGTCTTGTGATTATTAAGTTTGTACTTCCTCCTCTTGAAATGTTCCATTAGGCCTTGCTTCTGTGTCTTCATCCCGGCACAATACTTTTATACTTATTGGACTACCACAAATGAAATCTGGAAATTTTTTTTTATAAGCTCCCAACTTGTACTTCAAAATTCTTTCATCAGCTCTATGTTGAGCCAGTTTATTCTCCAACTACTTTGTAAAATATTGCTTTGCAACCTCCCACCATTCCTCAGATTCTACCTCAAAGTCCTTCATCTTGTTCTTCGTCCTCATCAAGGTATAGTATTGATGGATCTCTATTCATAATCCTCTAGTCTTTTTTTGATACCAACTGGATCCAAACTCTTCTTCTATTCTTGTGCCCTCTCCAACTATGCTTGTAGGTGCTGCAGAATTCTCTAACATTATTTCTTATCATCCATTAATTACTTTCTTTCTACCTTTGTTGTCTTTTTTCTAAGCTCCTCAAACTGCAACAGAAATACATTCTTCAAATTTATCAATTTTAAATCTATTTGAACATTCTCCTTCTTTTCTTTAATCGGTGTTTTCTTGATTGTCCACAACCTCTTATTGTTTCTTATGAAGAATCAATGCTTTTATCCACTTCCTTTTTGTGGTTTCCCAAATTTCAACCTTCTACCTTAAATTCTATAGTTTTTCATCCTGCAACTTCAACCATGTTGTGCTACCCTTGAACTCCTCATTCTCATCCTATAGTTTTTTAATGAAACACTTTATTTGTATGCTTAGCCTCTACCCTATTCTTCCTCCAAATTTCCACATCATGCTTATACCCCTTCTGGAATCTCTTTCCTTATCCAATTCCTCATGTAACATTACCTTCTCCTTCTCCCCCATAGCCAATATGTTCTTCAAATGTTCACCTCCAAAATCAAATCCCCCATATTCAAACTCACAATCGCCATGGTTTGAAATAACTTAGTTGCCTTATTTGTTTTCATTACTTTTGCAGCTACCTCCTCCACAAACTTTGGTGTATTCATCTATGTCATAAGAGCTCTAGATCCTTATGCAAATGCTCCCAGTTCCCATACCATTCTTTTCCCTAACTCAAATTCAAATGGGAATCCATTTGCAGATTCTGGCCTATAGGTGGTACCTATAGTTTTGCTAGTCTAAAGTCTTCAAAAGCAAGGTGTGTCGCCATTCTTTCCATCTATAGTTCAGTAGCCTGTACACTTTCATGTGTTTACTGTTGTTGTTGTTGCAAATATTGTTGTAAATGTTGAAAATGTTTTGAACCTTTAATGGTTTCCATCCAATTTTCACATACATCCCCTTCAAAGTGTAAATGTTCCTCACCCTTTGGAACCCTTATGTCATGTTCCCTCTTAATTTTCTAGCTCTGCTTCCTCAATTGTCCCTCCTATGGTGATGTCATCTATGGTATCTCCTACCTCTACTCCCTCAAATGTTTCTCTTGTGGAGATGTCATCTGTGGTACTACTATAGTTTGTCTAACTACCTACACCATTGTTGGCACTGCCCTTACCACTATTGGTACTGCAAATGGTTCCACTCTATGCCCTCAAATATGTGCTCTCTTGTTCCTTCTTCACTTTTGAACCTAATGCTCTTCCTTCCTCAATTTTGTTTTTCCTCATGAGAGCACTTCTTGGAGAGTCTGCTGCAACTTTCTTTCTATTCTCTAGTGTTATCTGCATCTCCTCCCTAGTTCTTTTAACCTTGGTCAGTGGTTTCTATGAATTGTCCTTTTGATGCACAAATAGATATTGAAAGATTTTTGCCAATACCAAGATAGATTGACAGGTATCTTTCTTATCCCCCTTATTTTCCTTAACATACTTATACCACCTATCTAGTTCACTACATAGACTATTGAATATAATTTGTGCCCAATCTACCTACAGCCCTTTTCTGCTCTCACCAATGTACTAGCATTTTTGTTGTTAAAATATTATACCTTGTCCTTCTGATAAATGATAGATATAATGGCAGGATATCTAATAGAATATGGCAAACCCAGCTTCTTTACATTCCATTGATTTATAAAAGAATTTGCAAGTGCAAGTTTACAACTCTATAATGCCTAAATCGCTAGTGACTTACTAACCTGTTCCTTTTGGTTCTTCTACATACCCTTCTGCACACACTACAAAAACATCTACTATCAGTTTTTTGTTGATACATACACTTTATCCTTATGCCCAAAGTAGATATACGCGCCCTTGATGAAGAATGTGTTCAGAAATTCCAACATTACATCGAACATCAGTGCTTCCCACCCCATCAGAAACAAAGGAACAAGCCCTGCTTTAGAAGCCCAATCTTCTTCTTCAACAATATCCTTCTAATTCTCCATCCATTTTACATGTTTGTCATTGTTTTGTTTTGTTTGTGTCCACATGAATCGTTCAGGGTCTGGAATTTTAATACCTTTCTCCATAAATGTAACTATGTCCAGGATTGCGCATCTTCTCTTCGCTATCACTTCCATTTCATGTTGCTCCATCTCCATCGCCCTTTGTTGTGCTTATGCCATTATCTGCACCTCTATGGCTTGTTGTACTTTCAACTACACTTCTATGGATAATGTTCTTCCATTGAAACAACGTTCTCCTCCCTTGCGTCCTTCTACATTATTTGTGCCTCCACAAAATGTTGTTCCTCAGCTTCATTTTCCTCCAATTCTTCAATGCACATCAGATCTACTGATGTAATTTGTGGTCCTGTTTACTCTTGCACACCAACATCGTTTGCTTTTGTGCAAAAACTCAACTGCAAATGTTCTATTTATATTTATGTCTTGAATTATCGTTTGTGCAAACTATATCTTCTCATTATATGCCTTCCCTTTTGCACATTCCACAAATCATGTTGAATGCAGCGGTGACCTTACAACCAATGACTAAATATTTAATACTCTTTCTCTTTGTGCTCTTCTCATTCCTCTTCTGCTTCTATTCTTCTCAACAATTCCATTTCCTCCTTTTACCTTTGTCTATGCTCATTTCTTTGTGTTTCTTTTCCCTTGTTATTCGTTATAGTTTTTCAGTTGCACTCTCTACATTCATAATGTTGTGAACTCCAAAACTTTAAACATGTGCACAACTTCCAACAATAAACACAAATTGATTTTAACAATTACCCCATTTTTTCTCGTTCATTTTTTCATCTACCCATCGTCTTTTAATTGACACATGGTCTTTGAAATTAATATGACCCATCACTACAAGTTTATGTGTCCCTTGTATAGCCATGTGGAAGCACTTAACATCATCATTATGAATGAATGTCACAGATTTCATCTTCCGATTACTCCACATCTATAATCTCCCTACATTATTTATACTGACTCCATTTCATTTTCCCTATACACCTTTTACTGATTGTGCCCATTTATCTGCTAACTATAAAAACACATTTGGTGATTGTACCGATTTTTTTGTTGATTATGCCCACAATTCTAATGATTGTGCGAATATTCGTGATGACCGAACGAATATTGTTGTTGATTCAATTGATACGCTTGACATATCATCTTTCAATTTTTGCATCCCAAATCTCGCACTTCTGCAATTATTGCTCATCTACAAATCAAAAATAAAGATTGTGTTCATTGTTAAATCTATGATCTATTTTTTATCTTCAACATTCTTCATGTATGGTTTTTGTATTTCACATCCTTCATTTGTCCTCCTCTGTGTCAAAATTCACTTCTTGAACTTCACATGCACTCTATTCACAATATATTTGGCATCTATTATTCTTTTTTTTAAACTTTAGATTCCATGTATTAATAAGGTTTGAACTTATTCACATTGACCAACACAAGGTTAGTTTCAAACTTCTCAATGGTCACCAATAACACAATGTTATTTAACAACACATAAGGTATTTTGTACAGTCCAAACAATTTCCTAATAAACTTCCCTAGGTGTCATTTATTGCCATTTGGAAACCACAAAACATAATCACCAAAACTAAATTGTTTTTTCTAGATTCTTTTGTTGATTCCATAATGTTTTATTCCAATATTGAATTCCTACAATTTTTACAACCTACATTCAGCTTCCTACAACTTATTGAACTCTGTAATTCTGCTAATCAAAACTCTCACTAGAGTACTGTCTCCCTCATTTCCACCAACAACTAGAATGATGTATTCTATGGGCATTAATGGATGTAATCCATACACTAATTGATATGGTGTATACCCTGTTGTTATTTTGTATGTAGTTATGTATGAAAATAACATTATAGATAGATGTTCATCCCAATCTATTTTATTTTCACTAACTTGGTCAACAATGTCCCAAGTACCTTATTAGTAGACTCAACTTGCATGTTCCATAATAATAAGTTGTAGAGCTCACATGTTTCATCAAAAAATGATATGTCAAATACCTGATTGTGTCATTAATGAAATGAACTCTTTGATATATGATTATAGTCAAAGGATATCCAAACTTGGTTAATATGCACTCATACAAATAATTTGTTGTGACTACTACTATATTAGTTTTCAATGCTTTTGCTTCCACCCACTTAGTAACATAATCTATGGTAATATATTTGTTCCATGTATATCTTTTTGCTAGCTTAATTGGCCCCACAAAATCAAGTCCCCATTTCATAAGTGGTTCCTCTAGAAGATTTGTGACTAGCTTTGCAAGACTTTGAATTACCAATCCTCCTATTCTTTGACATGCATCACAAGATATGTAGTAATCTTTCACATCCCTATACATAGTTGGCCACTAATATCCAACATCCAATATCTTCCTTTGCATTATTTCAATTGTAAAATGCCTTCTTGAAGGTCCTTCATGTAGTTATTTCATCACAATCTATGTTTCTATTGTTGTCGAACATTGTCATAATCTGTTATCTTGGCCCATTCTTCAATGTAAAAGGTTTTGCTCTCTTAACCAATCTCTACTTTTGCTACACCAATAATGTGCCTTCAATCTATCCTATTTTCAAAAAATTCTTTTGCATCATTCAGCCATTCAAGCCATGTATAAAACAAACTTGCAAATGTGGTGTGATTAGGCACACATGTGGGTTCTGTACTATCCGGTAATCTTGACAATGCATTTGTAACTACATGAGTTCTGCCTAGCTTATACACTATTATGAAATCATATTCAAGGAATAATAACACCATCTAGTTATTCTCCCACAAACCTATGATTTGTTGACCAAATAGACCAATGCCATATGATTTACATAAAAGACAAACTTATTGCCTAGCAAATAATGTTTAAACTGGTGCAAAGAAAAAACCATTACTAAAACCTCTCTCTCTTGTGCTATAATTATGTTCTGCTCTATTTAGAAGCTTAGAAGCATACACTAATGGTTGATCACTCTTCCCTATTACATTTTGAGACAACATAACCCCCACAACTAATAATGATGCAACCATATGAACATGAAATTCCACCTACCAATTTGGTGATATTAATATCAGTGCTTCAATATACTTATGTTTAATCAATTCCCAAGCCTTCTAACATTCCTTTGTTAAAGAAAAGTCTTTGTCTTTCTAATCAGTTTAATGATAGGTGCCATAATAGTAACAATTTTTTTTATAGAGCATATGTAAAACTGTGTCGTCCCATTGAGTACTTGAATCTGTTGAGGAATCTTAGGTGGTGGCATGTTTACTATACTTGTATTTACTTTGGATCTAGTAGTGATCTGGTAGTTTCCCTTCTCTAGAAACAATAAAACCCAAAATCATCCCTAAAAATATCATAAATGCAAATTTGTTTAAATTCAAACTAATGCCATATTCTCTACACTTTTGAAAACATAATTTGAGCTTTTGCAAATGATTATCCATATCACTATACATTGTAATGTCATCCATAAATATCTTCATAAAATTGTCCAAATAATTTTTTAATGTTTTGGTCACGATTCTTTTATATGTTAGAGGTCCATTTTTAACTCCAAACAACATCACCTTCCATATAAAAGCCCCCCAATCTACAATAAATGTAATTTTGTATCAATCTTCTAGAGCTATGGATAATTGATGATATCTTGAATATCCATCCAAGAAAGAATATGCTTCATACCTTGCTACTATGTTCAACACTTCATCTATGAAAGGTAATGGGTATGGATCCTTCTTTGTAACAAAATTTAGTTTTCTAAAATCTATACAAATTTTGAACTTACCATTTTTCTTGGGTATTATTACTATGGGTGATAACCATGTTTTTTTTCTACATATTCAATGAATCCAATTGCTAATAACTTATTTATCTTTTGTTTAGTTATTATAACATAGTTTGGATTTAATCTGTAAATGGCATGATGTGCTAGTGGTATAATAGTGTCCAACTCAATTATGTGTTGTGCTAGCTCTAGTGGAATCCCTTACAAATCTTTGTATGTCCATGCAAAAACATCTTTGAATTCCTTCAATAGTTGCTCCACTTCCAACACCTTATTTATTTCCAGCTATGCATTAATTTTCACCATTTGTGATTTTGCATTAGTTTCTAGATTGAGCTTCATCAATTGTTGATCTTCTGTTAACGTCCATCTAGTTATTTGCAATCCTTATGCTTTGATATTTGCTAGAGTTTTATCCACTACACCACTTCCTAGTTGAAGTCTATAGTATGTCTCTAAATACACGTTATCCTCTAAACTACTTTTGGCTCATATATGTTGCTAGGTATCTTCTCCTCTATGCTTTGTACTTCAAATCTTGTTTTGAAATACTAGTCTTCACATCTATATCCATGATCCCCACATTTGTGGTTTTCATAGATTGAATTGTCTCAAGTAAACTAATTGTTCCTGTGGAGAATAATTATGGCTCTAAAGCAAAGATGATATCTTCTTCTTCATCTATGATGCCATTCTGATAATGGTAACACAATAACATTTTTGGTCTTCTTATTTCACTTCCCAAATGTTTGGTAATTATAATTGTTTTGATTGTCCCATTCCCTTATATGGTAATAGTGTTATTTCCCCAATCATGTGCCACTTTAGCATCCCGAAACCATGGTCTCCCCAACAACATGGAATAACAAAAATCTACCACACTATTCTAAAGTACAGGAAACGTAGTTATGTAAGGAATGCCATGAACATATATCTTCAGATCTTTGATGGACCCCACTAGTTTTGTGGTTGTTTGATCTACAATCCTTAGATTATATGGTGCAAGTTTAGGCTTTGGAAGCCCCAACCTCAATCTCAACTATTCTATGATAATTTTAATTCTAAAACCTCCATCTAGCAACACATCCTCTATTGTATTCTTCCCAATCTTTATTTGGATAACTGCCATATATTATCTATTGCTACAACATTTGTCCTTACTTTCGGTACTAAAGAACCAACTTGTTTTTCTATGGTTGTTTTACTTACATTCTAAATTTTCTTTAATTTTAGCTTTTGCCAAAGATATTTCTTTAGCTTAGGAGCTATTTTAAATAATTGTTCTAAGTTCAAAGTATAATTTGTTTCTAGATTCTGCTTACCAATGTCCAAAAAAATCTCTTCTACTATGATTAGTTTCCTTTGTAAATTCACTACTTCCTAATATTTATGTGCATCCACAGGAGTAGTATTTGGCATACCTGGCCAAGTTGTGTTACATCCCTCCATGGATGTGGATGGCCCTTATGTCTAGGTTTTTTTTAAAAAAATTTGTTGAATTGTCTCCACCATTAATTGTTTCAATTGCTTTTCTTTCTCCTAGCCAACAACATTTTTTGCTTTTCTTGGCTTTCTATCCTTGAACACTTGTTTTTTAGTTATTTTACTTCTTGTGGTAACATTAACATCCACCACATTCACATCCGCAATGATTGTTTGTGTTTCAACAACAAGTTGAACCTTTACTATTGTGACAGATTTCCCATGAAACATTTTCTGCATCTTGACAAACTTTGGACAATCTATCACTTTATGTCCATTCAAACCACAAATGTGCCATGCATATGAAGATGTCTTATTTGTTTTTTGACTTGGTTGTGTTGCCTTTGTGGTTACCACCGTGGTCAACTCTTTCTTCTTTTTGCATGTTTCCACATTGTGATTTATCATCCCATAATTTATGTAATATTTGTCCGTCTTCCCTGTAATACTTTGTGTTTTTATTGATGTTACATGTTTGGTACTTTGTGGTATTGACAATGCACTCCTTGTTTCTACATTAGTCATACGTTCTTCACACAACATTACCACCTCCTTATGTTGTTGTAGTGTTGACCGTTTCATCCCTGCAATTGTAATTCTAAGATATGATTGCAAACTTGCTATAAACACAGTAGTTGGAAAATTATCTATGGTTGGTATTTGTAAACCATGAGCCAACTTCTGAATCCACTCATAATAAACCTCCACCCTCTCAGTCCCCTCTTGCTTCATCTTCTTCAGCTCCATGTATATTTGCTCATCATTTTGAATATTTCGATGACATTTGCAAAATGCTTGTGTAAGCTCTGAAAAAATAAAGTTAGGAAATTTTGACATGTAATTATGGCACCAATCCAATATCGTATCTCTTAGCATATAGCTAAACGCATTGATGATATATTCTTCAGAAGTTTCTATTTTTTTATATTATAGAATTGAACATTCTAACATGAACATCTAGATTAACATCTTTTTTGAAATCCAGATACTTTAAAGCTACCTTGTTTGGCCTAACATAATGGCCATTAATGTGATCAATAATTGGTGCAGTTACAACGATTGGTTCCTAGTATCCTCCTCTTGGATGTGCAACATCTATATTTTTGTATCCTTTAGTAGCCATTAAACTCATCAATGGTCGATGAGCATTAATGGTTCACATGAATAGTTGTTATCGAATTAGTAAACATCATTTGAGGTATGCCAACAACTCTAGTAATAGTTATTAATAGTGTCAAATTTTGATTCAAATTCTTTACTACCGAGACTCCACCTAATCTGCTACCCAACTTTGTTATAAATCCAATTAGTACTCCCCTTCTAACAACATTTATGTTGGGCGCAACAACCATTTCCACTCATGTGGTTGTGAATATTTGCATCAAGTGAAAAACAACTCCTACTCTAGCATGTTGTTTCTGGGTTTCAACAACTATTGCTTCTAAAACTATTGGTGGAATTGTGCTGACGTAAAATCAACAATGTTCCAATTTATGGTTACCCATTAATATCCCCTATAATGCAGTATGTGGATGTGAATACCCTTCTTGTTCTCGGCTCCTGGTTTAAATAGATGGATGAATTTGTCAACTATGTGGTCCTAATTGGCTTCCCAACTCCATGCCTCTAAATATGTTCTAGATTGTAGGAAATCTTCCTATTCCTATGGTTGATCCATTAATTCTCCTGCTACATTTTATGATTCATCATGGGCCTAGTAATATTTATTTTGATGTGAAAAGGCACAAAAGGATAATCCATGATTGCATGTCCTTTTTCCTCACAAAATGCATAGACCCTTGAAAGTAACCTGATCAATTCTGAATCCACAAATTCATGATCGTGTGTTTCAGCTATGTGCCTTATTTGATCCAACTTTGGATTCCGTTGATGTGAATATGACTATGATACTTCATCGAATGCATTCACTTATGCCTTTGCATGTTCAAATGATCATGGGTAATTTTCTTTAATCTCCTCAAACACATCAACATTGGTGCTTTCATCTGCCTCCCAATGTTCACTAATTCATAGTAATTCAGAGATGTAGACTAATACACAAACTTGGGTTGTATACCCCCTATAACACCCCTCCCGTAGCTAATCACCGACTTTGGACTTGAGATTTCTTATGGTTGATCAGGTACTACAGAAGTATTTGCTCCATCTTGATCTTTACGACTTTAAACAACAGATTACAGCTGAAAAGTATAATACATTGGTTCATTCAGATGTCGACTACATCTCTCTCTATGGAAATTGTCGTTTGGAATTATGCCTTCTTTGAAGACCCCAGTCCATACATCCCATCATAGCACTTCTTGTGGTAGAAACAACATGTGCCTCGCAAGCTTTTCCTCTATTCTCAAAACTTGATTGTTCAACATTAGATTTTGATATGGGGTTTCTATAAGCCCTACATACTCCTCTCCTCTCCATTTTCAAAATTTTCTTTTGTTTGACTTTCAATAATTGTTAATTTGTCTCCAAGTCCAATTGTCGTTGTAAACTCTAGGCCAATATCCCGTTCATTTTGTTTCACAATTTTTCATCTTTAGAGTTTGTAGATTGTTTTACAATCTTAATGACATCAATTGTGTAGACCTTTGATACTTTCTAACACACCCTTTAAAAATTTTAATTGAAAAAAAAACAACACTACTCGTTTGAACACTCTCATCTATAATGCACAACAAAAAATTTAGAAAACCTTCCCATTACTAAAAGAAATAACAAAAAAAGTAATTCCCCAACATGGTCACCAAATGCTAGAAGTTAAATCAAAATTCCTGCAGAACATTTCACACTATTGTAACAACATATTTGCATTTCACATGCATATGTTCACTATTCATGTCTGAAGTCTCAACAAACTTAATACTATCATTCATTCCAACATCAAATTCATGGTTATTGCATATAACCAAAATCTGTACTTCAAAATACATTGTAAAAAACTTTGAAAACAAAATTACAATTCATTTCATCATAATCTAATACTATAAAAAACTCACACAAAAGATGAACATAGAATTCACTCTAGAAGTATGTGCTTCTTTGTATTACTAAAAACATCTCTCAAAATTATAACATAGTTCCATGTTTTGTTGAAAAAAATCCAAAACAACACTTAAAATTTGTGCTATATCAAAACAAAGTCTATGGTTTTCCACTACAAGTACCTACAACTCCTCCTACTCTTCTCTAAAACTCCATGTTTCATATTCTCCTTTTTTTTTCATGTTCTCCAAAATTCTACCCTTATAGACAAATGTAACAAGAATTGCATAAAAGTTGACCTTTTGACATCAATTTTAGCTCGTTTGAGCTCATCCACACCCACATATATTCTAAAGATAAACAAGACATACAATTAATTTCTTAAAATTGTACATAAATATAAAATGTAACAATATAATTACATATATTTTAGAGATAAACAAGAGACATTGTGTGTTTTTTTTTTTAATGTATTATTAAAATTTGACAAATACCTTGTATTGCATATAGTAAACATCCCTTTTTATCCCAAAATGAAAAGAATTCTAATTTTTTTACTTTTTAGTTTAATTTAATTACAAAAACACAAAAATAATCATTAAAATCATAAAAACAAATCATTCAATAAATTACACTTTTTTGGAAACACAATAATCCCATATACATATAATGAACCTCCCTCAAAAAAACATGTATTCAAAAAATATATTATTCAAATTTTCCTCAATATAATTTTTGACTCAAGAAAGAATGGTAACTTACACATAAGGTCCTAAAATAAATCATAACCACATCTAATTCTTTAAAAAAATCCAAGAGGAAAATATTACAATTTGTTTACACCAGGTTTTGGTGTAAAAAACCAATGTAAACTTAATGTAGATCATGCCTCACAACCCAATGTAAATTTTTTACAGGTCATCTACATTTTGTAGGTTTTGAAACAATTACAATAGATTTGTGAACATAGTTGTTGTTTTAACATGTACATGTTATGTTTATCGGAATTAGACATTCAATTATCCACATTTCATTCATTAAAGCTTTTGCAAAACAATGCATGTGGAGAAAGCTAAGAGTGTCTTCCAAGGGTTGTAGTCTTTGGTGCCCCTTAATAACAAAACATGGAATGTGTTTTTAGCTACTTATGCAAATGGACAAATACAAATTTGTTAGACAAGCTTTAGATGAAATAATTAGAATGGAATGAAATTTTATTGAAATTTTTAAGACTATGATAATGAATTGTTTGTGTACATCTGAAAGGCCTAATGAACTACCAAATACTTATCATCAACTAGAAAAATTAGGGCTTCACCCAAACATACATAGTTGCATCACCATGATTCATTACTTCATGAAAAAACGTAACCTACCAAAGGTGAAATGAGATATACAAGGAACCATGTGATGCTAGCTTTATCCCCCACATGCACATTTACAAGATTCTTCGTTGTTTTGCCAAGGTTGGTCATGTCCAAGGTCTTTGCAATTGTAAAAGACATGAAGAATGTAGGATATGAAATCTCATGTGTGTACAATGTTAATAATTGTGACATACAACATGTTGATTGGTTTGCACAACAAGAGTCTTATGACTCAAGAAGCATTAGTGATTCTCAAAAAATGCATGATGCTAGGTGCATATTGCATACCATTTATGATTTCATCATTTAATGGGCTATTGACATTGACATATATGTGGGAGGTTGCAATGGCAATTTTGTTGAATATGGAAGTAGTTGTATGCAATCCACAAACAACACATTCCAATGCTATCCAATTCCATAAAATAAAATATTTCATTCATTGATTGTAAGATTGCATACTAATAATTGTGGCTACATAAATACATTGCAATTTTTTTACAATTTTAACTTCCGGAAAATAGTTTAAACCCTTTTCAATTTTTGACCCTTCACCTTAGCTTACCAACCTTGGGACAAGGACATCAAATCTAGAAAGATCTAAACATAAACCCTTCTCCCATAAAGAACATCAAAATTACCACAACCAAACTACCAAAGCACCATATTTTCAAAGATGTTATCATTGTATATTGGATTGTTTATATTTTTTCCACAATTTATATTTTTGCAAATGAAGAACCACATGCGTAGTACTTTATTTTATACATTCATTTTGATGATATGTTTTGAAAATGAACTAGTGGTTTTAGGATTTTTTTAAAAAGACTTATGAAAACATAATCCAAATTAAAATGGGGGTAATGTTAATTGGATATAATAAGGATATTTACTATGGTATTAAAAGGATTTCACTATGAAAAAGAAGGTGTTTTGCAACTAGCCTTGCAACTCAATTTTTGAGTTGTAGAAGACACTTGTAACACATTGTATTTATATGTTGTGAGTGTTACTGGACAAGTTGCATGAGTTGTAACTCACCATATATACATTACAATTCATTGCAATTCAATTGTAACTTTATCAAAACAACTCATTTTCAATTAGTATGCAATTCCATTATAACTACACCCATGATGTCATGCTGATGGTATTTATTGTCATCCATCTATTAAAATTTAACACATGGCACTATGAAGATTTTTGGACATGAAATTTATTTTTCTTGAAATATTGATTTCCATCATTCATTATGATTGTTAATGATGGTCTAAGTTGTGACATGTGACACAATAATTTTTTTGTCAAATGGCATATTAATTATATTTTGGATATATATATATATGTTGGTAGGTACATGTTGGTAGGTTTTAAGACCTACTTACTTACATAGGTAAGTAAGTAGGCAAGAAAGCACAAGATTAAGTGAACTAAAAAATAGCCATGACTTTTTAAAAACATTTTATGTTTTGCCTTTATGTTAAGTTTTTTTTAGTTCATCCCAAAAGGACACTTGTATTTTAATGTGAAAATATAAAAGAACAAGCCTTCTATATATTTTATAACATGGGATTCCAAAACAAAAAATATAGGTTAATTTTTTTAGTTGTTCTTAAGTTATAATTGAATTGGAACCATGACACTTAAATGCTTAGGGCAAATTAGATTCAAGGGGAAGGCTCCATTGTTTTTGGTCTCCAAACAAAACTTGAACCCCTCCTATTGGTGCCTTTGGTGATTAAAAATTGTCAAAAAATAATAGAATTGAAAAATTTATGGGCCCCCAAAGTAGAGGGGGTCAAGAACTCAAAAAATAAACCATCGAATGTTACAAAAGCTAGTTCCCAAACACTTTAAAAAATATTTGTATGTTGCTCTATTGGTATTAAAGTTCAAAAGTGATTTGTAAAACTTTAGGTGACACTCTTATATCACTTTAAATCATTTAAATGAATAAGAAATAAGAAAGTTACGAGCTTTGAAAGTAGGAGGGGTCCAAAGATAAAAAATTTTTTAAAAAAATGTTTTGTAAGTTTAAAAGTTTATTTCTTTTCTTGTTATTTTTTCATTGTCCTTTTCCATTACACTTCAAAGGTGATTTCTAAAGCTTGAGGTAATGTTCCCATAACATTTTAAGTCATTCAAAATGAAACACATATGATGAAAATATAAATAATTTATGAATATATATCTTTATTAAGTTATAAGTAGTTGTATTATAGTCATAACATAGTTGAATAATAGTATTTTAGTAGTGATGCACTAGTGGTCATATTAATTGTATCAATGTGAATTATAATCGAAAACTAGTTGTAAATGTATTGCATAATGGGTGGTGGAAATGTGGACACATGACATGATCACATGTATGTACATTGTACCTAATTGCAACATAGTTGTTACTTGAGTGACATATTTACAAAAATTCTAAAATAGTTGCCATATATAACCATAATGTAACTCCTAAAAAAAACAAACATGGTTTACTACATATGTATGTATGATGTGTATAAATTATCATATGAAAACTTATTTTTAACTCATTTGCATCAAAGTATCCAAATCTTCCCATATATCCACAATGGGATGTTTAACCAGGTTACATTGCAATAGTGCAAGATAATTAGATGCATAAGATACATGTACTACTAGAATAGGTTGAAGTCTTGCCTGGTTTCTAATAAATCTTTAGAGGTAGTGAAGGGTCTCCGTGACATGGTATCTGCATTCTGATGTGTAATACCAAGTCGGTGAATAACCTTGAACTCATACTCCTAAAATATAAGCGCCCAACGATCTAACTTACTAGGAAGCTTATCGTTGGTCATCAACCATTTAATAGGCTAGTGGTTGGTATACAAAGTGAACTTGGTGCCATAAAGATAGGGCTTGAAATGTATGACGGCCCATACAATAGCAAGACATTCCCCGTCATATGAAGAGTAGTTACTTTCAGCCTTGTTGTTACTTCAGGATACATAGGCGATAACATATTCTTTGCCTTCCTCATAAAGTTGGCCAAGAATAACACCAATACCAAGAACATTCCAATTAGTGTGTAGAATGAAGACCTTGCTGAAATAAAGTCTTCTCAGAATGGGGAACTCTAAAAACTTTTCTTTGAGTGTGTTAAAAGCTTTTTGAACCTCTTCACTCCATGTCCAACCAACATCCTTCTTTAACAATGCATAGAGAGGATGAGTAATAGTACTGAAGTCTTCAACATAAATCCTGTAATAATTACATAGTCTGATGAAGCTCCTCAAAGTGTAAACATCAGTAGGATTGGGGATCTCCAAAATGGCTACTACTTTGGCCCAATGAGCCATAATACCATTTGGCAAAATTTTGTGTCCAACGTAAACTACTAAGGTGACAACAAACTCACATTTTTTATGATGGATCTTCATATTGACTTCGTGGAGCCTCTAGAATAACTCCTCAAGATGAGCCAAGTGCTGTAGGAGTCCCTTGTTATGCACTAGGACGTCATCTATGTAGCATTTCAAGAAATCTACCCCTTTGAGAACCTAGTCCATGATTCACTAAAAGAAAACAGGTGCATTTTTTAATCCAAAATGCATCACAAGCCATTCCCATAACTTATTATTTCCATGGAATGTTGTTTTATTGCGATCCTTTGTAACGAGCACAATCTAGTGAAACCTTGCCTTAGATCCACAATTATGAAGATGTTTGAGTCTCCAATGCTATCAAATAGTTTTTCAGGGATGGGCATGGGGTACCTGTCCTAAGGTGTAACTAAGTTTAAAGGCCTATAATCCCCGCACATCCTTTTTTTAGTCTATAATCTAGTTGAATCCTTCTTTGCTAGCATTACTACAACAGTTGCGAAATCAGAACTTGATGGCTAAATGGGACCAGCCTCATGGAATTCTTTGCATTTTTCATTTACCAGTTTCCACATGCTTGCTTAACCTATGCCTCTTTCGATAGATGGGTGTTTCATCTGTAAGGTCTATAAAGAATTGCATGGTCTTACACCTACCTAAGTTTTTCATTGAAAATGCAAACACATTTTCATACTTAATTTGCAAGTATATGACTTGGTCTCTCTCCTTCTTGGTGAGCTGGTTCTCCATAACAAAAGGGTAGTTGGAAACACATGGAATGGAATTGAAAAATGTGTTTGAAGAACTTGGTGTATTGGGTTTTCCACTATCCAACTATGCAGATTAGTAAAAGGTTGTAATTGTTTCTCCAAAAACTAATGTACCTCCAAATGTATTAGAAACAACTTGAATCAAATTACATGGTACCTCCTCCCCCCCAACACTAAGGGTGAAGTGTAGAGTGTTGAATATAAGCAAGTGTACTTGATCAAGGTGCCATGTAGTCGCATCACCAGAACTGCAAGCTGATTGAATCAATGTTAGTGTTGTGTACATTTGAAAAAGTATAGAAGTTACCAATAACCATGTAAGGGAGTTCAGGTCCATGCCTCTCCCCAATATAGCATTACGTTTCAATCTAGTCACTTTGGTGTGACTAGTAGTGCCAATTTGGAACCCCATAGCCGTTTCTCTTTCTTCTAGGTCTGGTTCATCCCAAGTGGCTAAAACATGACAATACACCAGGCTTGGTCCATTTCCTTAAAAGGTGTGTGCTCATGGGAAGGAGACAAAAGTGGGCCAAGCACTTCTTGGTTTTCTTATTGTGTTCATAAGAAACCAAGGAAGTTTTTCTTGCCTTGTAACTGGTTGTCAAGAGTTTTAATCATCCAATATGTGAGAGACCTACAAGTTGGGGTCTCTAATGGTGTATCTTAGAGCCAACTACAGAATTGAAAGTGGTGCAAGGTTGGTCCACTAGTTGCACAACTGGTGCACATAGGAATCACATTGTGCCGAATTGAGTAAGAGTGGCTTTCCAAGGTAATGTTTGACCAACGTGTAATGTTCTTGGACTTTCTCCCTTTGGTCAAGTTGAGAAGGGGTGTTTTCAATTATATAACCAAGCGTATGAGAAATGGATTGAGCTCGAATGATCAATCATACCATGTTCATGAAAAGATTGATCTTGTGTCACTCAAGCCTTCTCCAAATCTAGCCATTGAAAATCCTTGACACTCCCAACTTAAAATGATGAGGTCCATGAAGCCAAATAATTCCATATGCTTCTTCTGAATTAGTTGTATGTCAAAAGGTAAGAAAGTGAATCTGGCCTTTCATGCGATGGTTACAAACTGTTGTGAAAATCTGGTTGTGAGCTCCATTATTATCGATGCCACCACCTACCTTGTAATAGGATCAATGTTTAGGTAAAAATACCTCCGAACCACCATCCCTGACTGTAATAGGGCTTTGAGACCTGTACTAATACCACCAAAGAGCTCTAGTAATGTAATCCCCTCCTTAGGTGGTGTCTAGGTGATTAGTTGATGAAGTATTGGTTCAATCTGTTCTCCATGGCTTTCCATGTTTTCAAAACTAAATAGAGCTTTGATCAAGGGCTCGTGGGCTGCTTTGAACCTTTGTAAAACCTTTGGTCTGTGTTGAATGTCCATAGGAACCACCTTCAAACTTTTAGTAGCTTAGGTGTAAGTTGTCCCCTCTTTATCTCCCTCTATCCACTTGTGGCTAACTTATTAGATATAAGAAATGGTGTGTGCTTCCTTGAACATACAATGGTGAACCATAGGATTATGGTTCCCATGTAAATCAAAGGGTATGTATCCCAAGTGGTGGCCATTAGTTTCCCAATCCATTCGATAGTACGCATGCTCGAACCAATTGTCAATTGTGAAACCTGGTGGAAACAAGGCCTCTAGCCTAATTAACACATTGTAACTAATGGCATTGGTGACTAAACATCTGACTTGTAGGCAAAACTCTTCATCCTTACCTTCATTGAAATTAAGTGCGATCAAATTTGAGCTCTCCCAAGTACCTCCTCTACGTTCCCACTTGCAATGCGAATTTGCCACATATATTTCCATAATTTAGAATCAAGCATGCTCATCTTCTTGGCAAATTGAACTCTAAGAATCATTGGTTAGGCACTTGTATCAAGAAATACCACTTTGGGTGTATGTCCTCCCACCTGGATTATTGACTCAATGTTGTCAATAATGGCAATTCCAATGGCGATGGAAGTTTCACTAGGTACCACCTTCGAAAATGAGTGAGAAACTTTGTGGAGATAATGGTTATCCAAAACGCCTTTGCTGAGTAACAAATCCACAAGTGAAGTGTTTTTATATCCCTTCTGATATGTGAATATAGAATCAAAGGTAGAAAAGCCCACTAGTTTAGCCATGTTAGAATTATTGACCAGATTATAAACGCCATCTGCAACACATGAACTAATCGAATGTTTCTCCAAGGTGTTGGATGGGACCCCTATATCATGTGGATCAAAGATTGGTTGAGGACCTAATGTAATGTTCAAGATATCGTTTAGTATTGTAATTATGTCCCTAGTGCTTAGCTTCAAATCTTGAAAACTAAAAAACGGTGTACTCACAAGCTTTTGTGCCACTTCACACATTTGAAATTAGCACTCCATAAGCTGATCAGTGGAAAATTGTGTGTTTTTCTAATGTACATGTACTCCTGGGACACGAAAATTTGATGCCTTAGCAGGTTGTGGTGTAGTAATCTCCTCCCCCTTCACCAACAAGGTGCGTTCTTCTTTCGTGTTGAGAGGATAAAAAGATTGTGGCATGAGTGTTCAAGCTCTTCTAACCTTGGTAATAAAACTTGAACTAGATGCAAGTCCATTAATTTGAATTACCTGACTAGTGGCACAAACTTTAAGTGCCACACTAGCCTCTTGTGCCACAAAGTAGGAAGGGCAAAAAGAAATGGCAAATTCTGGTGTGAGATTATAATTGTGTGCACTAGAAATAACATATTCCCCAACCATGGCATCATGTGAGAGGCCATAGAACGACATAGGAGGTCCCTCCTGTGATCCTTAACCCTATACAGGTTGGGCATGATTAACTGGTTGGGAAGACTTGCCTTTTAAATTAGCAAGTTAGGCCCTCAATGATTTGAATTCATTTTGCAAAGTTTGAACTTGAGCAACATGGGCTTGAAGCACCTCCCTCTTGTCAGCATTGTGCACCTTCTTTTTAAATTCTTATTAAAATTACCCTTGGTGGGGAAAACCTAAGTGGAAGGCTTAGGTGCCTTGGGTTTTGGTTAAGGGGCAACGGAAGATGCTAACATATTTTGCTATGGTAATCAGAGTTACTTCTGTTCCGGGAACTTGGCAAAATAAACAGCTTCATGATGTCCTTTTTTCCCACAATAATCACAAAAGAGATCCTCGGAAGGAATGTTGCATTCATTGGCTTTGTGGGTAGGATTGCCATAGTAGTTGCAAGAAGGTAGGATGGGTGCAACCGAGTGCACTGCTTTAGCCCTTGAAGAAGAATGTGATGATCTGGTTGGTGTAGCTGGTGGAAGCTAAAGCCTTAAATGTGATGGAGGCTTCATAATATTGGCCTCATAGTGTGCATGAGCCAGTTCAAGCTTTTCAGAAATGTTGTACACATCCAACAAAGTGTACAAAATTCCAAATTTCTACAAAAACCCATTATAAAACCTACGCATGGAATGTCGGAGTACCTTCCAATGAACGAAAATACCAATGGGCAACTTCCAGGTCTGTGATGTTCTAAATATCCTCTTTAAGCTTGAGAAGCCTCCTATAAAACATTTTAAGGGTTTCATCCTTCAAGCGAAATAAGGTGGCGAACTACAAAATTTTTTCAAAATTTTTAACCAAAAATTTTAACTCAAGAATTTGAAAACATTCCCCCATTGGATCAGCAAAAGCTAGTGCATTGATGGTGTGAGGAATGTTTGCGATAAGAACAATGAGTTGTTGAGGAGAAAGGTTTACTGAAGTAGGTACCAGATTTAGATTATTGGGCATAGGCCCATGATGTGCAATGGCAACTTGTAGTGCAACTTGAAAGGTGGTGGTGATGGTTATGGCATAAACTAGATTGGGGATATGGGTGACGCCCAAAATCCTCGAAGAATGTTGCTTGTAGACATCCAATGCTTCATAATGCACATAATGGGCCAGTTGTTTGAATGCGAACGCCTCGATGTAATTAGCACCATACTTGAGCTGTAATTCTCAAACCACAATGGAGAAAGTTGTCTTGCATTCCCTCAAAGAATGGTACTTGGTTTTCCATCGAACTTCTCAATTCTCCTACAAGAATTGCTAACCTCCATGGTGTATATGGATGTAGAGGTAACGACTTCTAGTGGAATATACGGTGATGGTGTGAAAGTTGGTGTGGTAATAGGCATACCCCACTGATTAACCCCTCCAAATGGACTTTGATGTATTGTTGATGTAATGTAACTTGAACTTGAATTCTTGGTAAGAGTTGTATCGGATGACGGTGGTGTTGTAGACGCTTGATGGTATCATCGTGAAAATCGCGAACTCAAAAAAATCGACTCAAATGATTGTGTGTTATTTCGTTGCTAATACCTTGGCTTTGGCTAAGCGGTAATGCTCTTATCATCCAAGGACATGGTGTTGTCCCATGCCCCAAAATTTTGTAACAATACAGAGCACTAGCTACAAAGTTCTAACACAATGTACAGTTTGAAGAATAGGATGCGTCAATGGGGATGAACGGCAACGGATGGACATCGGTGGATGGACGTTTATGGACGAAAGGGGTTGAATGAACGGACAACAACGGACGTCGAACGGAACGAGGATGGATGCTGGACGAAATGGCGACGAATGTTGGATAGAACGGCAATAGACGTTGGACGGAACAATGATGGATGTGAAACAAAATAACAACGAATGTCAGATGAATCAATAATGGACATTGGAGAAAATAACGCGACGAAATGGCGAAACAGAACGGATTGCGGCAAAACGTCGAAACGGAACGAACTATGATGGAACAATAAAACAAAACAGACTGCAATTACAACAGATTCTCCCGACAACAACATTGCAAAATGATTCGTATCCACAAACTCTGCAACGATGGCGTGCATAAATAAAGAGAGAATTATTTTTTCTTCTATTTCATGTTTTTGTTTTTTTTTTTCTCTTCTTCTTATTCTTCTTTTTCTTCTTCTTCCAAAGTTACTACAAGGGCTACTCACTATATGACTGCAAGCTCAGAAACACACAAGAGTGCATAACCCAAATGTTAACCTCAATACCCATGTACAAGGAAAGCAAATGTATGTGGGGTTGCATCACTTGGTGCAAATCTTGTATTGCAATCAAACCTTGTGGGTGTGTGTGCGTGCTCCCAAGACCTAAAGTTAGCAGTAAAACAAGCTTTGGAGCTACTTGCTCCTTCTTCCTTCTAAAGCTCCAGAACTCATAACTTCATAACTTGTAGCTTGTTTTCGATGCCCCTTCTCCTTTACTTGCGCTACTACTAGTTATGGTTGTTGTTCTTGTTGCAGCTGCAAAACAAGAGTAAAAAAAGAAAAAAAGTAGCAACGAGTCAAGAACGCAAGAAACCAGCAAGCAAAAGAAACCTAAAAAATTCAAAACCAAGGAAAATTTGTCGCTTTCAACATTAAGTGACATAGAGCAAGAATTAAATTACAAAAAAGGAAAAAATCCGTAGTGTATGTAAATGGTGGCCATGCAATAGCCATCGTGAGCATTTAGAAATCCAGTCTAATTATGGAGGACACTCTCCCTGACAAAGGAATTCTAGAAAAACTAACAAGAGAAGGGAAGAGCTTAACCTTCTATATAGCCATCAACAAGTTGAAGCCCTAAACAAGCCATAACTTTAAAACACCTAATAGCGTACAATAACCTAAAAACGTACATTAACCCTAAAAGGCATGATTGGCATGCCCATAACTAGCCGTCATGTATGAGGCCATGCATACATGCATGACACTAGTCTGACTTTTGTATTGGGATTGCTTTGGTCAAATGTCAATTAAGGTTTAAAAGTAACACATGCAATGGGTCATTTTACCATAAACTTACCTAGATGGGGATAAACCATGCAACAACTTTAATAATAATGTCAATCCATGGGGTTTAGAAATGAGGTTTTGAATGTGATCCCAAACAAAGTTCCAATTGAAATTTCATAATGAGGTCTTAAAAACAACATGGTGGACAACATCTTAAATGAGGTCTTGATCAAGGATTGAAATGAAAATTTGGAGGTTTCCAATGAAATTTTAAAAAAGATCCCAAATGATGTTGCAAAATGAAGAGCCAAGTAATGCTAATTGGTTGGTGCACGTAATGGTGCAAAAGGGGTTTGGACATTGGCTTTCAGTGATGGTGCCCAAGCACCATTTTTGATTCTTAGTTTTACTGTTAATTAGTGTGGCTTGTGTTATTGGCCTAAGTGTTAACACATCTTCAACTGATGTTTCCTTCCAAAACTTGGTTTTTTGGAATTTATTTCAACAACATAAATCATTTAAAAATCAATATCTTGCATATTCTAAATCCAAATCTTACCAAATAAATTCATTAAATCTTGCTCATCAATATCTTTCCAACAACACCAAAAGCACATTCCAATTCCTCTAAAATTTTCAGCTACAAATTTTTTAATTTTCAATGAAAAAATCATTCAATATTCAAAAACTTTTACACCGCAAGTCCGAACACCATGAAACCAAGCTAATGCACCCCTTCTTCTCAAGAGCTTTCCAAAGAAACCAAGATCATGATATGAACCATCCCAATTCAATGGATTTCATATGTCCAAACAAAACAAAACAAACAAACAACCTTCCTTCATGGATAGATTCTTAGAGTCTTCAACAAATTTCAATCATTCCCCATTTCTAATGATCATTTTTTTTTTTTGCATTTATGGATACACTAAATGGTAGGTAGCTTGTTGATGGAAAAAAATGTTAGTTTATTGTTGTTGGGCTACAACACTTAAAATGTAAACTCACAACCCAAATTCACACTTCACAAAACAAATACATTAAATCAACCACCAAACTTTCATGTGACTTGTGGAAAGGATAGTGTTCACATTTCCCATGACCATTAAGGGGCTAAGCTTCCTAGACAATCAACAAAATAATAACCCAACCTATATCATAAACATTCTTGTTCCTGAATTAGAAACACTGCTTCTACCAATAGAGTCTTAACCAATTGTAGAGTGCTTGAACATCACAAATCTATAGGTAGCTCTCCCTCACATGCAACTTTTTCTCACATCAAATGAAAGATTGTTAGCCTCCCTAAACCATGGGTGTTTTTAAAAGACCTTAAAAATCCCTAAACAATCAACTATTGTGATTGTAAAAGTTTCATTGTTTTTTTTTTGTTGTGCAAATATCGTTGCTTAGCTTTTGAGAAGGAGTGTTTCCACCATCAAGGAAACAATGCAATTATGGTGTGCAAGACACAACTCTTTTCTACCACAAGGAGTCATTGCTAAAGGTTGAGTTTTGCACAAACATGATGCATTTTGTTTAAAAAGACAATCTATCATTCACATACACACCTTTCACCAATTCAAGTTGAACACCTTTCGTACCTTCTAGCCTACCACCCTTGGGACAAATTAGGAGAGGCCTAAGGGAATAGGCCTTCCATTATCTGTTTTGCATATGACGACAATGACAAGTTCTTGACCTTTCACACACCAAAACATAAACCCATATCATATCACTTTAGAAACAATAAATAAAATAGAAGTTCAATTTTTTTACAATTAGTCCCCAAAAAAAGTTGATTCAATGTTTCATGTTGCACCTTACTTCAAATTATGCCTATTGCCATAATACCTAGCATGGTTAGGCATTAATTAATTAATTTTTAATTGCCGAGAGTTCTGAAAATAATGTGTCTACCATGCCAAAAATATGAATGAAAAGGTTTTTAAACATGATAGCTTCATAATTTAATATAATGTTGAATTATAAATTATTATTATTATGTTTATTGCCAAACATAATAATAATAAAAATAATAAATTAATAATGGAAAATAATGTTATGTAGACAAACCTAAAAATAATAATTTATTTATTAAGGACCTTGCTATTGAACCAACCTAGGTACTACAGTAATTCATATTTTCCAGGTGTTTCCTATATAATGCTAGTCACATCAAAAGTATCCAAAACGAAGCACATTCACAATTGAATTTTGATATTCTTTTTGTTTTGAAAGGCCTTTTTCACAAATTATTCCAATTTATCTTTGGACAAATTTCAAATATCAATCCAAAACAATAAATTACATGTTCACTATAATTTATTTTCCTTACAATCTACATGATAATGTTTCAACTTGTCCAATAACACTTATTTAGTGTGCACTTACTTCTTTTGCCATATTCTCTATCATGTGATTATAAAGTTTTTTTGGTTTTATTCTCTACTTGATTAGTGTGACTTGTGTTGTTGAACATGTATCGAAGTTATGAATGAATTTTGGAAGGGCAAACGGTACACCTTCTTTAACCTCTATCTGAAATTTGATAATCCATTAAAAATATTTTAATTTAAGTTTTCAATGAGAAAATTTTACTCAAAATTCAATATCTCCTCCATCTCAAGTTTAAAATTCACAAAATCAACTGCATGGAACTCTATTTGCGGAGGGATTTCCAACAGCATGCCCCAGCTTTTGGGTAAGTTTAATTTTGATTTAATTGAATTTTCAATGACAAAAATATTCAAAATTCAATAGCCTTTCAACCATAGGTCTAAACGGTATGAAACCATTTAACAGAACCAGTACCCCCATCCAGGCCAAGAGATCTCACCATGACAAAACAAAACCAGGGGTGTCTCACACTGTGGCCTTGCCAATTACATTTTTTTAAAAAAAAGTATCTTATGGCAAAAGAAGAATTATGAAAATTCACAAATATTTCACAAATGCAAAAACATTATCTTCAAAAAATCCTCTAAAAAGAAACCAAAATCCTTCAAGATATTATTATAACTCTATAATAACTAATCTCAAGTTTCAACAACACAAGCCAAAATATCACCTTTCAAAAATCCTCATATGAAAAATAGACCTATTATTATTATTACCTAGCTGGGGCCAAAATCCCTTAAGCTACTATTATTACTCTATAATGAATCTAAACACAATATCCTTAAGGGCCTTGGTAGACAAGGCCAACAAACTTTGTACCTTCCTTAATGGTAGGATTCTCATGGGCCTCTAGCCAATGCAAAAAAAATGGGGTGCCCAATGCTGAGTGCTCAACACTGAAGAGAGAAGAGTTTTTTTAGGGATCCAAATGAGGTGAGTCCCTATGAGTTGATTTGGCTCAGGTTGGCTGAGTCCCTATGGTTGAGTAGGCTCAGGTTAGGTGAGTCCCTATGGGTTGATTAGGCTCAGGTTGGGTGAGTCCCTATGGTTGAGTAGGCTCAGGTTAGGTGAGTCCCTATGGGTTGATTAGGCTGAGGTTGGGTGAGTCCCTATGGTTGGTTAGGCTCAGGTTAGGTGAGTCCCTTTGGGTTCATTAGGCTCGACTCTTTTGCCTTACATACATATGGGCCATTACAACCTTAATTTTAAATTTCAAAAATAGGGCATATACCTACCTATATGTTGGATATCTGGCCATAACCCAAGAAGGGCCCAGTGTTTTTTTGGGCAAAATTTTGCCACTTTACTACAAAATAAAATAAAATAAAATGGGGTTGTGAATCCAATTACAAAGATTTTTTCCAAGGGGGGAGGGAATGCAAAAATTCTATGTTCTTTTATGACTTGTATAGCCAAATTTGTGTAGGTAGTCTCTTTTGAATGATTGCCAATCCACCTACCTCACAAAATTAAACTCTAGAAGGGGGCATCAACTCGTAGTTATGGTAATAGATCATATAACCAAATTTAATAAGTTGTAATTTTAAGACTCTTGTTAAAAACAACATGTGGCACAAAGTGTTCACAATTGCATATTGAATTATGGCATGGTTTGGAATCCCACTTAAATGGCATGGTTTTGACCATAGATTCCAATTTGCGCCAGATTTCATGCAAGAAAGATTGCCACATTTGGCACATAAGGTAGAATACACCACTCAAACCCAGTGTTAGAAAAAAAGAACAAAAAATTCAATGTTGTCAAAGTGGCAATCATTAATAGCAAGATTTAGCCACAGTTGGCTACAGAACAGATTTCACATTCATATTTGTTTCAAAATCCTTCAATCTTTTGACTACCTACTAGAGCCTAATGTACAAATTTAGCAATTTTTTAAATAAATAAATAGAAAATAGAAAATCTGATGAATTTAAGGGTCTTTTCCACACACAAAAAAATCCTTTGTTGATGTTGCTGGCCCTTTTTTTTTCTTTTTTTTTGGGGAAAAATGATGAGAATTTGCCACAATAAAAAACATCGCTCAAACCATGTTGAATATGGTTTGATTTGTGGAACAAACAAATGAAATGTTGCACATACAATGTTGTCCAAAGAAAGAAAAGTACAAGTCAACTCATGCAATTAAAAAAAAAGATTATCACATCACATGGTGTACAATTCCATCAAGATGGTAACATAATAATTATTGTTTCATTTGGCCTTATATTAAGTTGGTATCTTGCTATTAAAAGGCCAGTAGGTTATTGGTTTTGTTTATTTTCTCGAATTGGAATTCCCCAAACCATGGAGCCCTAAGTTGTGCTTTTGGTACTGCTAGAAAGCCCTCAATAAGTAAGGGTTCACCAAGGTGATTTTGTAATGTTTAGATTTTAGACTTGCAATGTAGGAGTTATTGAATTTGAGTATTTTCATTGCAAAAAATTCAATATTTTTCTTTAAATTTTAATATTTAGGAAAATTGGGGGCGTGCTTTTGTACTATTGGAAATCCCCCAATGAATGGGCCATGTCAAGGTGGTTTTGTAATTTTCAAACTTGTGGTGTGAGAGTGTTAAACTTTGAGTGTTGCAATGTGTGTTCCATGACACAAGTTACATTAGTATACATTGAGTTAAAATTAATACCCTTGCACAATGCAAAGATTAACCAATAAATGAATTAATCTTGGACAAATATTCATAAGACTCTTTATTAATCATGTTTATTTGTTTGTCTAAAGTTTTCATACCTACATACATTAACCTATTGCTTCACTACAAACCCAGGTGCGTAAATGAACAAAATAATGAAATAGGTAACCAACTAGTGGTTGTAATTACAACTCTCTTAATATACATTGCAATAGTTCAAGAAATCACACAAATATTATTTTTCAAAATTCCAAAAATATTATAATAAAAAAATTAACCCACGAAAACAATAATAACTTGGAAGGTACCAATGGAAATAGAACCTTGGTTTCATCTATTACGTAACCTTTTTTTCCTCCCTATCTCTCCAACACCTCTATCAATTGGTGCCCATTTCAAATCATCAAAGACCTTTGTGACAATTGGGTTAAAAATACTAGAGGTAAAATAACCATGGAATTTTATGATGATTGTGGTTAGCATAGTACCTAATTTTAATGTGAGGATTATAACATGTGTTGGGATTCAACAAATAATGTCATTTCAAAGACAAATTTTGCATTGAAAAACTAAACATAGCCTTTATTGAAGGTGGAGATTAGTTGTGTATCTATCCCCGATGCCTATTTGATTATGTTGTGAATAATGTATCTCCATGTTAATAACGTATTAATATATATTGTTATTAGTATACATTATATCAATCTATATTGTAAAAATCCATAATATTATACTTTGTTCTTGTCATTGTGCACATTTTTATTCATGAAGACGGTCAAGTAAAACCCACCATCTAAAATGTGTGGATCATGCAAGTTTTTCCAACATTGTCAACAATGAAAATTGATCAACACATGGACAAACAATTATGTTCAATTTTGATCTCAACACAATTTCTTTCCCAAATAAATGAGATGGTGCAACATTTGTTAGTTGGTAACCACCGCCAATTGTGCTTAAAAATTCAATGGTATTGGACCATGTGAAGAAATTGAAGGAGGTTGGACTAATCATTGCAAACTAGATGGTGTCTAAAGTATTCATGTCCAATTGATTCTTTCTTTACGTAAAATGTTTTATGAATCATGTAAATTTATTGGTTGCAACATGGAACAATGCTAGGAAGTTAAGGCTAGATAAGCTTATCAAATGTACAATATGCAAAATGTACATTGTAAGAGGCATAAAAAGGCATAAGATTACAAACTCAATTTTATACATGCACATTGTATTAAACATTATTCACTTTTCATTGTTATCACAAGATTGCAAAAATGACAATGGTACACACCAATGTTGTGCATGTAAGCATCAATAGTTGTTTATATGATGTGTAAATCATTTATGTTTACAGGTCTGAACTTTTTACACTTACATGGCCCCATATATATGTTTTGGGGCATGTATGTGTAAGTGTATATAATATATATCTTTAATGATTATACCTTCTTGCAAGTCCATGTTAATTAGTTGTGAGTGCATCTCAAAGCTCAATTTTATTTTTTTACAATTGGCCACTTTGATTGGTCCTTCATAAAAAGTCATGATATTTTGATACTCCCCAAGTATTAGCATTTTCTACCAATATGGACTATGGTGGTGTTATTCCAAGAAATATTTTGAATACACATTTTGCTCCACCTCATTGCTTTTATTACTACTACTATTTTTATGAGTAGAATTCAATAATAACTTTTATTACTAAGTGTTATTTATTTAGCATTTACACAAGCTTAGATACTTATTGTATTTATTGTGATTCATATTAATTGTGATATATTCGAAAGCACAAATGTTTTGATGGTTTTTTTTTTTTTTTTCAATGGG
>Ga0116227_10000925_pt1 | contig 62050 bp, 55 predicted proteins | sample S1TSphgellanicum_FD_89693 | JGI IMG/M metagenome (GOLD analysis project Ga0116227, IMG submission 89693) | Host-associated microbial communities from peat moss isolated from Minnesota, USA - S1T2_Fb - Sphagnum magellanicum MG | ecosystem: Host-associated > Plants > Peat moss > Unclassified... | reverse complement strand
CGCTCGCGACGCCGCGCATCGTCGACGTGCGCGCGACCGACGCCGGCCTGCAGATCGCCGTAAATCGGCTCGACGACCTCGAGCCGGCGAAGGCCGGGACGGGCGAAATCGCGGGCGGAAAGTCGATCGCGGCGATCGTCCCGCTGCCGCCGCCCCCGCCCGACGCCGCTGCCGCTTCGCCCGACGGCGGTGCGCCCGACGCCCGTTCGCCCGACGGCAGCGCGCCCGCCGAAGGGCCGCCGCCGAATTGGAAATTTTCGCCCCAGCTTTCCGCCGGCGTGAACCCGCGCTTGATCGTGATCGATCCCGGCCACGGCGGCAGCGATCGCGGCGCGATGCACAACGGCCTCACCGAAGCGTCGCTCAACCTCGATATTTCCAAACGGCTGCAAGCGCTGCTGATCGCGCACGGCTGGCTCGTGAAAATGACGCGCGAGAGCGATGTCGACGTTTACGCGCCCAACGATTCGGCGCACGACGAACTGCAGGCCCGCTGCGATATCGCCAACAGCGCGGGGGCGCGCCTGTTCATCAGCGTTCATTCCAATAGCTTCACGACGAGCGAACTCCGCGGGACGACGACCTATTATTACAAGGCCGACTCCTACGCGCTTGCCGACGCTATCCACGCTCGCCTTGCCGCCGATTTACCGACCAGAGACGACGGAATCCGCAAAGAGAACTTTTATGTGATCCACCACACGAACGCACCGTCGGTCCTGATCGAAACGGCGTTCGTCTCCAATCCGGGGGACGCGCAACTGCTGCACTCGGACGCGTTTCGGCAAAAGGTTGCGGTCAGCATCGCAAACGGCGTCGGCGATTTTACCGCCACCTCGTCCTCTGGGGACGGCAACTAGCGTGACGAGCCGCCCCGGAAGCGTGCGCTAAATTCTCGGAATCTTCGATTCCGGTCTCGGCGGTCTCACCGTGTTGCGCCGGGTGCGCACGCTGCTGCCCGATGAGGACCTGGTGTTTCTCGCGGATCAAGCCCACGTGCCGTACGGCGACCGTTCGCCGGGCGAACTCGTCGCGCTCCTCGCGCAAAACGCTGCGTTCCTCGCCGGCAGCGGTGTCGATGCGATCGTCATGGGCTGCAACACGACGTGCGCCGTCGCCGCGTCGGCGGGCTGGCCCGCGGTCGGCATTCCCATTTTCGATCTGATCGCCGCCGCGGCCGATGCGGTCGCCGATTCCGGCGCGGAGCGGGTCGGCGTGCTCGCGACCTCCGCGACGATTCGTTCGGGCGCGTACGGCAGGGCGATCCGCGCGCGCGCGCCGCACGTCAGCGTCGTGGAGGTTGCCGCGCCGCGGCTCGTTCCGCTCGTCGAGGCCGGCACGGTATCGGGTGCGCTCGCGCGCGCGGCCGTCGCGCAGGCGCTCGTTCCGTTCGCGGCGCCGCTCGACGCGCTCGTTTTGGCCTGCACGCATTATCCGCTTCTCGACGCGGAATTCGCCGCGCTGCTCGGTCCGGGCGTCGAGCGCATCGATCCCGCCGCGAGGCAAGCCGAACGCGCCGCGAGTTTCGCGCGCGGCCGCGGCGGCTCGGGCGGAACCGGGCGGACGCGCTACGTCACGACCGGTGCCCTTGCGCCCTTTCGCATCGCCGTCGAAGCGATCGCCGGGCCGCTTCGCTCGGGCGACGAGATCGGCTGTGCTCCGCTATCGCTAGCGCGCGTCAATAGGTGAGCGGCGGCCCGGGCGGTCCACAATCGTGCACCGACTGGGGCGGCCCCGCACGGCTTCCAGTCACCGTCCAGCACTGCTGCAGAATCGAGCAGTAGCAGACGCTCAAATCGACGCGGCGACCGAGGGACCGCGCGAGCGGAAATCCCGTAACGAGCAGCGGGCTTTGAACGTGAATCAAGGACTGCGACGCCCCCGGGCGGATCACGGAACCCGGCCCCACGTCCGATTCTTCGATCCGCACCCGCGCCTGCTTGATCGATTTCGTTAGAACGAGCAGCTTGAGTGCCCGGCTCCAGCTCGTCGCCGGCTTCCCGTCGACCGTTAGCGTAATGTTGCGGACGAGCGCGGGCCCCAGGCCGTCATTTTCGAGCCCGACCCCAAGCGAGCCCGGCGTATACGTGTTCGCGACGGTAAGATACGGCCAGACCGACGCGCTCAACTGGTTGCCGACGACACTGGTCTGAACGACCGTTGCGATGCTCGCGGCCGCGCTCGCGCAAAGCGCGAGGGTCGCAATGACGAGTTCGACGCGAATCTCGCGCGGTTTTAGCATCGTGCGGCTCGCGCGTTCAGCTCCGCCTCAGATGAGGTGGAAGACGCGAAAGAAGAAGAGCACGGAGAACGCGCCGAGGGCCGTACCGGCGACGGTCTGCCAAACGGTATGCGCGTGGAGGTAGACGCGCGACCAGCAGACGAGCGGAATCAGCACGAGAAACGGCACGGGCTCCTCGCCGTAAAGGTAGACCAGAACCACGAGCGGCGCCGTTATGCCGAGCGCGTGGGTCGAGATCTTCCAGTAGCGGGTGATGTACTGAACGACCAGCGACGCGGCCGTATAACCGGCCATCGTCGCGGTCAGCAATGCCGGCGCGTGGAGGAGCCAGAGCACGAACGTCCCGAGCCCGTAGAAGAAAACGAAGACGAAGAAGACGCGCTCCCGTTCGGCGCGGACCGACATGTCGAGGTCGGAGATGCGATCGGTGCTGTAGAGCCAAAGAACGTAGAGCATCGGCCCGATCGACGTGAAGACGGTGCTCGTGAAGAGCAGCCTCCAAAATGCCGGTGCGTCGGTCGCGAGTTGGTGCGCGATGATGACGAAAAGGACGAGGGCCGTCACGAACGGATTGCAGATGGTCGAGAAGATCCGGGCGAGATCGGTGAGCACCCGGCGGCGACGGCTCGAGCGCAGGAGTGTCGGGCGCCCAGGCGCGGGGAGTGGCCGCATCGGCGTCTTGTGCACCGGGATGCGGCGGTGCCCCTTTTGTCGACTCGGCAACGCGGGCGGGCTTCGTTGCAGCAGCCCCTGCGGGGCTTCGTAGCACCAGCGTCAAAATGGCGCAGAATCATGATTCTCGAGCGCATCGCATCTCCGCGCGATCTCAAGGCTTTGCCCCGCACGGACATCGAGCCCTTGGCCGGTGAAATCCGGGAGCTGCTCGTCGAGGCATGCTCGAAGAATGGCGGCCACCTCGGCCCCAACCTCGGCGTGGTCGAACTGAGCCTCGCGTTGCACAAAGTGCTCGACGCCCCCAAAGACAAGATCGTCTGGGACGTCAGCCACCAGATCTACGTGCATAAGATGTTGACCGGCCGGGCCGGCCGCATGCTCTCCATCCGCAAGGGCGGCGGCCTCAGCGGCTTCGCAATGCGCAGCGAATCGACGTACGATTGCTTCGGCGCGGGCCACGCCTCGACGTCGATCTCAGCGGCCCTCGGCATGGCCGCCGCGCGCGATCTCGCGGGAAGCGACGAAACGGTGGTCGCCATCATCGGCGACGGCGCGCTCACCGGCGGCCTCGCCTTCGAAGCGATCAACAACGCGGGTCAGCTCAAGTCGAACTTCATCGTCATTCTCAACGACAACGAGATGTCGATCGCGCCCAATGTCGGCGCGATGGATAAATATCTCGGCACGCTGCGTTCGAAGCCGCTCTTCAACGCGGCGCGTGAAAAGGTCAAAGACATCCTCGGCCGCGTGCCGTTCGGTGATACCGCGCGCAAGGCGCTCTCGACCGCGGAAGAAGCCGGCATGCGCATGGTCTCGAGCGAGCCCAAGACGGCCGTGATCTTTGAAGAGATGGGCTTCCGTTACGTCGGACCGATCGACGGCCACGATTACGATACGCTCTGTGAAGTGATTTCGAACGCGCGAAAGATCGCGGGCCCGGTGTTGCTTCACGTGCGGACGGTCAAGGGCAAGGGCTTCGAGCCGGCCGAACTCGACAAGCGCACCTTCCACGGCGTCGGGCCCTTCGAACTCGAGAACGGCAAGATCGAATTCAAGTCGGGGACGCGGCCCACGTTCTCCGAATCGTTCGCGGACGCGCTCACGACGCTCGCCGACCGCGACCGCCGAATCATCGCGATCACGGCCGCCATGCCCGACGGTACGCAGCTCAAACGCTTCGCCAAGAAGCACCCGGACCGCTATTTCGACGTCGGCATCGCCGAGGCGCACGGCGTCTGCTTCGCGGCGGGCGCAGCGACGGCCGGCAGCAAACCGGTCGTAGCGATCTATTCGACCTTCATGCAGCGCGCGTACGATCAAATCGTGCACGACATCGTCATCCAAAATCTGCCGGTCGTCCTCTGCATGGACCGCGCCGGCGTCGCGGGTGACGACGGCCCGACCCACATGGGTCTCTACGACATCGCGTACCTGCGGACGCTGCCGTTCATGACGATCATGGCGCCGCGCATCGAAGCCGAAGTGCTGCCGATGCTCGAACACGCGCTTTCGCTCGGGGCGCCCGTAGCGATCCGCTATCCGCGCGGCAATTCGCAAGGGAACCATCTCGAAGCGCCCGCGCCGATCGTGCACGGTCGCGGCGAAGTGCTTCGACGGGGCGAGGGCGTCGCGATCCTCGCGCTCGGAAATACGGCCGACGTCGCGCTCGACGCCTACGATCTCGTGGCCGACGGTCCGAAACCGACCGTCGTCAACATGCGTTTCGTGGCCCCGCTCGACGAGGCGTTGCTGGTCGAACTCGCCCAGACGCACGCGAAGTTCATCACGCTCGAAGAACATTCGCTCGCCGGCGGCTTCGGTTCGGCGGTCGTGGAATTCGCTGCGGACCGGGATCTCGGGGTCGCGATCGAGCGCATCGGCGTGCCCAACGTCTTGATCCAGCATGACAAGCAACCCGTCCAGCGCGCGAGCTTCGGCCTCAGCGGCGAAAACGTGGCGGCCCGCGTTCGCAGCAGCGACCGGCCCGCGACGGCGCCCGCCGGCCGCTAGGCGGCGCCTCGCAGTCTTCTGAAATCGGGGCGGCGAAGCCCCCCGATGGCCCCCGAATGGAGTATAGAACCCCGTCGTGACTACGTTTCTAAACAATCTTCTGCTCGCCCAAGTGACGCCCGTTCCGGCCGGCGCCGTCGGCGGTGCGCCGGGCGCGGCGGCCGCGAAGGCCGGCGCAGCGGCCGCCACGGGGCTTGCCCACAAGGTGCCTACGGCCGGCGCGACCCTTTCGCCCGAGCTTCTCAAGCAGCTCCAAGCGTTTCAATACGCACATAAATCGGCGCTCGCGGCAAACGCTCCGTGGCTGACGCACACGTTTGCGGCTATTTTTCTCATTTTGGCGGTGGGTCTGGTTTTGCTGCTCGCGGTGCAGACGACAAAACAAGAGGGGCTTTCGGGCACGCTCGGCGGCCGGGTCGAGTCGAACTATCGGCCGCGGCTCGGTTTCGACCAGCAACTGGCGCGCTTCACGAGTTACGTCGCGCTCGGCATGGTGTTTTTCGCGGTCATCCTCAGCATCACGGGCATCTAGGGCGCTTTGGCGCTCCTCGAGGTCAGCGACCTTCACGTCGGCTTCAAGACCGACGACGGCTACGTGAACGCGGTCAACGGCCTGTCGTATTCGGTCGAGAGCGGTTCGACGCTCGGGATCGTCGGCGAGTCGGGTTCGGGAAAATCGGTCAACGCGCTTTCGATCATGCGGCTGATTCCAACGCCGCCCGGCCGGATCAAAGCGACCAAGATCGCCCTGCGCGGCGAAGATCTGCTCGCGAAATCCGAGCCCGAGATGCGCAAGATCCGCGGCAAAGACGTCGCGATGATCTTTCAAGACCCAATGACTTCGCTCAATCCGGTCCTCACCGTCGGCGACCAAATCTCCGAGACGATCCGGCTTCATCTGGGACTGAACAAGAAAGACGCGTTGACGAAAACCGTCGACATGTTGCGTCTCGTGCGCATTCCGCTTCCGGAAAAACGGGTGCGCGAGTATCCGCACCAGCTCTCCGGGGGCATGCGGCAGCGGATCATGATTGCGATGGCGCTCTCCTGCGATCCGGGCGTCCTGATCGCGGACGAACCGACGACCGCGCTCGACGTGACGATCCAAGCGCAGATCATCGACCTGATGAACGAGATGCAGCAGCGCCTGGGCTCGGCGATCGTCATGATCACGCACGACCTCGGCGTCGTGGCGGAGACGTGCAAGTACGTGCTCGTGATGTACGCCGGCAACCTCGTGGAGTACGGGACGGCCGATCAGATCTTCACCACGCCCAAGCATCCCTACACGATGGGCCTGCTCGCCTCACTGCCGCGGCTCGACGAGAAGCAGGCGACCCGGTTGATTCCGATCGATGGTCAACCGCCGAACCTTTTGCGGCTGCCGCCGGGCTGCGCGTTCGCGCCGCGCTGCCGCTTTCGGATGCCGGCCTGCGAGGCGGCCGTGCCGCTGTACGACTTCGGCGCGGGCCACGTGGCGCGCTGTTTCCTGTACGACGAATCGGTCGAAAGCGAGCGGCGCCTGCCGGTCGAGCCGGCGCCCGCGGTGCCGGGGTCCGCGACGTGACGGCGACGCCGGAGTTGCTGGAAGTTCGCGACCTCCACAAGTACTTTCCGATCAACGCCGGCGTCTTCTCGCGCCACGTCGGGGACGTCCGCGCCGTCGACGGCGTCGATTTTACGATTCGCAAGGGCGAGACGCTCGGGCTCGTCGGCGAATCGGGCTCCGGTAAGACCACCGCCGGCCGCGTCGTGCTCAACCTCTTGCCGGCGACGAGCGGTCAGGTGCTCTTCGAAGGCCGCGACATCGGCGAACTCGGGCGCACCGATACGCGCCGGCTGCGCAAAGAGATGCAGATCATCTTCCAGGATCCCTACGCGTCGCTCAATCCACGGATGACGGTCGGCGACATCATTTCCGAGCCGCTCAACATTCACGGCATCGCAAAAGGCAAAGACGCGGACGTCCGCGTGCGGGAATTGCTCCGCCTCGTCGGGCTGCAGCCCTACCACGCGAATCGCTATCCGCACGAGTTCTCCGGCGGGCAGCGCCAACGCGTCGGGATCGCCCGGGCGCTCGCCGTCGACCCGAAGTTCATCGTGGCCGACGAGCCGGTTTCGGCGCTCGACGTTTCGATCCAAGCGCAGGTCATCAACCTGCTCCAAGATTTGCAGGCGCAGTTCGGGCTGACGTTTCTCTTCATCGCCCACGATCTTTCGGTCGTGCGTCACATTTCGACGCGGGTCGCCGTGATGTACGTCGGAAAGATCGTCGAGATTGCCGACCGCGACGACCTTTACGAGAACCCATTGCACCCCTACAGCCGGGCGCTGCTCTCCGCGATACCGATTCCGGACCCGGCGGTCGAGCGGCGCCGCAAGCGCGTGCTGCTTAGCGGCGACATCCCCTCGCCGGTCAATCCGCCTCCGGGCTGCCGTTTCCATACGCGCTGTCCCGTGGCGTTCGACCGTTGCCGGGTCGAAGTTCCCGCGCTGCTCACGTACGCGCCGGGTCACGTGGCGGCGTGTCATTGGGTTGAGGAACACGGCGGCAACGCCCCCGACCTCGCCGCCGCGCCCGCGCTCGCGTAGAGCACCGCGGATAGCAAAAGGAGCGACCGCCGACGCGATCGCTCCTTTTCCAAGGCCTCGGAGGGTGCCCTACGCCTTCTTTTTACGCGTCGATTTCTTACGCGTCGTCTTCTTCACGGCCGCTTTCTTGCGACCGCCGGCGGCCTTGCGCGTCGTCTTTTTCTTAGCGGTCGTCTTCTTGGCGCTCGACTTCTTAGCGCCCGTTTTCTTCCGGCCGGCCGTCTTTTTCTTGGCACTCGTCTTCTTGGCGGTCGTCTTCTTGCGGCCGCCGGTCTTCTTCACAGCGGACTTCTTCGCCGTGCTTTTCTTTGCGGATTTCTTGCGGCCGGGCGACTTCTTCGCCGCCGGAGCTTTCTTAGCAGCGGCTTTCTTGCGCGTGGTCGCTTTTTTGCGGGTCGCTTTGCGACGGCCGGTTGTGGCCGGAGCTTCCTCGGTCAGTCCTTCGCCGTTTGCCGGCGTAACGTCGTCCAACTAGTCCTCCTCGTCCGCTGCAGCGGAACGATCGTGCGTGGAAACGCCGACAGTTTCGTTTGTCAACGTCTTTGGAAGCATCTTATACTGCGGTCGCGATTTATGCAAGATTGCTCGTCGCGCAGCAAGCGAACGCGCGATGTGCGCCGAGACCGTTTTTGCGCCCCGCTTGACGGCGGAGCTATACTTAGGGCGTTTTCGGTCGGCTCGCGGCCGCCGGGACGAGAGTTGAGGAAAGTTTGAAAAAGCCGCTGATCATCGTCGAATCGCCGACGAAGGCGCGCACGATCAAGAAGTTCTTGCCCGCCCGCTACGTGGTCAAAGCGTCGGTCGGGCACGTTCGCGATCTGCCCAAGAGTACGCTCGGCGTCGATGTCGATAGCGGCGATTTTACCCCGCGTTACCTTACGATTAAAGGAAAAGGCGACGTCATCAAAGACCTCAAGGCCGCGAGCAAAGCGGCCTCCGACGTCTTCCTCGCGACCGACCCCGATCGTGAGGGCGAGGCGATCGCTTGGCATCTCGCCGAGCTCCTCAAACTCGAGAACCCAAAGCGCATCGAACTCCACGAGATCACCAAAGAAGCCGCCCTGCGGGCGATCGACGAGGCCCATGCGATCAACATGGATCGTGTCAACGCACAGCAAGCGCGGCGCGTTCTCGACCGCCTCGTCGGTTACAAGATCTCGCCGCTACTCTGGGCCAAGGTTCGCAGCGGCCTCTCGGCGGGCCGGGTGCAGTCGGTCGCCGTCAAGCTCGTGGTCGATCGCGAGCGCGAAATCGAAGCGTTCAAAGCGCGCGAATATTGGACGATCGACGCCCTGCTCAACAAGACCGGGACGACCGAAGTCTTCCCGGCGGCGCTCGTTGAGATCGACGGCGAGAAGGTCGAGATCGACAACGGCGGCCGGGCCGATCAAATCGTAGCGGATCTCCAGGACGCCGCGTTCCGCGTGCTCGCGGTGAAGAAGCGGGAGACGCGCCGCAACGCTGCGGCGCCGTTCACGACCTCGACGATCCAGCAAGAGGCGTCGCGTAAGCTCAAATTCCGCGTGCGTAAGACGATGCAGACGGCGCAGGCGCTCTACGAGGGCGTCGACCTCGGGCCCGAGGGAACGCAAGGGCTCATCACCTACATGCGCACCGACTCCACGCGGGTATCCGACGGCGCGCGCGAGGCCGCGAAGTCGTTCATCGAGACGACGTACGGCCCGGAGTTCTACGGCGGTGCCAAGCAATTCAAGGTGCGCGAGGGTGCGCAGGACGCGCACGAAGCGATCCGCCCGACCTCGGTGACCCGCACGCCCGAGTCGCTCTCGAAGATCTTAAAGCGCGATGAATTACGACTCTACGCCCTCATTTGGGAGCGCTTCGTCGCTTCGCAAATGGCGCCCGCGGTCTACGATCAGACCGCCGTCGAGATCGCGGCGACGCCCGTTCGCGGCAGCCGCGCTTACGGTTTGCGGGCGAACGGCAGCGTGCTGAAATTCGCCGGCTACACGAAGGTGTACGAGGAAGGCAAAGACGACGAAGCGCCCGCGGACGGGGCCGCCGCGACCGCGGCCAAAGGGAAGAGCGGGCGCATCCTCTTGCCGCCCCTGGAAAAAGACGACGGCCTCGACCGGCAGTCGATCGTGCCGAAGCAGCACTTTACGGAGCCGCCGCCGCGCTTCACGGAGGCCACGCTCGTCAAGTCGCTCGAGGAAAACGGTATCGGCCGGCCTTCGACCTATAGCTCGATCGTCGAGACGATTCAGGCCCGGCAATACGTCGAGCAAGTCGATCGACGCTTTCACCCGACCGATATCGGTAAGTCGGTGAACGACCTTTTGGCCGAGCACTTTCGCGACATCATGGATCTCGCGTATACGGCGAAGATGGAGACCGAACTCGATGCGGTCGAGGATCACAAGATGGAATGGGTCGACGTCCTGCGCCAATTTTACGGCCCCTTCGCGCACGAGCTCGAAGAGGCGGAGAAGAAGCTGCCCAAACTCGAGCTCAAGGACGAGCCGACCGACGAGATCTGCGTCAATTGCGGCAAGCCGATGGTCATCAAGACCGGCCGCTTCGGGCGCTTCATCTCGTGCACGGGCTATCCCGAGTGCAAGACGACGAAGCCCATCCTCAAAAATACGGGCGCGATCTGTCCCAAGGACGGCGGCATGATCGTCGAGCGCAAATCGCGCGGCCGGGGCCGCACGTTCTACGGCTGCGCCAACTACCCGGCGTGCGACTTCGTGTCGTGGGACCGGGTGATCCCCGAACCCTGTCCCGAGTGCGGCGCCTACGTGGTCGCTAAATCCAAGCGCGGCACCGTGACCTTCGAGTGTTCGAAGAACAAGGAGCACGATACGAGCGCGATCGGAGCGGCCGCCGAGGCCGCCGAGGCGAGCGACGTTACGGATGCGCCCGAGCCCGAACGGGAGCCGGACACCGCAGGCGTATGAGCGGGCCGCGACTGCGCGTTATCGGCGCCGGCCTGGCGGGCTGCGAAGCCGCGTGGCAGGCCGCGCAGCGCGGCGTCGCGGTCGAACTCTACGAGATGCGCCCGCTCGCAAGCGGTCCCGCGCACAAGACCGATCGCTTCGCGGAACTGGTGTGCAGCAATTCGCTGCGCGGCGCGTCCCTGGAGAATGCGGTGGGCTTACTCAAAGAAGAACTCGCGCGGCTCGACTCACTGGTCATCGCGAGCGCGCGCGAAGCGGCGGTGCCCGCGGGCGGGGCGCTGGCGGTCGATCGCGATCGTTTCTCGGCGCTCGTCGAGACGAGGCTCGGCGCCCATCCGGGCGTCCGGATCGTGCGCGAGGAAGTGCGCGCCATCGACCCGGACGTGCCGACGATCGTCGCCTGCGGCCCGCTGCCGGCAACGGCGCTCTCCGACGCGATCGACGCCCTGCTCGCGCGCGTCGCGCCGGCCGCGGCGGGGCGCACCCGGTTGCATTATTACGATGCGGCCTCGCCGATCGTCGCGACCGAATCGCTCGACCTCGCGCAGATGTACGAGAAATCGCGATACGACAAGGGCGAGGGCTCCGACTATCTCAACATCCCGCTCGACCGGGAACGCTACCTCGCATTCGTTCGCGACCTTCGCGACCTTCCGAAGCACGAGCCAAAAGAATTTGAAGCCGATGCAGCGAGCGGAAAGGTTCCGTATTTCGAAGGCTGTCTGCCGATCGAAGAAATGGCCGCCCGGGGCGAGGATGCACTGCGTTACGGACCGCTCAAACCGGTCGGCCTGCGCGACCCGCGCACGGGCCTCGCCCCCTATGCGGTCGTTCAACTCCGCAAAGAGAACGTCGCTGGAACGGCCTATAACCTCGTCGGTTTTCAAACCCGCCTCACGTGGCCCGCGCAGAAGGAAGCGTTCGGCAAGTTACCGGGCCTCGCGGGTGCGGAGTGGCTGCGGCTCGGCGTGATGCATCGCAACTCGTTCATCGACGCGCCGCGATTTCTCGATTCGGAGCTGTGCCTTCGGGGCAGCGGTGGGACGTGGTTCGCGGGCCAGATCACGGGCGCCGAAGGGTATGTCGAGGCTGCGGCCTGCGGCTTGATCGCGTCCATAGCGGCGGCTCGCCGGCTGTCCGGCGAGGTCCCGGTGCCCGTACCCGCAGACACCGCGCTCGGTGCGGTCATCGCCCATTTGCAGAACCACGCGACGAACGATTTTCAACCGTCAAACGTGAGTTGGGCGTTTTTTTCGCCATTGGCCGGCAAGCCGATTCGCGACAAACGCGAACGCCGCCGCGCCCTTGCGGAGCGCGCGCTCGGGCATCTCGAGGAGTGGCGTGCCGCCGTCGCCCCGCGCGTTCCCGTAGCCGCCGGCGCGCCGGCGTAGCAAGAAGCGCGTCAACCGGGCAACTCCGGCGCTGCGTTCGTGTCCGGCATGCGACCGAGGAGCCGCGACGCTCGCTTCGTGAAAAGGGCCGGATGCGTATCCGCTCGACCACCATCCTCGCCGTTCGCCGCGGAGGGAAGCTAGCGATTGCCGGCGACGGTCAGGTGACGTTCGACAAGACGATCATGAAGCATAGCGCGCACAAAGTGCGCCGAATCGCGAACGGTACGGTGCTTGCCGGTTTCGCCGGCGGCGCCGCCGACGGCATTACGCTGCTGGAGAAGTTCGAAGCCAAACTCGGCGAGTACAAGAACAACATCGTGCGCGCCGCGGTCGAACTCGCGAAAGATTGGCGTCAGGATCGTGCGCTGCGCCGCCTCGAAGCGCTGCTGATCGTCGGCAACGCCGAGCACCTCTACGTCCTCAGCGGCACCGGTGACGTGATCGAGCCCGACGACGGCATCGCCGCCATCGGCAGCGGCGGCCCGTACGCGCAAGCGGCTGCGATGGCGCTCGTCCGCCACAGCGAACTCGATGCGGAAACAATCGCCCGCGCCGCGCTCGAAGTTGCCGGCCGCATCGACATCTATACGAACGACAACCTCGTCGTCGAGGTGGTGTGATCGCCGCTTCTTCGCGATCGAGACGCTGCGGACGCGTGTCGCGATAAAGGCGATGCGGACCGCATGTCGCGAAAATCAAGCCAATGCTCGGCACAACCGATACGATCGATTATATTCGCGGGAATCAGGAACGGTATCTCGAGGAGCTGGGGACCTGGATCGCCTGTCCGTCCGTGTCCGCGGATCCGGCCCGGCATCATGAGGTGCGGCGCTCCGCCGAAGCGGTCGTGGCGCGCATGCGCGCCGCGGGCCTGACCGTAGCCGAGGTCCTCGAAACCGACGGCTTGCCCGTCGCGTTCGGTTCCTGGCTTCACGCCGAAGGCGCGCCGACCGTCCTCATCTACGGTCATCACGACGTCCAGCCCGAGGATCCGCTCGAGCTTTGGACGTCGCCGCCGTTCGAAGGCACCGTCCGCGACGGCAAGATCTACGGCCGCGGCTCGGTCGACGACAAAGGTCAAGTATTGATGCATTTGGCCGCGCTCGAAGCGCACCTGAGAACGCGCGGAACGTTGCCCCTCAACATCAAGGTCGTCGTCGAGGGTGAAGAAGAGATCGGCTCGCCGAGCTTCGAGGCGTTTCTCGCGCGCGAGAAAACGCGGCTCGCCTGCGACGTCGTCGTCGTTTCCGATACGGCCGTGTTCGCCGAAGACGTTCCGTCGCTGACCGTTTCGCTACGCGGCCTCGTGCACTTCGAAGTTGCGGTGCACGGGCCCGCGAGCGACCTCCACTCGGGCTATTTCGGCGGCCTCGTCGTCAACCCGATCGAAGCGCTCGCGCGCATGATCGCGAGCTTGCGGGACGAGACGGGCCGAGTGAGCGTTCCGGGCTTCTACGACGGCGTGAGCGAGCTCCCGGACGTCGAGCGCGCCGAACTCGCCCGTCTGCCGTTCGACGCCGTCCGCGAGGCCAAAGCGCTCGGAGTCGATGCCCTGGCGGGCGGCGAACGCGAGCGGCTGCCGCTCGAGCGAATGTGGCTGCGGCCGACCCTCGAACTCAACGGCATCTGGGGCGGCTATCAAGGCCCGGGCGGCAAGACGATCGTGCCGAGTTACGCCAAAGCAAAGCTCTCGGCGCGGCTGGTCGGCTCCCAAGATCCCGCCCACGTAAAACGCGCGATCCGCGAAGCACTCGAACGGGCTGCGCCGGCGGGAGTCCGGGTCGAGATCGAGGCCGACGGAAACGTCCGCGCCGTCGTAACCTCGCGCGACCATCCGGCCGTCGCAGCGGCCGCCCGCGCGATGGAGCGCGGCTTCGGAAAGCCGCCCGTCTTCATCGGGACCGGCGGCACGATCGGTCCCGTATCGAGCTTCGACCGCATCCTGGGCCTGCCGCAAGTCCTCATCGGCGTGGGCCTTCCCGACGACGCAATCCACGCACCGAACGAAAAGTTCGACCTCGCCCAGTTCTTCGGCGGCATCGAAACGATGGCATATCTTTACGACGAGCTCGCGAAGGCGCTGTAGACGATGCTCTGAGTACTGCTCAACCTCGCGCGGGCGGGTCTCGCTCGCGCTCGTAACGTCCCCTATGCCCCGCTTCCGACTGCGTACGACGCACTCTTTCCGAGCGGCACGCCGCTTACCGCGCCGCGGCCGGCTCCCATCGCCCCGGCCGAGCCGGACGATCCCGGAAGGGCAAGCAACGACGCGCGCCCGTTTCCCTGAGATGCGCCGCGCGAGCCGGCGCCGAAGCAGGGTCGCGTGGACTCCTCCGTTTCCGCTTCGGCATTGACGCCCCGCCAGATCGTGGCCGAGCTCGACCGCTACATCGTCGGTCAGGCCAAGGCCAAACGCGCTGTTGCGGTAGCGATGCGCAACCGTTACCGGCGCGAGAAGCTCGGCGGCGAGATGCGCGGTGAGATCATCCCCAAGAACATCCTCATGATCGGGCCGACCGGCGTCGGGAAGACCGAGATCGCGCGGCGCCTCGCGACGCTTGCCGGCGCGCCGTTCGTAAAGGTCGAGGCGACGAAATACACGGAGGTCGGCTACGTGGGGCGCGACGTCGAGTCGATGGTCCGCGACCTCGTCGAGGCCGCGATCCGGATGGTCGGAGACGAGCGGCGCGAGGAGGTCGGCGAAGCTGCCGCCGCGGCGGCCGTCGAGCGCGTCGTCGACCTCCTGTATCCCGAAACGCGGGCTGCGAGCGCGAGCCAGCCGATGAACGCCTTCGCCCAGACGCTCGGCTCGATTTTCGGAAACGGTTATCAGCAGGCCCAGGCGCAGCCGCAGCCCGCACCGGTCGGCGCGGGCGGCGCTGCGGCCGATGAGGTGAAGACCAAGCGCGAACAGGCCCGCATCGACGTCCTGCGCGGTTTCTTCGACGTGCGGCTGGTCGATATCGAAGTGGAAGAATCGCCGCAGTTGCCGATCGGCATGATGGGCGGCATGGATCCGTCGCTCGGCGGCGGGGACATGAGCGAGATGCTGGGCGGCCTCCTTCCGAAAAAGAAAACGAAGAAACGCGTCACGGTCGCCGAAGCGCGGCGCATCTTCACGCAAGAGGAAGCGCTCAAGCTCGTGGACATGGATGCCGTCAAGCGCGAAGCGCTACGCCGCGCCGGCGAAAACGGCATCATCTTCATCGACGAGATCGACAAAGTCGCCGGGCGCGAAGGCCGCGGTCCCGACGTCTCGCGCGAAGGCGTGCAACGCGACATCTTGCCGATCGTCGAAGGCAGCACCGTGAACACGAAACACGGCGCGCTCAAGACCGATCACGTCCTCTTCATCGCGGCGGGCGCGTTCCACATGAGCAAGCCCTCGGATCTCATTCCCGAATTGCAAGGCCGCTTTCCGATCCGGGTCGAGCTCGACTCGCTGTCGGTCGATGATTTCGAGACGATTCTCACGGCGCCCAAGAATGCCCTGACCGAGCAGTACCGGGCGCTGCTCGCCGTCGAGGGCGTCGCCGTCAGCTTCACCCCGGACGGCATCCATCAGCTCGCGACCTACGCCATGCGCGTGAACGAGCAGACCGAAAACATCGGCGCCCGGCGGCTGCACACGGTCCTCGAACGGCTGCTCGAAGACGTCTCGTATGCCGCCCCCGAAGACCACGAGCCGGTCGTCGTCGACGGCCTCTACGTGCGTTCGCGTCTCGAGTCGATCGTCGAGAGCGCGAATCTGAGCACGTACATCCTGTAATGCTTCGACAAGCTCGTGCTTCGACAAGCTCAGCATGACCGGCTTGACTCGTCACCCTGAGCCTGTCGAAGGGTCAGCATGACGGCGGGTGCGGCCGGGTGTTATACTCTGGGACGTGGCGTACATTCGCGAGATCATCCAAGACGGGCATCCGACGCTTCGCAAAGTCGCTAAGAAAGTCGACTTGCGGGAGCTCGAAGATCCGCTTTTCCAGCAGTTGATCGACGATATGTTCGAAACGATGTATGCGGCCCCGGGCATCGGGTTGGCTGCGCCGCAGATCAACGTCGGGAAGCGCTTATTCGTCGTCGATCTCTCCGAAGCGGACGACGACGGCGGCCGGGGCCCGTTCGTCGTCGTCAATCCGAAGTTCACCGTCACCGAGGGAGAGATCGACTCGATCGAAGGCTGCCTTTCGGTCAAGGGCATGATCGGCGATCTCAAACGTTTCGAGCGGGTGGTGTGTTCGGGTTTCGACCGCTCCGGCAAGAAAATCGAGTTGATCGGCACCGGGCTTTTCGGCCGCTGCCTGCAGCACGAAATGGATCACCTCGACGGGATCCTCTACATCGACAAGGCGCAAAACATTCGCCCGGCCGAGACCGACGAGGAGAAGGCGGCCCTGGCCGAAGTCGAGGCGGAAGGCGCGGCGCTCGAACGCAATGCGGAAGCCGTAAGCGCGTCTGCCTAGCCCGCGCCTGCGCGGCGTCTTCTTCGGGACGAGCGCCTTCGCCGTGCCGGCCCTCGAGGAGTTCGCGCGGACGCTCGCGTGTTTGCTCGTCGTAACGCAGCCCGACCGGCCCGCCGGCCGGGGGCACAAGTTGAGCCCGACGCCCGTGAAGGCGGCGGCCCGCGCACTCGGCCTCCCGGTCGCGGAACCCGCCCGCCTGCGCGACGCTTTCGCCGAACTCGCCGCCGCCGGCGCGGACGTGTTCGCGGTCGCCTCCTATGGCAAAATCGTGCCGCAATCCATCCTCGAGCTGCCGCGACTCGGCGCGCTCAACGTGCATCCGAGCCTCTTGCCCCGCTATCGCGGCGCCACGCCGTTGCAATCGCAACTCCGGGACGGCGTGAGCGACGGCGGCGTAACGCTCATCGCGATGGACGCCGGCATGGACACCGGCGACGTGATCGCGCAGGAGCGCATCCCGATCGGGCTCCAGGAGACCTACGGCGAGCTGCACGACCGCTACGCGCAGGCGGGCGCGGCGATGCTCGCCGCAGCCTGCCGGGAGCTGGCCGCGGGCCCGCTGCGACGCTTCCCGCAGACGCTCTTCGGCTCCGCGGAGGAGGCGCAGCGCACGCTGACGCGACCGCTCGCAAAATCTGACCTCGCAATCGACTGGGACCGGCCGGCCGCGGCCGTCGTCGATGCGGTGCGCGCGCTCGCACCCGCGCCGGGTGCGCGAGCCGAGTTCGCGACAGGCCAGGGGCCGCTGAAGATTTTGCAAGCCCGGGTTGCGGGTCCGGCCGACCTTGCGTCCTGCGACGATGCGACCCTGTCCCGTGCGGCGCGTGAGCCGGGCGCTTTGTTCGGGGGGAAACTCGTGGCGGCCGCCCCCGGCTTTGTCGTTCTCGAGCGCCTCGTCCTACCGGGCCGCAGCGCCATGAGCGGGGCGGAATTTGCGCGCTTGCGCGCCGCAACGACGAGCGACGACGCGCACCGCGGCCGTTCGCTTTCCGCCGGCGCTCCCGTGCCGCGCGTGCACGAATCGCTTCGTTGAAAGTCCTCGATAAGCTGGCGGCGCGCGAGGTCGCCTATCAAGTCGTGCGCGACGTTTTCGGTCCGGAAGGTCGCGGCGCGCAGGCTGCCTTCGACGTGCGGGCCCGTCGCGCCGGGCTCGACGCGCGCGACCGGGCCTTCGCGGCGGAATTAGCGTACGGCTCGATCAAAGCGCGCCGGCTCATCGACTGGCAGTTGACGCCCTATCTCGGCGGACGCGAGCGACCGCTGACGCCCACGATTGCCGACGTCGTCCGGTTAGGCGTCTATCAATTGCGGTTCATGTCGGGCGTCGACGACCACGCCGCCGTCTCGGAAACCGTTAATCTCGCGTGGCGGCACGGGCACAAGGGAACTGCGGGACTGGTGAACGCCGTTCTGCGACGTATGCTCGCCGACGGCCGGCGCGAGCCCGAGCGCGCCGACTTCACGAGCGACGATGACTTTTTCGGCGTCAAGTATTCCGTGCCGACGTGGGTGGCGGCGCAGTTCGCCGCGGCGTATGACGGCCGGCGTGAGGCGGTCCTCGCCGGCGTCAACGTGGCGCCGCAGCACGCGGTGTGCGTGAATGGGTTGCGTGCCGGCGTCGCGACCGTGCGAGAGGAACTCGAGGCGCGCGGCGTCGCGGCCCGAACCTCCGCGTACGTGGCGGAGTCACTGCTCGTCGACTCGGGCACGGTCGGCGACGATGAGGCCGGGCGGTTCACCGTTACCGGGGAAGCGGCGACGATGCCGGTCGACCTCCTGGCTCCGCAGCCGGGCGAGAGCGTTCTGGAACTCTGCAGCGGCCGCGGCAACAAGACGGTGCAAATCGCCGCGCGCATGCGCGGGGAAGGCGAACTCGTCGCTGTGGAGCTCGATCCGAGAAAGGAACGCGTCTGGCGCGAGCGGGTCGAACGGGCGGGCGTTACGACGGTCGCGTTCGTCGCGGGCGACGCGCGCGTGGCCGCGCCCGACATGCGCGCGGCGGCCGTCCTGCTCGACGCACCGTGCTCGGCGCTCGGCGTGATCGGCCGCCACCCCGAAGCGCGCTGGCGCAAAACTCCCGAGGATGGTGCGCGGCTTGCCCTCACCCAAGCCGAGCTCCTCGACGCTGCCGCGCTTCGGACCGCGCCGGGGGGGCGACTCGTGTACAGCGTTTGTTCGAGCGACCGTCGCGAAGGCCGCGACGTCGTCGCCGCTTTTCTCCGCGAGAACCCCGAGATCTCGCGCGCGCCGCTGCCCGAGCGGTACGACGCCTTCGCGCAAGACGGTGACGTGGTCGTTCCGCCCGGTATCGAGGGCCGCGACGGGTTCTATATCGCGCTGCTCCGCCGCAGGCCCTAGCCGTGTTTTTCGCCCGGCTCGAAAACGCGTGTGCGACCGTGGTCGAGCGCGCGTTCGCGCTCGCGTTTCCAAGCGCTCTCGAACCCGTGCAGGTCGCCCGCAAACTCGTTGCGGCCTTCGAGTCGGGGGCGCCCGCCGGACGGGCAGGGCGTCGCTTCCAAATACGTATGAGCGCGAGCGACTTCGCTCGCCTCGCGCCGGATCTGCCCTATCTCGAGCGGCAATGGACCGTCATGCTCGCCCGTCTTACCGAACGCTCGAACGTTCCGCAGCGCCCGCCCGAAGTCACGGCCGCCTCGAGCGAAACCGTCGCGCCGGGAACCGTATCGATCGCAATCGAGATCCTTCCGGAGCCGCATGCGCTCGCTCTGCGGGTTCGCCGCGGTCTCCCGCGCGACGCGCACGCGGCGCTCGCCGATACGCCGCTCGTCGTCGGTCGCGACCCGGCTTGCACTCTTGCCCTCAGCGACCCGCGCGTCTCGCGCCGCCATCTCGAAATCGTCCGGGCGGGAGCGTTCTTGCGGTTTCGCGATCTCGACTCGTCGAACGGGACGCGGCTCAACGGCCTGCCGGCGACCTCGGGCGAACTCGGTCTCGGCGACGTACTGCAGGTCGGCGATAGCGTGCTCGTGGTCGAGCCGGCGGACTCCGGAACGTGACGCGCGACCCGCACCTGCAAAGTCTCGAAGTCGTAGCTGCCTTCGCGCTCTTTTTGCTGCTTGCGTCGCTATGGCCGCGCCCGCGGGCACGCCGCAACGATGCGCTGACCGAGATGCAGGCGGTTGTGCTGCGCGTGGAGGAAGAGGGGCGGACGCGGACGGTTCGCGCGCCGGTTCCGATTACGATCGGCCGAGCACCGTCGGCGACGCTCGTCGTTCCCGATGCGCAAGTGAGTCGAGTGCACGCACGAATCGATCTTTCCGACGGTCAACTCAACCTCCGCGATCTCGACAGTCGCAACGGGACGCTCGTGAACGCGCGCCCGATCGAAGGACCCGTGGACTTACGCGACGGCGATGAGATCGACGTCGGCACGACGCGCATCGTGTTTTGCGGGGTGGGGCCGTGGAAGTAGCAGTCGGATCGGAACTCGGTGCGTGGCAGCGGCGCCCGAGCGACGCGCACGTGGCCGATTGCATCGCGCCGAGCGTAACGCTCTTCGGCATCGCCGACGGTTTCGGTGAAATCGGCCGCAGCGGTGCGATCGCTCCCGCGGCGCTCGCGACGGTGCGCGAATATTTACGCCGCCGTTACCGCGTCGGCTCCTTTGGCCGGGGCGCGTCGCCGAGCGTGCTGCGCGCGATCTTGCTCGCCGCCCTCGATCACGCCAACGCTCGGCTGTACGCCCAAAGCGGCAGTCATGAAGATTTCGTCGGCAGCGGTACGTCGCTCACCGCCGTCATGATCGTCGGCCACCACGCCTTCGTCGGCCACGTCGGCGATGCGCGGGCTTACGTGCTGCGACTCGGGCGGCTCGAATTGCTGACCGCCGACGACGCGATGTTCGCCGACACGGCCGTAACGAGCGCGAAAACGAATCTGCCGGCGAAGCCGCGGGTCGGCAGCCTGTTGTGGCGCAGCCTCGGCACGCAGGCGAAGCTCGAAGCGTCCATCGCGCACGTCGAACTGCTCTCGGGCGATCAGCTCGTGCTCTGTACCGACGGCGTGCACCGTTCGATCGACGACGACGAACTCGGCGATGCGCTCGGCGATTGTGAAACGGCGGCGGACGTGGTCGCGCGACTGCTCGCCCTCGCCCGTTCGCGCGGCGGCGCCGATAACGGAACGCTCATCGTCGCGCGCGACTTGCTCGTCGCCGCACCGCCCACGTTCGCGAGCGCGACGCGGGCGCGGTCGCTACGGATCGCGATTGCGATCGGACTTCTGGTCGCCTCCCTCCTGTCGTACGGCATCTTCACGCTGCGCTCGGGATTGACGGACCATACGCCCGGCCTTACGTCTTCGGATCGTTAGTAGCCGCCTGCTCCCGATGACGGGAGCGCTCGCCGTCGGCGGCCTCGCCCTTTCGTTCGCTCCGCCGGGCTCACTCGGACCACCGGCCGTACTGCTGCTGCTCGTCGTTTTGGCGTACGCCTGGGTCCTGCGTAGCCCGCTCGACACGCGCCGCGACGACGTCTTGCCGGCGCTCGCGGTGCTCGTCGCGGCGCTCGGCCTCGCAACGATCGCCCGGCTGTCGGCGGCGCTCGCACACAAGCAGGAAGCGCTGCTCGCGATTTCGCTCGCGCTCGCGATCGGGGCGGGGCCGTGGTTCGATACGTTTCGGCGCTTCGCCGCCTACAAGTACGTTTGGGTTCTCGGCTCGATCGTGCTCTTTGCGTTGGTCGCGATCTTCGGTCAGGAGGTCAACGGCGCCAAACTCTGGATTCGCATCGGTCCCGTTCAGTACGAACCGGTCGAGATCATCAAACTCTTCATCGTTCTTTTCATGGCGGGTTATCTTGCCGAAACCGCCGACGTGCTCGCCGCCGCGAAGTGGTGGTCGCTGCGCGCCAATCTCAAATATCTCGGGCCGCTGTTCTTGGGGTGGGCGACCTCGATGGCCATCCTCGTCTTCGAACGCGACATCGGGATGGCGTCGCTGTTGCTCGCGACCTTCGTTGCGATGCTCTACGTCGCGACTCGCCGGATCGACCTCATCGCCGGCGGCGCGGCCATTTTTTCGCTCGCGGTCTGGTTTGCGGTCGGCCACTATGCGTACGTAGCCGCGCGCTTCGAGGTCTGGCGGCACCCCTTCGCCGACCCGCTCGGTCGCGGTTATCAAGCGCTGCAAGGGCTTTTCTCGCTCGCTGGAGGCGGATTGCTCGGCGCCGGTTACGGGCTGGGCCGCGCGTACGACGTGCCCGCAGTATCGACCGATTATATTTTTGCCGCTTGGACCGAAGAATTCGGCGCCGTCGGCGGCCTCGTGCTCGTCGCGGCGTTCCTCACCATGCTCGTGCGCGCGTTCGGCATCGCGCAAGCGCAGCCGGACCTGTATGCGAAACTCCTCGCGAGCGGTCTCGCCGCAGTTCTCGGTTTTCAAGTGTTCGTCATCGTCGGGGGCGTGCTCGGCCTCTTTCCGCTCAGCGGCATCACGCTGCCGTTCTTCTCGTACGGTGGGAGTTCGCTCGTCGCGAATTTCCTTTTGATTGCGCTCGTATGGGCGATCGGCAGCGAGCGGCTTGCGGTGCCGGGCGGGCGTTAGCGCGGCATTAGACCGTCGTTAGCGTTACGTTAGATTCGGCCGTCGAGCGAAGAACGCGACGGAGCGGTCGGCAACCTAGCGCGCATGGAGGAGCTCATTCATGCATAGTTCACGCATTTTTTTCTTTTCGAGCGTAGCGGTAGCGGCAGGGGCGCTGGGCGCCTGCAGCGGCGGAGGCGGCAGCGTTGCGTCGGCTCCGCCGGTGAACGCCAAGATTCTCATCGCGGGAAAAGTCGCGAAGTTCACGGGCAGCGATACGATCGTCCACACCTACGCCAGTCCCTTGCCGGGTCAGGCAAATTTCACGGAGGCGTACGCGTTCGCGCAGACGACCACGGTGAATCTCGCGGCGGCGGGAGCACCGGCCCCCTACGACGTCAACACGACGGTGACGTTCACCGCTTCGCAAGCGCCGCCCGCGGGTACCCAAAAGGAGTCTGCGACGAACGACTCGTTCGAGACCCAAACGGGAAGCGGCGCGAACGTCCAAGTCCTGCTCGTCGCGGAGAACAGCGCGACGACCGGCATCGACATCACGGGCGGACTCACGGGAGGCGGACCGTACACGATCGCGACGACTTCGTCGACGAAATATACGACTCCGCAGACGCTCGGCATCTACCCGCTCGCCGCGGGCGCAAACTACGCCGAGCCACTCGCCCGAACGGTGGCCCTAACCGAGACGGATGCGAATGCGGGCGGCGCCGGACCCGCCCTCGCCTACGAGTCGTCGGCTTCTTCAACGTTCGCGGGCGGCGGGTCGTTGGCGCGCACCGCGCAATTCACGAACGGTGAGTCGACGAGTCTCAACGAAAACGTAAACGGTTCGGCGCAATTCCAGGAAACGGGACCCCTCTTCTCGCTCTCGGAGACGATCGGCGTTCCGGTGGCCGGCGCAACGGGTTACACGATTCCCGTGACGTACACGCGGCAACCGGCAAGTTTGGGAGCGACGCCGGCACCGTCGGCGACGCCGGTCACGTCAAACGCCGTGGACTGGTATCCGGGCGGTGGTCTGCCCGCGCAGCCGCTTTCGAGCGAAACGATCACCGTCAAGGGCGCGGCGACCGCGTTGCCGGCGGCCTGCAGCGGCGCGCTCGCGGAACCGAACACGGTCGAACTCGACGAGAAGCTCTCGACGCTTAACGTCGACGGCTCCTACGAAACGTTAACGCAGCAACGCTTCGATTCCAACGGAACCAACGTCTGCATCCTGCGCACGACCACGACGAACACGTACTCGGTAACGACCGGATTGCCGCTCCAAAGCACGACCGAGACCTACACCCAGATCCTTACGAACTTGACCGTCCCGACCGCAGCCGCCGCGCAGACCTGAGGCTACCCGTTCTCAGGCGGTCACTCACCCTCGGACGAGCGTCCCTAAGACCGCTCGTCCGAGGTTCGACGGGCCGGATGCCGGGCGCAACTAAGGTAGATTTTCGGTCGCGGCATCGTCGCGGAGGTCGATTGCGAAAAGGTCGTCGACCACGGCGTACATTGCCGCATCGATTTCGCGCAGCCGCTCCCGCGTGGCCTTGGGCCACGGCGAGCGCAGATCGTTGACTTCGACGTACGCTCGAATGGACTCCGCGAAGTATTCGTCGAGTCCGGTCGCCGCGTACGGCGTTACGAAGTCCTTCGCCCGTGCGAACGCCCGGCGCACGTCGCGATCGTAGCCGCTGCGGTACACGCCGCCGCCGAGCGCGCAATCGAGGCCGTGCGCGAACTCGTGCGCGACCGTCATGGGCGTCGCGCTGCGCAGATACACGCATCGCTCTTCGACGACGAAAAGACCGGCCGGCGGCACGGGCCACGCATCGACGTCGACGCCGAGCCGCCGCAGCGATGCCGAGGCATCGCGGTACCGTTGTCGCTTCGCGAGGGCGACGATCTTGATGCGGCGTTTCGCGGCGAAAGCGAGCGCGGCGGCGCCGAACGGTGCGAGCGCTCGAGCGATCGTCGCGGCGGCATCTTTTCCCGCGCCGCAGATGATCGCGGAACTCGATTCGGCAATCGAACACATCGGCCCACGATAGGGCGTAGCTGTGAACGCGCGGTGGACGCGACGTGTCGGCGGGGTCTGAGAGTCGGTAGCGCGTAGCAGGACGGCGGTGAGGTATGCGCTGATTTTTCCGCTCGCAGCGGCGCTGGTCGCGAGCGACGGCGTTTCGGCGCCGGCTGCCGGCCCGTTTGGTCCCGGCGCGATCGTCGCGCGCGTCCGCGATGCGGCGGGCCACGCGCTTGCGGGAGCCTTCGTCGAGGCCGTCGGGGCCCAGACCCGCGTCGCAACCACCAACGGGGCCGGTATGGCGGCGCTCGTCGCGCTGCCGACGGGCGTCTACGATGTTTCGGTCTCGCTCGCCGGTTACACCACCTTCACCAGCCGCGTCGCGATCGTTTCCGCGGGGAGCACGGCCGTGGTCGCGCCGGCGCTGCAGACCGCGTCGTTTGCCAATCTGGGGAGCGCCGCCGGCGTGCGAACGCTGCCGCAACTCGGCGCCGATCTCGATCCGTTCGTCGCCCACGCGCTCGCCGCGGACCGGGCGGTCAGCGTCACCGCCTCGCCGCTCGGACCGGCGGCTGCAATCGATGGTACGTTGCCGTACGAATCGCGCGTCGAACTCGACGGCATTCCGCTTGCCGGCGGCGCCGACTCGCCGGCGGCGGTGCGCTTCCGGGACGCGATCGGGCTCGCGGGCATCGACGTCGCCGCCGGGCCGTATCTCGAAACGCCGTCATTGCGCGACGCGGTCGGCGGCGTCATCAATCTGCGCACGCCGAGTCTCGATGGTTCGGCGGTCGCCGGCGCCGATGAGGGCTACGATTCCGCATTCGGCAGTTTCGAGCACGTCCGCGCCGTCCAGCGCTTCGGTAACCTCGCGTTTGCCGCCGACGCGGTCGGCGGCGGCGGCTCGGATCGCTCGCAAAGTTTCAAGGCGGCCTACGCGTTCGGAACCGGCTCCGCCGTCAACGTCGCGGCGTACGGCTTGCAAGGCGACGGACCGGTCGGCGACGCGAACGTTCTCGTAAACGCCCCGGCGTTTAGCGCCGGATTTCACCTCGCGCTCGGCGGCGGGACGCTCGAAGCGCGAAGTTTTGCGAGCTCGCTGCAACTCACGCGACCGCTCTGGCTTGGCGCATTTCCCGATGCGATCGTCCGGACGGGCGGCTTTGCCGGCGAAGATGCGCGGGCGAGCGGCTTGCAGCTCGGATACGATTTGCCGCTCGGCGCCGACCGGCTGCAGGTGACCTTCGACCGGCGCGGCGACGCCGCCGCCATCGCCGGATTCGCGCCGTTCGACCAGACGTTCACGACGTTCGGCGTGCGGGCAGGCTTTGCGCTCGCCCGCGCGGTGCGACTCGAACTCGCCGACGCGTACGCGGGGGGGACGCTGCTTCCCAAGCGCCACGATCCGCAGGCCGAGCTCACGTATCGTCCCGGCGCGCGTTTCACGATTCACGCGTCGGCCGGCAGTGCGTATGCAACGGCACCGAACGAGGTTCTCGCCGGGCGAGACGGCGCCTCGCCTGCGCTGCCGCCCGAGACTTCGTTCGGTTATCGGGTGGGTGCGGACGACGCGCTTTCCGGCAACGATCGCGTGTGGCTCACGGCGCATGCGGAACGCCGCTTCCAAACGTTTTTCGCAGATGCCGCGAGTGCTTCGGGCGTGCCCCCCGCGGACGCCGCAAACCGGGGCATCGACCTCGGTTTCGAGCGCACCGCCACAGCGAGCGGTTTCGGCGGCCTCGCGTACGTCGCGTTCGATCGCACGGAGGGGTTCGGACCTGCGGCGCTACCGGGCCGGGCCGGCACCGCATACGCTCTCGGGCCGTCCGAATATGCGGGAGAGCCCGCGAGCAGATTCGGCTTGGCACTTACGTATCGCCTCAATCCGGCGTGCGTGGAAAAAGTCGGCGCAACGCTCCTGGGTTCGGGCAACGCCTTGGACGCCCACGCCGTTACGCTCGCCAACATCTCGCTTTGCTTTCCGGTCTTCGGGGCCGCCGACGTTCGCATCGGCGAAGAAAACGCATTTGGCGCCGTGATTCTCAATCCGGTGCTCGCCCCGCTCTACTACCCGCACGAATTCACGTTTGCCCTCGGCGTTGCGCGCTGAGCGCCTCGCTTTGCGCTACCGATGCGATACCGAATCGCCGGAACGGTCGTTGTCCCGCGCGTTCGCGTCGGCGGGTTCGTGCGGGAGGACGATCGATTTGCCGTCGTATACGATCCGGCCGCCCTTTGCCAAGTTGGACATCTCAAGCGAGACCGTCTCGCGCGTGCTGCCCACGAGCGACGCGATGTCGGCGTGCGTTAAGCGGACGTCGATGAGCGTTCCCTCCTCGTGCACGACCCCATGTTCGCTCGCGAGCCGCGCGAAGAGGTGCATGATGCGGTCGGGCACCTTCGCATAGGCGAGATCTTCCATCGTCGCCGACGCGTCGAGAAGTCGGTCGCTCAGGATCTTCGCGACGTTGAGTGCGAGGGTCGGGTCGGTCGAGAGCAACCCGAAGAGATCTTCGGCACGCGCCGTGCACAGCAGGCTTTCTTCGATGCACACCGCGTGCGTGAGGCGCGGAGCGTCGTCGAAGAGCGTCTCCTCGCCGAAGAGATCGCCCGCGCCGAGCACGGCGACCGTTACTTCCTTCCCGTCGGCCGTGAGGCGCGTGAGCCGTACCTTGCCGCGTTTGATGAGATAGACCAAGCGCGTCGGATCGCCCTGATCGAAAACGAGCGCGCGCTTCGGGAAGAGGCACGTCTTGAAGATATGTTCGCTCGCGGAAACCGCGCCGTCCGCAACGCTCGCAAAAAGCCGGTTTTGGCGGAGGTACCAGACCTTATTCTCCATCGCCGCTCCCACCCGAGGTCGGTGCCGGCCCCCGGTGCGGGCGCCAAGCCTTCCATACATCGTTAGGATCGCTTGCGATACCTCCGTCATCCCGCGATGGTAGGCGATCCGCCGTACCCTTTGCGGTAAGCCCGATTACGGAGCGGCGGCGCCCTTGTGCACGGGCAGCGAAACCGAGACCGTGCAGCGCCCGCCGTCGCCCCGAACGCGGGGAGTTTCGAGGATGCTCGCGAGGATGAAGAGCCCGCGCCCGCTCTCGCGTTCCGCGGCCGGACGCTCGATGCGAATCGGGAAGGCGTCTCCGGCATTGGTAACCGAAAGCAAGGGCCGGTCGTCCGACCACTCGAGCGTGACTTCGATCGGCCCGGGATGCGCGTGACGGATCGCGTTACTCAGTAATTCGGAAAGCGCGAGCGCGCAATCTTCGAACGCGCCGTTCGTGTCGCCGCGCGCTCGCAAGAATGCCATGACGCTCGCTTTCGCCGCCATGACGCTCGCGATGTCGCCCGAATCAACGAGCCAGCGACCGCACGTGCCTGTCTTCGCTCCGTTCACGGCTAAAGGTTTACCCTCGTATTGGAAACGGTAACGGACGCCGAATAGCGAATCGCCGCGATCATGATGAGCCGCCGTTTCGCCTCGCTCGCGGGCGCCGTCGTCGCGTTGCTCGGCGCTGCGCCATCGCTCGACGGCACCCCGGCTTCCGAGGGAATTTCCGCCTCCTTGACGGCGCACCTCAACGCCCCTGCCGCCGGCGGCGCGCCGCTCGTGCGGCATCTCGATATTTGGTTTGCCCCGCGCGGTTCCGCAATCGCCGTTCGCACGTTTGCCCTCGACATGACGAAGCGCTTGCACCTCATCATCGTCAGCGACGATTTTCGCTCGTTCTTACACGTTCATCCGCAACTCGGCGCCGACGGCCACTTCACGATCGACCAGCGTTTTCCGTATCCGGCGCTCTACCATCTCTACGCCGATGCCGTCCCCGCCGGATACGGCCACTGCGTCTTTCGTTTCGATCTTCGCGCCGGTGCGGGCCCCGCGATCGCCCGCGATCTCGCGCCGACCGGGCCGCGGGTCGCCGCGGGACCGTACGTCGTGACGCTCGACCGCCTCGAGCTTCGCGCCGGGGCGGACAATCGCATCGGGGTTACGGTAACGCGCGCGGGCCGTCCCGCGGCCGATCTGCGCCCGTATCTTGGAGCGCCCGCCCACGCAGTTTTTGTCGAGGCGAGGACGCTCGCCTACGAACACGTCCACCCGGTTGCCGCCGGTTCCGATGCCGCGGCAGGGGGCCGTCGGGGGAGCTTGGCCGCCCCGGCTTCCGATATGGGGGGCATGGACATGGCGGGCGGCATGGCGGCGAGTTCCATTGAGCCCGGGGCGCACGTCGGACCGGACATGGTGCTGCACGTGCCGGCTCGGCGCTCCGGCCGCTACAAACTGTGGTTGCAGTTGCGCGGGAGCACCGGAATCTTCGTCGCGCCCTTCGTCCTCGACGCCGAGTGAGTGCGCCCGGTCCTCAGTCGCCGATCTTATTCGCAGAGGAAGTGAGCGAGTTGTTGACCCGCGCGCCAAGAAGCCGCAGTCCGAGCAGGGCCACGACTGCGAGGAGGCTCAGGACGAGCGCGTATTCGACGAGCCCCTGGGCAATGTCATCGGCGAGCAATTGTTTCAGGCGAGCGACGCTCATAGGAAAGTCGTCGGCCAAAGCCGCGCGTTAATCCACCCGGTCGGACTGCATGCAGCGTTCGAGCCGCTCGAACAGCTCGATTTCGGCCCGCCGGCGACGGCGCGTCCGCAAGACTCGCCGTAAGCGGCGCCGCGCCGCAGCCAGCCGCCAGCCGCGGCCGACCGCGGCCAAGGTGACGATGGCGATGACGATGACGAGATCGGCCGGCATCTTGAGAACGGCGGTTTCGCGGCGACCTCGTGGGAACCCGTCCCGTGCGAGCGGCCCGAGACGGGCGTGCCGCCCAGTCTCCATTTCCCACGAAAAGATCGGCAGGCGCTTCCCGCGATCGGTGGAACATTCTTCCCTCGCGCTGCTACAGCAGTCGCATTCGACGTCTTTTAGGGAGCGCGTTTGGACCAACTCGCCCAGCAGGTCGTGAGCGGCCTCGCGACCGGCTCCATCTTCGCCAGCATGGCGCTTGCGCTGGTCCTGATCTATCGCTCGATGGGCGTCATCAATTTTGCGCAGGGCGAGATGGCGATGTTTACGACGTTTATCGCCTGGCAACTCATCGAGACCGGGGTTCCGATTTGGCTTGCGTTCGCCGCAACGATCGTCATCGCGTTCTTCGGCGCGATCGCTCTCGAACGGATCGTCATTCGTCCGGTCGAACGCGCCGCGCCGCTGACGGTCATCATCGTGACGCTCGGGCTGCTCATCGCCTTCAACGGACTCGCGGGCTGGATCTGGGGATACGTGCTCAAATCGTTTCCAAGTCCGTTCCCCTCGGCACCGATCACGATCGGGAACGTTTCCTTCAACAGTCAGGATCTCGGCATCATCGGCGTTTCGCTTCTGTCGCTTGCGGCCATTTCGCTCTTCTTCACGCGCACGAAGCTCGGGCTTGCGATGCGCGCGGCGGCGTTATATCCCGATCAAAGCCGCGTGCTCGGTATCCAGGTGAGCTGGATGCTCGCGCTTGGCTGGGGACTTTCCGCGGTCGTCGGGGCGATTTCGGGCGTGATGGTCGCGCCGATCGTGTTTCTCGATCCCAACATGATGCAGGGCATCGTCGTCTACGCGTTCGCGGCGGCGGTGCTCGGGGGCATCGAGAGTCCGCTCGGCGCCGTGGTCGGCGGGCTCTTGCTCGGAGTCGTGCTTAATCTGCTCGGCACGTACGTCGAATTCATCGGAACCGATCTGCGTTTGCCGGTCGCGTTCTTGATCATCGTCGTGATGCTCGTCGTGCGTCCCGCCGGCCTCTTCGGCCGTCTCCGGTTGTCGCGGGTTTAGCGTTGTCCCGCCCGCGGCCGGACCGCATCATCGCCTTCGGCATCGTCGCGATCGTGATCGCCGTGCTGCCGCTGCTCTTGCCCTCGTACCTGTCCTTCGAGCTCACCTACGTCGCGGCGTACGCGATCGCGATCCTCGGGCTTACGATCCTCACCGGCTACAACGGCCAAATCTCGCTCGGTCACGGCGCGTTTCTCGCCGTCGGCGGCTACACGCTTGCGATCCTCGCGACGCGAGCCGGCGTTCCGTATTGGTGCACGATACCGGTCGCCGCGCTCATCTGCTTCGTCATCGGAATCGGCATCGGTCTTGCGGCGCTGCGGCTCGAGGGCGCCTACCTCGCACTTGCGACGTTTGCCCTTGCCGTTTCCGTGCCGTCGTTACTCAAGCGCTTTAGTTCGTTCACCGGGGGAAGCGGCGGCCTCATCCTGACGCCGGCCTCTCCGCCGGCGATCTTCCACGACGTCGATTCGGAACGGTGGCTCTACTACTGCGTTTGGGCGCTGGCCGGCGCGATTTTCATCGCCACCTCGTACTTGTTGCGCGGACGGCTCGGACGCGCGCTCCGGGCGCTCCGGGACAACCACACGGCGGCCGTTTCATTCGGAATCAATCCGTATTACTACAAAACGCTCGCCTTCGGGTGGAGCGCGGCGTACGCGGGCGTCGCGGGGGCCATCGTGGCGGTCGCGACGGCATTCGTGAGCCCGGACGTGTACAATCTCACGCTCTCAACGACGCTCCTGATCGGGCTCGTGCTGGGCGGGATCGAAACGATGTGGGGCGCGCTCGCCGGCGGCCTCGTCGTCGAGTTTTTGCCGCTCTGGGCGCAGAAGATCAACTCGGGTGCGCCCGCAATCGTGCAGGGCGTCGCTCTGATCGTCGTCATGCTCGTCATGCCGAGCGGCATCGCGGGCACGATCCTGCGGTTCCTGCGCGCCCGCCGGGGGCACGACGTCGATACGACGCCCCCCGCCGTGCGCGCGGAGGCAGTCCCGCTCTCGGTTTCCGCAAGCGTTCCCAGCGATTAACGTAACCAAAACGCTCCGGAAGAGCGTCGTCACAACGCTCCGGAGGAGCGTCGTCGAGGAGGAAAACAACCCATGGCCAGCGTTCGAAGCTTAAGCACCGGACTTTTTACCGCGCTCTATGCCGTCGCTCTCGTCGGAGGGCTCGCCTTACCCGCGAGCGCGGAAGACGGCGTGACCGACACCGAAGTCGTACTCGGCGGAACTCACCCGCTCAGCGGGCCCGCGGCGGCATACGCCGCGCTCGCGAAGGCCGAGGAGGCCTACTTTAGTTACGTTAACGATCACGGCGGCGTCAACGGGCGCAAGATCACCTACAAGGACATGGACGACGCGTACACCCCGCCGCAGACCGTCCAGGACGTGCGTCAACTTGTCGAACAAGACAAAGTCTTCGCGATGTTCAACACGCTCGGAACGGCCTGCAACCTTGCGATCCGGCCGTACCTGAATCAGAAGCAGATTCCGCAGCTCTTCATCGCCACGGGCGCCACGGCGTGGGCCCGCGGCTACAAGGATTATCCGTATACGATCGGCTGGATGCCCGATTACCAGTCTGAAGCGATCATTTACGCGCAGAACGTGTTGAAGGACAAGCCGAACGCGAAGATCGGCATCATCTATCAGAATGACGACTTCGGCAACGATTACGTCACCGGCCTGAAGACGGGGCTCGGTTCGCACGCCTCCCAGATCGTGAAGGAAGCGTCGTACGAAGTGACCGATCCCGACGTCTCTTCGCAGATCTCGAACCTCAAAGCCTCCGGCGCCGACACGCTCTTCATCTTTGCGACGCCGAAGTTCGCGGTTCAGAGTCTCGTCGCGGTCGCGCAGGCGTCGTGGAAGCCGCGCGAATATCTCACCAACGTTTCCGCCTCGGAAAGCGTCCTCGGAGCGGCGACCAAGGCCGGCGGCGCGGCGGCGACCGACGGCGTCATCACGACCCTGTATGGCAAGGACCCGAAAGATCCGAAGTGGGCGAACGATGCCGGCATGAAACTCTACAAAGACATCATGACGAAATACGTACCGGGAGCCGACATCACCAACGGGTTCTATGCAATCGGCATCGCCTACGCGTACACGATGGTCGACGCTCTCAAAGTGGCCGGCAAGGATCTGACGCGCGCGAAAATGCTCGACGTGATCAACCACTTCACCGAGAGCGACAACCCGCTGCTCTTGCCCGGCATCACGCTCAAGACGACGCCGACCAATCATTTCATCATGACCCAAGAGCAACTGCAAACCTACCAAAGCGGCCAGTTTCACGCGAGCGGCGGCCTCATCGACGCGCGGCCGTTCATCAAAGAGGAAAAGAGCTAAACCATTGGACCAAACGCCGCTCTTGACCGTACGCGAATTAACGATTCGCTTCGGGGGCATCGTCGCGCTCGGCGACGTTTCGTTCGACGTTCTGCAGGGCTGTATCACGGGATTGATCGGCCCCAACGGTGCGGGCAAGACGACGTGCTTCAACTGCATCACGCGGCTCTACGCGCCGACCTCGGGGCGGATCGAGTTCCGCGGAATCGATCTCTTGGCGCTGGCGCCGCACGAGATCGCCCGCCGCCGGATCGCGCGTACGTTTCAAAACGTCGCGCTCTTCGATCGGATGACCGTCCTGGACAACGTGCTCGTCGGTTATCACGAGCGTTTTGTCGAGGAAGGCGGCGGGCGGGCGCACGAGCGCGCGGCGACGCGCGAAGCGCTCGAAATACTCGATGGTCTCGGGCTCGCTCATCTCGCGCCGCGACCGGTCCGCCGCTTGCCGTTCGGGACGCGCAAGACGATCGAGCTCGCGCGAGCGCTGCTGGCCAAGCCGGAGTTGCTCTTACTCGACGAGCCCGCCGCGGGCCTCAACGGACACGAAGTCGAGGATCTGGCGACGAGCTTGACCCGCGTCTGCCGCGATTTCAAGACGACCATCCTCATGGTCGAACATCACATGCGGCTGGTCATGGGGATCTCGGATCACATCGTCGTCCTCGCTTCGGGCCGAAAGCTTGCCGACGGCAAACCGGTCGACATCCAGCAGAATCCGGCGGTCGTCGAAGCGTACCTCGGGGCCGCCTAGCGATGACGGCACTGCTCGAAGCCCGCGACCTGCACGCAAGCTACGGTGAGATCGAAGCGTTGCACGGCATCGACATCACCGTCGAGCGCGGCGCGATCGTCGCGTTGCTCGGCGCCAACGGCGCGGGCAAGACGAGCACGCTGCGAGCGCTCACCGGGATGGTGAAGGCGAAGGGCGACGTGACCTTCGCCGGCGCGTCGTTGCGCAACATCAGCCCCGAAGATGCGGCGCGGCGCGGCATCTCGCACGTGCCCGAGGGCCGCGGAACGCTGACGTCGCTCACGGTCGCCGAAAACCTCGCGCTCGGCGCGTACACGAAGCGCAATCCCAAACGCGTGAAGGCGAGCTACGATCGGGTCGTCGGCTACTTCCCGTGGATCGAGACGCGCAAAGCGCAGGCGGCCGGGACGCTCAGCGGCGGCGAACAACAGATGCTCGCGATCGGCCGGGCGCTCATGATGGAGCCGGAATTATTGCTGCTCGACGAACCGTCGCTCGGCCTGGCCCCGCTCATCGTGCGCCAGATCTTCGAAATTCTTGCCGCCATCAATCGCTCGGACGGCGTGAGCATTCTCGTTGCCGAGCAGAATGCGACGATCGCCCTTGCGACCGCAAGCCACGCGTACGTTTTGGAGACGGGTCGCGTGGCGATGAGCGGCCCGAGCGCCGACCTGCAAGCCGACGAACGCGTGCGCCGTTCGTATCTCGGTTACTGACGCCGCGTCTAGCTGCCGACCGTATTCGGATCGCGCCAACCGCGCTCGAAGGGAAGCCGCCAAGCGTGGGGCGCGACGAGTTGGTGGATCGACTTCGGGCCCCAGGACCCGGGCTCGTACAGGCGCACGGGCGGCGGCGCTTCGAGTAGCGGCTGCGAGACGTCCCAAAGCCGCTCGATGCCCTCGGCGGTCGTAAAGAGGGTCCGGTCGCCGCGCATCGCGTCTAGGATCAAACGCTCGTAGGCCTCGAGGACGTCGCGGACCAGACCCGTTTCGTGCATCGCAAACTGTAAGCTCAGCTTGTCGAGTTTCATCCCCGGCCCCGGACGTTTGCCGTAAAACGAGAGCGACATCTTCGAGGCATCGGCGAGGTCGAAGGTCAGGTGATCCGGGCCTTGCGCGCCGACGCCCGAGCCCGTGGGAAACATGCTCTTCGGCGGTTCCCGAAACGCGATCGAAATGATGCGTTGGCCCTCGGCGAGCCGTTTGCCGGTTCGCAGGAAGAAGGGCACGCCGGCCCAGCGCCAATTGTCGATCGAACATTTTAACGCGACGAACGTCTCGGTGTCCGACTCGGGCTCGACGCCTTCCTCGCTGCGGTATCCGGTGTATTGCCCGCGCACGACGTCTTTCGGATCGACCGGCACCATGCTGCGAAAAACCTTATTCTTTTCCTCGCTGATCGGCCCGGGCTCGAGCGCGGTCGGTGGTTCCATCGCCATGAAAGCGACGATCTGAAAGAGATGCGTGACGACCATGTCCCGGTAGGCTCCGGTCGCCTCGTAGAATCCGGCTCGTTTGCCGAGACCCAGCGTCTCCGGAACGTCGATCTGCACGTGGTCGATGAAGTTGCGATTCCAGATCGGTTCGAAGAGGCCGTTTGCAAAGCGGAAGGCCAAGATATTCTGGGCCGGTTCTTTGCCCAAGAAGTGATCGATCCGGAAGATCTGCTCTTCGGCGAAAACCTCGTGCAGATTGGCATTGAGGCTCACGGCGCTCGCGAGATCCGTGCCGAACGGTTTTTCCATAATGATCTTGGAATTGGCCACGAGCCCCGCTGCTTCGAGCAACCGCACCGCGGACAGCGCCGCACTCGGCGGCACGCTCAGGTAGTGCAGCCGGCGACTCTCGCCGCCGAGAGCCCGTTCCGCAGTGCCGATCGCTTCGGCTAAGGCGCTCGCACCTGCGCCGAGCGGTACGTAGTCGAGAACGTCTTTGAAAGCGGTCCATTCGGCATCGCCGGTGCGGCGTGAGGAGAAGTGGTCGAGCGATTCCCGCGCGAGCGCGGCGAACTCATCGCGCCCGAGGTCGTCGAGCGAGATGCCGACGATCCGGCAGCCGGGGATGAACCCGGCCGTGCAGAGATGGAAGAGGCCGGGAATGAGCTTCCGCCGCGCCAGGTCCCCCGTCGCGCCGAAGAGCACGACCACCTGAGGATATTTCGGCCCGACCCCGGGCGCCACTTTTCGCAAGACGTTATCCCCGTGCGCACGCGTAGCGGAAGCGAGAGGCGCTCGTTAGCGGAAGTGCATCGGCGTCCTTCGTTCAATCGGTGCACGAGCGGCGCAGTGCCCGGGGGCGTTTAGGCTTTCGGGCGAGTTCGGGGGCCAAAAGTCCCGGCTTGGTCTAAGGGTGCCGGCCCGCCAGCCTGCCGAAGCCCAAAAATCTCATGAAGGTTCAATCAAACGCTCGTTACCGGTCGTATTTCACGTTGGCCACCGCAGCCGTGGCACTCTTCGCGCTCAGCACGGGATGCGGCGGAAACGGCGGAAGCAGCTCGGTTCCCGCCGGCGTCGCGCCGCTTTCCGTTGGCGGCCTTTCGGCGCAGTCCGCACTGCAGCAGACCGTGCTTTCCAAAAACGGGACGGCGTTCAACGTCTGGCCGACGTACGGCTACAACAACTTTCACAACGGTTACAACCCGAACAGCGGGCTCTTCACCGTCGCGGAACTCACGACGGTTCCCTCGCCCTTGCACCTCGCCTGGCATTTCAATTTAAACGAATCGGGAAGTCAGACCCAGCCGATACTCGCGACCAATATCGGCTCGCACGCGGGCGTGCTCTTCGTCGGTGGCCGTAATGGCGTCGTCTACGCCGTCGATGCGCTGACGGGCAAGAGCGTTTGGAGCCGGTCGCTCGGAACCGAGCAGATGCAGTGCGTCAACAACGGGCCGCTGCTCAAACTCGGGGTTCAGGGAACGCCGGTGTACGATCCCGTCGCCAACGTCGTGTACGTCGCCGACGGGACCAATGCCAGTCCCAACGCACCGGTAACGATCACGATCTACAAACTGAGTCCCGCGACGGGCGCCACGCTCGGGACGGTCAACATAACGCCGAACAACCTACCGGGAGAGATCGATTTCGCGCACACGGCGCTGACGCTGGCTTCGGGAACCCTCTACGAAGGCACGGGCTCGACCTGCGATCTCTCGTCGTGGCGCGGCCGCCTCGCCGCCGTCAACGCCGGTTCGATGACGCTCGGAAATACGTTCTTCCCGACGTACGGGCAAGGCGCCGCGTATAGCGGCGGCGGCGTCTGGGGTTGGGGCGGCGCCGCCGTCGACGATAAAGGCGACGTGTATGCCGGTGCCGGCAACGCCGACATCAACACCGGCCGCATCGCGCCGAAAGCTCCGTTCGTTGCGACGACGAACGAGCAGGCCGGGTACGGCGAACATGCGCTCAAACTCTCGGGCGATCTTTCGACCGTGCTCTCGAGCCATGCCGTAGCCTACCAATTCAGCAAGACGGTGACGAATCTCGACCTTTCCGGTTCGCCCGTGCTGTTCACGCCGGCCGGCTGCCAACCGATTTTGGCGATTCAAGGAAAAGCGGGCCTGCTCAACTTCTATCACACCGGAAACCTCGGCACGGGCCCGATCGGCAGCTTCCAGTTTTCCGAATCGGGCGACAACGTCTCGTATATCGGCAACGGCACGTATTCCCCGATGACCGGCATGTATTACGCCAACGTGCCGACGAGTTCGGGCGGCTCGATTCGGCCTCCGGGTCTGGTCGGCATCAGCGTGACCGGTTGCAGCACGCCCACGATCGTTCTCGATTCGCAATTCGGCGCCGATTCCTACGCGATCGGCAGTTTCGACGGCACACCGCGTTCGGCGCCTTCGGTCACTGCCGGTAACGTCGTCTTCGTCGCGTCGCCGATGGCGAGCGGGCGCAGCCAGCTCTGGGCGATCGATGCAACGAACGGCACCGTGCTCAACGGTGGTTCGCCGCTGCTGACGACGGCCGCTTTCGTACGCATGCCGCCCGTCGTCGACGGACAGTGGCTGTACGTCCAAGATCAGGGCGGCAACCTTTACGGTCTCACCATCAACGCGAGCGTACCCACGCTCAACGCGCAATTTGCCGCGAGTTCGGAGCCGGTGATGAAGTGGTGAGTTTAGCGATCCGCCGGTAAATCGCGCAGTTGGCGGTGACTATGAAAAATGCTTACCGCCCGCAGCGCGGATGTACCGGCGATCGGGTTGGCGGCAACGTAGCAGATCTTCCCGACGCCGATGTCGCGCGAGTAGGCGCCTCGCGCAATCGCATCGCGCGCATCGACCGAGACGAGCCGGCCGCCGCGTAACTCGAATGCCATCACGCCGCCGTCGTCGCGGCGCAACACGCCGTAGAGCACGTGTGCCGCGCGCGGCGCGAACGCCACGGGCGCGACGCGCCGGGGCATCGGCCGGGCGACGATCCGCGACCCGGGTCCGTAAACGACCGGCCCGGCGAGCCGGATCGGTGCGGCGGCCGTCGCCGCGGCGCGGCGCGCATCGGGATACGGCGTTACGGGTTTGAGCAGACCGTAAACGTTGACGGCGCCTCTGATGAGATTCTCGCCGGAACCAAGAACTTGAGACCCGACGAAGACGTTACCGTCGGCAACGGTCGGCACGAGCATCGACCCCGCGTCGGACCCATTCCACTGGCCCGCTTTCGTCGTATAGATGAGTTTCAACGTGCTCGCATCGTAGGCTTCGAGATTGAACGTGGGGTCGGCGCGATCGAGGAGCCAGACGATGGCGCTACCGGCGAGCGTGCCGTTCGAGGTTACGAGCGGCGTCGCGCCGCCCTCGTTCGGGAGCACGACGTTCGAACGCAAGGCGGGTTTGAGCGTGACGCTGCTGCCGATCCCAAGCGCGTACGTGTGCACGTTCGAGATGGCGTCGGCCACGACGACGTTCTGCGTGCCGCCCGGTCCGGCGTAGTAGGCGAGTCCGCCGAAGACGCCGCCCGCGTTTGAATTGTAGACCGCGCACTGGAGATTGGTCGTCGGGTCGCACGACGTGATGTAGTCGTAGGTTAGAATGTTTTCCGGATTCCCGAGACCCCCGCTATAGCCGCCCAGGTAATCCCGATTCAGGACGCGGAGCGCGGGAACTTTGCCTTCGTCCAGTGCGATATGCGGATAGCTGCCGGGCTCGTCGGGCAGCAACATCACGCCGGCCGACGAGAGGTCGAAATCCGTATTCGTTTCTTGGGCTTGGTTGCGGGTTGTGAAGGAATCGAGGCGCCCGAGCGTCGGGGCGAGCTTGACGATGCTATTGTCGAAGTTTGCGGTGCCGTCGTACGGGCCGTTGCCGGTAGCGACGAAGAGATTGCCTTGAACGTCTGCGGACGGGGCCGCGCCGCCTTGCCAGATCGTGTTCAAGAGGCTCGTCGAAAATGGGTCGCCGGGCGAGAGCGGGGCCAAGCTCGACCCGTTGAAACCGATCAGCCAGCCGACGACCGGATCGTTCGCCGAATCGACGTTCAGGTCGCAGAAGCTCGTGAACGCAACGTACACGTTACCGCTTGCAAGCACCAATCCGGCGCGCTGACGCTGAAATTGCGTGTTGAACGTTTGGCCCGTGGCCGCGACGGAGCCGGTCACTTCGACCGGCGTCACCTGGTCGGCGCCCGAGGTGAGATCGAGCGCGTGTAAGCGATTGTGGTACGAAGCGGTCGTGTTCGAGTAGGTCGGAACGTCGACGTAGAGCGAGTTTGAGGTCCGGTTGATGACGGGCGTGCCCATGATTCCGATGTCCGGTTCGTTGCTCGGGCAGCCGTCGACGTCGTTCGTCGTGAGCCCCCGTTCGCCGCTGCCGACGAGGCTGCGTTGCCAGATGAGCGCGCCCGAATTCGCGTCGAAGGCGTACACGGAGTCTTTCGCCGTGGCGACGACGAGGAGATCGTGGCGCGCACCCAAGGTCGGAATATTGATACCCGTCGCGACGAGCGGCTGGGCGTCGACCGAGCCGTCGACCGCGAGGCTTCGCAAGAGACCGAACGACGCGGAGTTGACGTTAGCGGTCGTAAGCGCCTGTTCTTGCGGATTCCAACTCGTGCGCAGATTGTCGTAGTGATTCGTCGTGTTATCGACCGCCGACGCGGGGACGAAATCGGCGGACTGCACTTCGATCCCGCTGACCGTTGCGTCGTTGAGTTGCGCGGTGAAATTGATGAGGATTTGGCCGGCGCTCGAGGCGTTCGTCCCAAAGGAACGCGTGACGGCTCGATTCTGCGCCCCGGCGGCTGCGAAGATATCGAAGTTCCAAACGGCTGGCGCGCCGTTGATCGAGACGTTGAAAAACCGGCAACCGACGTACCAGCAGTACGGGTCGGAGAAGTGGAGCCGCACGGTGTAGGCGGCTCCCGGCGCGAGGCCTGAGATCGTATAGGTGAAATTCTGCCCGTAGCGATCGGACTGATAGACAGCCTCCGGCGCCGGCTGGTTCACTCCGGACATATCGACCACCGCCCCCGTGAGGTACGTGTACGACGCCACGCCGCTCGACGGTCCGGGATCGCTCTGCCAGGACCCGACGGCGCTACCGCCGGCCCGTATTTGGGTCGATTGCTGCAACTCGATGCCGCTCACGACGGCATCGGTTCCCTTTAACCCGACGAAGTTGATCACCACGTGCCCGGTAGCGTTCGAGGTTGCCGGCGCAACCAGAGCGACGGCCCGATTTTGCGCTTTGCCGAGCGCGAAGAGGTCGATCTTCGCAAGCGCGAGCAGATCGTTGATGTGCACGCTGAAGAGCCGCTGCCCCGCACCGGTCGCCGTCGGTTCGGCGAAATGCAGCCGGACGCTGTAGTTGGCGTTGGGAATCAAGCCGCCGATGCGATACGTGAAATACTTGCCGAAGCGATACGACGAATAGACGGCCGCCGGCGCCGGCTGCTCGACCCCGGAAAGGTCGATTGCCGAGGTGATCGTGCCGGTTCCGGTCGTATTTTCGCTGGCCGGCCCCGGGTCGGCCCGCCAATTCCCAACGGCGCCGGAGCCGATGTTCACGTAGACCTGCGAGGACGGTGGTAGGGCGGCGCGAGCGGGATCCGAACATGCGAGCGACCAGATCGAGACGGCTACGACGAATAGGCCCGCGACAAGCGTGCGCGACAAAGGCTACTCCCGGGAGACATAGAGCGAGACGTTCGTCGTGCTGAGGACGAGCTTGAGTTCTGTTTTCGGTAACGGGGCCGAGACCCTACTTGGGCGGGCAGCCAGAAATTGAGGGCACGCTCGTGCGCTACCGGTCTGCGGGCAACGCGCGAAGGGGCCGATGCGTGTGGGAAATGCTCACCGCGGTCAGGGACGCACCGCCCGGCGGGCGATTGACCGTGACGAAGCAAACCTTGCCGACCCGTATGTCGCGCGAGTAAATCCCGCGCCGGATCGCTTCGCGCACGTCGACTCGCACCAAACGCCCGCTCCGCAACTCGAACGTCATCATCCCCGCCTCGCTCGCGCGAAGCGTGCCGTAGAAAGCGTGCGCGGCGTGCGGCAGCACGATCGCGGCGGGAATGCGCTGCGTTTGCGCGCGGGCGACGATGCGCGAACCGGGGCCGTACACGATCGGCCCGGCGAGCCGGATCGGTGCCGGCGTCGCGGTGCGACCGGCGTCTCGAGCGACGGCTCGCGCGTCCGGGAACGGCGTCACGGGGCGCAGGAGACCGTACACCTGCACTTGTCCGCCGACGAGCGTGCCGCTCGGGTTGAGCACCTGGGAGCCGATGAAGAGTTTGCCGCCGGCGACCGTGGGCACGAGCATCGAATCGGCGGCGGGGCTCGTCCACTGGCCGGCGTAGGCCGCGTAGATGAGGTTCATCGTACTCGCGTCGTACGCTTCGAGCGTGAACGTCGGAACGGCGCGATTGACGAGCCACACGATCGCGCTGCCGGCCAGGATCCCGTTCGACGTGACGAGCGGCGTCGCGCCGCCTTCGTTCGGAAGCGTCACGGCGGATTGCGTGGCGGGAACGAGCGTGACGCTCCCGCTCGTGCCGAACGCGAACGAGTGCGCGTAAGAAGCGGCGTCGGCGACAACGACGTATTGCTGCGCGTTCGGTCCGACGTAGTAGGCGATCCCGCCCCACACGCCACCGGCCTGCGACTGATTTCCGGTGGAATCGGCGCAGGCGACGCTGACCGTCGGGTCGCACGGCGTCACGTACGCATAGGTGAGAACGGGTTCCGGGTTACCGAGGCCGCCGCTGTATCCGCCCAGATTGTCGCGATTGAGCGCGCGAACCGCCGGAACCTTACCTTCGTGCAACGCGATGTGCGGATACGTCCCGGGCTGATCCGGCAGCAACAGCATCCCCGCGGATGCCTCGTCGAGATCGGCGGCGGATTCGTTCGCTTGATTTCGCGTCGTAAACGAATCGAGCCGGCTTAAATTGGGACTTACCTTGATGATGCTGTTGTCCATGTTGGCGCCGCCGTCGTACGGGCCGTTCCCGGTGGCAAAGTAGAGATTGCCTTGCGCATCGACCGCGGGTGCGGCGCCCCCTTGCCAGACGGAATCGAGATCGCTCGTCGAAAAAGCGTCGCCGCTCGAGAGCGGCGCGAGCGTCGCCTCGTTGAAGCCCATCACCCAACCGACGACGGGATCGTTGCTCGCATTCGGGTTGTAGTCGCAGAAGCTGGAGAAGGCGACGTAGACGTTGCCGTTCGCCAAGGTCAAGCCGGCGCGCTGCCGCTGAAACTGCGTATTGAACGTTTGACCCGTCGCGGCGATGGAGCCGGTCACTTCCACCGGCGTGATGAGGTCGACGCCTGAATTTAGCGCGATCGCATGCAAACGATGATGGAAAGACGACGTGACGCTCGAATAGGTCGGTACCTCGACGTAGACGGCGCCGGCAGCCCGGTCGACCACGGGCGTACCCATGATGCCGATGTCGGGCACCGTATCCTCGCAGTTGCCGACGTCGCTATTCGTGAGGCTTCGTTCGCCGCTGCCGAGCATGCTGCGTTGCCAGATCAGCGCCCCGGAATTCGCATCGAAGGCGTACATCGAGTCTTTGGCGGTCGCGACGACGAGAAGGTCGTGGAGAACGCTCGAGTTCGGTATTTGCACGCCCGAGACGACGAGCGGCTGCGCGTCGACGGAACCGTCGACGGCCAGCGTGCGCAACAACCCGAACGATGCCACGTTGACGTTTCCGACCGTCAGCGCTTGTTCTTGCGGGTTCCAACTGGTCCGGTAGGCATCGTAGTGACTGGTCGCGTTATCCACGGCTGAGGCGGGAACGAAGCCGGCCGGTTGAATCTCGATTCCGCTCAGCGTTGCCTGACCGCCGTTTTGAGCCGCGAAATTGATGACGATCTGGCCCGTACCGTCGGCGTTGGTTCCGAAGGATCGGGTGACGGCCCGATTCGGTACTCCCGCAAGCGCGAAGATATCGAGATTCCAAGCGGACGGTGCACCGTTGATCGTGATGTTGAAGAGCCGTTGGCCGACGCGCGACGCCGCCGGGTCGGCGAAGTGAAGGCGCACCGTGAAGGCCGCTCCCGGCGCGAGGCCGGTGATCGCATAGGTGAAGTTATTACCAAAGCGGCTCGATTGATAGACGGCCTGCGGCGCGGGTTGAGTCACGCCGGAGGTGTCGGTCGCGGCACCGGTGATGAAGGTGTTCGTCGACCCGCTCACCGGGCCCGGATCGCTTTGCCACGCTCCGACGGCGGGGCCGCCGGTCCGTATGAAGACGACGCGTTGGACCTCGATGCCGCAGACGATGGCGTTCGCGCTACCGTGCCCGACGAAGGTGAGCGTGAGGTGGCCGGTCGCGTTTGCGGTGGCTTGCGCAACGAGCGCCACGGCGCGATTCTGCGCTTTGCCGAGGGCGAAGACGTCGACGTTTGCGAGCGCCGGCGCGCCGTCGATTTGCACGTTGAAAACGCGTTGCTTCGGACCGGTCGCCGTGGGTTCGGCAAAATGCAGGCGCACGGCATACGTCGCACCCGGGATCAAGCCACCGATGCGGTACGTGAAATATCGCCCCGTCCGATACGATGCGTAGACCGCTGCGGGGGCCGGCGCTTCGACGCCCGACTCGTCGATGGAAGCTCCGATGGTTCCGACGGTCGTCGGCGCGCTGGTGACGGGTCCGGGATCGGACCGCCAGGCGCCGACTGCCGCGCCGCCAGCATTGACGAAGACCTGCGTGACGGGCGCCGCGGCCGATGCGTCGCCCGGCGCGACCGCCGCGTAGCCCCAGAGCGCGGCTGCAAAAAACAACGCGACCGTTAAGCGCGACAAAGAATCTCCAGAGGATCGGGCGGCGGTTTATCGTTTGATGCAGCGTAGCAGGCTGAGAACCGCCCCGGTAGGGTCGCCGGCCCTAGCGAGCGCTCGTGTTAGGGCCGCGTCGGATCGAAATGTTTGACGAGGTCGTCCCCGTAGGAGCCGTACGCGGGCTGCAGCGCCGGGTTTCCGGCCGCGAACTCGGTCACCCGTTGCGTGAAGCGCGTCTCGAACATGAAGGCGAGGGTGCCTTCGAGCTTGTGCGGTTTGAGTTCGGCGTTCGCCGCCCGTTCGAAGGCGTCGGCGTCGGGGCCGTGCGGCAGCATCGTATTGTGGAGGGAAATGCCGCCCGGTTCGAATCCGCCTCCGGTTTTCGCATCGTAAACGCCCTGGATGAGGCCCATGAATTCGCTCATGATGTTGAGGTGATACCACGGCGGACGGAACGTATTCTCCGCCACGAGCCAGCGGTCGGGAAAGATGACGAAGTCCACGTTGGCGGTGCCCGGCGTCGCCGAGGGCGACGTCAGCACGGTGAAGATCGAAGGGTCGGCGTGGTCGAAGAGCAGGGGACCCACGGGCGAATACCGGCGTAGGTCATACTTGTACGGCGCGTAGTTCCCGTGCCAAGCCACGACGTCGAGCGGTGAATGCCGAATCTCCGCCGACCAGAGCACGCCACTCCATTTCACGAAGAGCCGGGAGGGCCCCTCACGGTCCTCGTAGGCTGCGACCGGCGTCAGAAAGTCGCGCGGGTTGGCCAAACAATTGGCGCCGATCGGACCTCGTTCCGGGAGGGAGAACGAGCCGCCGTAATTCTCGCAAACGTACCCCCGGGCCGGACCGTCGAGGGGCTTGGCGCGGAATTTAACGCCGCGGGGGATCACGCCGATCTCGCCGGGCTCGACGTCGATGATCCCGAACTCGGTTGCGAATCGCATGGCGCCCTGCTGCGGCACGATCAACAATTCACCGTCGACGTCGTAGAAGTATTCGTCGTGCATCGCGCGCGTCGCGAGGTAGACGTGCGCGGCCATGCCGCAGTGCGTCGCCGCGTCTCCGGCCGTTGTGATGGTGCGAATGCCCTCGACAAACGAGACCGGTTCGTCCGGAATCGCGAGCGGGTCCCAGCGTAAGGGCCCCGGCGGCAACTCGACCGCTGCGGCCGGCGCCGTGCGCCAAAATGGGGTGTCGCTTCTTGTGAAACGGCCCCAGTGCGCGAGCGTCGGACGGATGCGATAGAGCCAGGAGCGCTGGTTGGTCGCCCGCGGTGCGGTGAACGGCGAACCGGAAATCTGCTCGGCGTAGAGGCCATAGGGGCACTTCTGCGGTGAGTTGCGGCCGCGGGGCAGGGCGCCCGGTAGCGCCTCGGTCTCGAAGCCGTTGCCGAACCCGGACATGTAGCTCGGCACGATGCCGGATGCGCCGGAGGCCGCGCCGGATTGCGAAGGCGAGTGCGTTCTCATGGACGATCTCCCGCGTGGCAAGGACACGAAGGGCGCCCTTCGACCTCCGGGTCGACGTTCCCAAGGGTCGCAACCGGATTTGCCACGCGGGCCGTCGCAAGACTCTAATTAAACTCCCGAACCGACCCGCCGTGAACGAGCGTTAGAGACTCATTGTGAACCTTCAACATCTGGTCGCCCCCACGTCTGCGGCAATCGCGGCCCTCGCCGGGGGCCTGCTGTCCGCATCCGCTGCGGATGCCGCGGCTGCGGTGACCGTGAACGGCAGCGCGGTCGACCTCTCGCCGCCGCCGATCGTCCGCGACGGCCGCGTGTTCGTGCCGCTGCGCGGCGTCTTCGAACAGCTCGGGGCGAACGTGAATTACTCGAACGGCACGATATCTGCGACCGGGAACGGGCGCGACATCTTCCTGCAGATCGGTTCGACCCAGGCAACCGTGAACGATCAGCCGCAGACGATCGACGTCGCGCCCTTTATCGTGGGCGCAAGCACCTACGTGCCGCTGCGCTTCGTTTCCGAAGCGCTCGGTGACAGCGTGAATTGGGACGATGCGAGCAGCACGGCGGAGATCGATACCGGCGGCGGTTCCGCAACGTATTTTTCGCCCGGGACTGCCAGCTACGTCGATACCGCGCCGCCGCCGATCCCGGTCTATCAGCAGCCCTACGTGCCCGCACCGAACTATATTTGGCAGCCGGGATATTGGGCTTGGGGTTCGTACGGGTATTATTGGGTCCCCGGAACGTGGGTCGAGGCGCCGCAGACGGGCTATCTCTGGACGCCCGGCTATTGGGAGTGGAATAACTACGGTTTCGTTTGGATTCCGGGGTACTGGGCGCAATCGGTCGGCTATTACGGCGGCGTCGACTACGGCTGCGGGTATGGCGGCCAGGGTTACGACGGCGGACAATGGTCGCCGAACGGTTTTCGCTATAATACGTACGTGACGCGCGTCGACGTAACGATCGTTCGCAACGTTTACGTCAACCGCAACGTCTACGTCAACGAATCGGCGACGCGCACGAGCTATAACGGCGGTCGAGGCGGTTTGCGGGTACGTCCGACGGCGCAGCAGCTGGCCGTCGTGAAGCAGCGCCACTTCGGAATGACGGCCGCTCAACAACAGCACGTCGTGGCGGCCGAGCAGGATCGTCGCCTCTTAGCGAGCGTCAATCACGATAAGCCGCCGGTGCTCGCGGTCGCGCGTCCGTTGAGTGCGGCCGTTCGGCCGGCCGGATTCGTCCCGGTCAAGCCCTCCGATCGCGTTAACCCGCTCGCGAACGTGGCTCCCGTGCGCGTCGCTCCAGGTCGCGTCGCACCGGGTCGCGTCGCTCCGGTCCCGGCGGCCCCCGTTCGCGCCGCGCGGCCGGAACCGCGCGCCGTTGCGCCGGTGCCGGTCGGGCACGCACCGGCCGTTCACCTTCCCGTCGCGGCGAAAACGCCCATCGTGCACGTTGCTCCGGCGGCACCGGCCGAACGTGTGGCGCCGGCGGCAAAGGTCGCGCCCGCACCGATCGTTCCGGCCGCGAAGGCGCCGCCGGTGCTCGTCGCTCCGATGCACGCTCCGGCCGTCCACGCTGCTCCGCTCGTTCATGCGCCGGTGGTCGCCCCGCCGCCGCACGTCCCCGTCGCCCGGCCGCCGGTGACCCACGTTCCGCCGGTGCATGCCCCGCCGGCGAAAGCGGCGCCCCCCGCACCTGCCCGTCCGACGCCGCCCGACCACCCGCTACCGGCCGGCGCGAAACCGCCGAACCGAGGCTAGGCCTCTTTCGAGAAAACGGCGGCGTCGCCGCCGCCGGGCGGCGTGAGGTACAGCTTCGAGCCGCTCACGCGATACGTATAGGTGCGTTCGGTCGTCCCTTCGGCGATCGAAAGTGCTGAGCCGGCCGGCGTCTTATAGGTGTCGTTCTCCGATTTCAAAACCGGCGAGCTGCCGATGAGCGTTCCGATGCCGCCGGCCACGTACGTCGCGTGCAGCGACCCGCTCGAGGCGAACGTGAGCTTCGTGAATTGCGGGCCGGCGCCGTTGCCGCTCTTGGCGACGTTGCCGTCCCGCGTCCACGTTCCGATGAGCGGTGAAACGCTTCGTTCGGCAGTTTGCTGAGCGTGTTCGCTGCAAGCGCCGAGGACGAGCGCGACGAGCAGGGCGGCCGCCGGCCGGTAAACTTGGTGTATCACTCGCCTGTCTTATCCGCTCGGCGCGCCTTTTACACCTCAGGCCCGGAACGCTCGTTCGAGATCGGCGATCAGATCGACCGTGGATTCGAGGCCGATGCTCAAGCGCACGAGACGATGTTCGTAGTGCGGCCGTTCGGCACTGTGGAATTCGAAGGCCACGGCGAGGCTCGTGACGCCGGCCCAACTGTAACCGATCCGGAAGAGGCGCAGGGCGTCGACGAACCGGTGGACTCGCTCGCGGGAAAAAGCGGGTGTGAAAACGACGGAGAAAACGCCGGAGGAACCGCTGAAATCGCGCTTCCAAATCTCGTGACCCGGGCACGACGGCAGCGCCGGGTGAAGGACGCGCTCGATCTCGGGACGCGCTGCGAGCCACGTCGCAATCTCCAGGGCCGCGCGTTCGACCGCGCCTAACCGCACGCCCATCGTCTGCAGGCCGCGCAGCGCGAGGCTACACTCGTCCGGCGAGACGCCGCTACCGATCGCGGCTCTCGCCGCACCGAGCCGCGCGTAGAGTTCTTCGGAGCGGACGGTCACGGAGCCGAGCAGCACATCGCTGTGCCCGCCGACGTATTTCGTGAGGGCCTGCATCGTCACGTCGACGCCTGCCGCAAAAGCATCGAAGAGGATGCCCGCGCCCCACGTGTTGTCGAGGGCGACGAGAACCCCGCGTTCGTGCGCGGTCGCAGCGATGGCCGGCACGTCCTGAACTTCCATCGTAATGGAGCCGGGATTCTCCGTCCAAACGAGCTTCGTGTTCGGCCGGATCGATTGCGCGATTGCGGCGCCGCTGCCCGGGTCGTAAAACGACGACGTCACGCCGAAGCGCGCGAGGAGGCCCGTCGTCAGGTGCCGGTTCGGCGCGTACACGTTGGCCGGCACGAGCACGTGATCCCCCGCCTGGAGCAGCGCGAAGTCGATCAGAGAAATCGCAGCTTGGCCGCCGGGAACGAGCAGCGTATGCGTTCCGGATTCGAGTTCGCAGATCCGGGCGGCGAGTTCGAGCGCCGTCGGCGTGCCGTACAGTCCGTAGGTATAGCCGAAACGTTGCTGATCCCAACTATCGTTCACCGCGGCCGCCGAGGGAAAGACGGTCGTCGAGCCGCGGTAAACGGGCGTCGTCAGCGAGCGGTATCCCGGCGGAACGGTCGCATCGGAATGGATGAGCTTCGTTTGCCAGCTCTTTGTCATTCGGCGCCTTGGTTCCGATACGGCACGGCCGTGGCCTTGGGCGGCGCTGCGTGATAGGTCGCGATCTCGATCAGATTGCCGTCGGGGTCGCGAAAGTACACGGACGTCATTGCCCCGAGCGCACCGCTTCGTTCGAACGGGCCGAGTTCTTCCTTGGGCGACGCTTCGGTGATGAAGCAGACGTCACCGGATCCCGGCGTCGGCCGGGCAGCTTTGGGTTCGAATTCCCTTCCGCGCTCGTGCAAGTTGATTTTTGCCGCGCCGAAATGAACGGCCCATCGGCCCGCCGTTTCGACGGCTTCGAAACCGAGGGCGCGCGTATAAAAGTCGCGCGTGGCGGCGAGATCCGCAACGGTGAGGACGAGATGGTCGAGTCGATCGATCTGCATGTCGGACGCTTTGGCGCAAGACGGCCGGAAAACCGTCGGCGGCGCGCTAAGGCCGTATCTAGGCCGGGATGTCCTCGTCCTCGCGCAGTCCCATGAGCATCCGGATCCGCGGCTGATCGTGAGCGAGTTCGGCGGAGGGGCCGGAATGAACGATGCGGCCGTCGTCGATCACGTAGGCGCGCTGCGATACCTTGAGGGCGAGGAGCGCGTTCTGTTCGACGAGCAGAATGGACGCGCCGCTCCGCCGCAGCTCTTCGAGCGTTTTGTAGAGCTCGATTACGATGATCGGGGCGAGACCTTGTGAGGGTTCGTCGACCAAGATCAATTTGGGATTGCCGACCAAGGCGCGGCCGATCGCGAGCATCTCCTGTTCGCCGCCGGAGAGCCGGCCCGATTTGCGCGCGGCGAGTTCTTTGAGCTTGGGGAAGCGGTCGTACACGCGCCCGATCGTCCAGCCGTCGTTCCCGCCCGCGCGCTCCGCCAGTTGCAGATTCTCGAGCGTCGTCAGGTTCTTGAACATCCGCCGTCCTTCGGGAACGTAACCGACGCCGAGCCGCGCGACCGCATGGGGCGCGAGGCCGCGCAGCGAGCGTCCTTCGAAGGTGACCGAACCCGTACGCGGCGGCGTGAGCCCGAGGATGCTGCGCAACGTCGTCGTCTTACCGGCGCCGTTGAGTCCGAGCAGCGCGACGATCTCGCCGCGGTCGACGTGCAGGGTTACGCCGTGCAAGATATGGCTCTTACCGTAATAGCTCTCGACGTTCTCGACGTCGAGTAACCGCTCCGCCGCCGAAACTTCAGACATGAACGAGTTCTTCCGAGCCGAGGTACGCCTCGCGAACGTTTGCGTCGGAGAGGACCGCCGCCGGCGTTCCGCGCGCGATGACCTTGCCGCGGTTCATGCACAGGACCGAGTGCGCCAGGGCGGAGACGAATCGCATGTTGTGTTCGACGAAGATGACCGTCAGGCCCAAGCGTTCGTGTAAGTCGCGTACGACTTCCATGATCCGCGTCGTGTCGGCGGCGGCCAATCCCGCCGTCGGTTCGTCGAGGAGCACGCACGAAGGCGAGGTCGAGAGGCTCATCGCGATCTCGACCAACCGTTGGCCACCGTGCGAAAGGGTCGCGACTTGGCGTTCTCTCTGCGCGCGCAGTTGCACGAAGTCGAGCAGTTCGTCGACCTTCGCCGCGAGCTCGCGGCCGCGCGAACCGAGTCCGCGCATGCTGAAGGCGAGGTTCGCATGCGCCTGCAAGCCCATCATGATGTTCTCGCGGACGGTGAGCTCGGGAAAGATGCTCGGGGTTTGGAACGTCCGGCTCATGCCCAAGCGGATGCGCTCGAAGTTCCGCAGCCGCGTGATGTCGCGTCCGCGTAACGTGACGGTTCCGGAGTCGGGATAGAAAAAACCAGTCAACGCATTGAAGAAACTCGTCTTGCCGGCGCCGTTGGGACCGATGATCGCAACGATCTCGCGCTCCGCGACGTCGAGGTCGACGCCCGCAACGGCGCGCACGCCGCCGAACGACAGGGCGACGTCCCTCGCGCGGAGCATGGGCGGCGCGACCGGGTCGCTCACGGGTGCCGCCCTTCGAGCAATCCCACCTCGAGTGCCGGCGCAACCGCGACGTCGGGATCTTGGGCGGCTGCGACTTCGCGCCGGCGTCGCGCTTCGCCCAGACCCAGGAGTCCTTTCGGAAACACCAGGACGAAGAAGATGAACATGCCGCCGATGATGATTTGCCACGCCGGCGTGAACGACGAAAGGACGTTTTGCGCGATCGCGTAGATCGCGGCTCCGAGCACGGGTCCCCAGATCGTTCCGACGCCGCCGAGAATCACCATCATGACGAAGTCGCCCGATTGATGCCAGTCCATGAGCAGCGGATACGAAAACGCGATCGAAACGGAATAGAGCGCGCCGCCGACGCCCGCGACGAAGCCGGAAAGGACGAGGGCGACGAAGATGAAGCGATCGCTGTTGATGCCGAGGTAGCGCACCCGCGCTTCGTTCTGCGCGATTCCCTGCAGCGTGAGTCCGAAGGGCGAACGCACGATGCGAAAGAGCACGAAGAGCAGTAGCGCGAAGATCGCCAAACAAAAGTAATAGTACGACGCTCCGTTGAGCGTCGGCGTCGACCCGCCCAAGATCGGCGGCTTCGTCATCGAGAACCCGTCTTCGCCGCCCGTGACGCCGCTCCAGCGGTAGGCGATGAAGTAGAAGACTTGCCCGAACGCGATCGTAAGCAGCGAGAAGTAGATGCCGCGCCGCCGGATCAAGAACGGCGCCACGATAACCGCCGCAAGCGTCGCGCAAGCGGCGCCGACCAAGAGCCCGAGGATCAGATTCGCATTGACGTCGGCGATGAAGAGCGCCGAGCCGTACGCGCCGACGCCGAAGAAGGCGGCATTGCCGAACGCCATGAGGCCCGTGAAGCCGAGCAAAATGTTGACGCTCGACGCCGCGAGTGCGAAGAGAATGACGGTCGTGCCGAGCGAGATGTTCAGTCCCACGGCGGGCAGCAGCACCGGCAGCAGAACCAGGAGCACGCCTAAGAACGACACGCCGACGGCGTTTGCCGAACGCATGGTCATCCGAAGATGCCTTCTTCACCGAAGAGGCCGCGCGGCCGGATCAGCAAGACCACGGCCATGAGCACGTACATGACGACTTCGGAGGCGGCCGGCACGTAGAGCGTGGTGACGCTGATCGCGATGCCGACGAGCAAACCGCCGACGATGCTGCCCGCGAGGCTTCCCATACCGCCGATGACGACGGTGATGAAGGCCGGCATCAAGAGTTCGTTGCCCATCGTCGGACCGAGCCCGAGGAGCCCGGCAGCGAGCACGCCGGCGATCGCCGCGAGGAGAATGCCGAGCGCGAAATTCGTCATGTAGAGCAACTGCGTATTGGTGCCGAGCGCGGCGAGCATTTCGGCGTCTTGCACCGCTCCGCGCAGACGAAGTCCCAGCCGCGTGCGGTACAAGAACAGCAAGAGCGCGATCATGACGACGACGAGTGCCGCCATGATAAAGAGCCGGTACGTCGGCAGAACGACGTCGCCGATCTGCGTGGCGCCCGAGAGTTCGGGCGGTGCGGAGAACGGTACGTTGCTCGGTCCCCAAATCAGCCGAAAAAGTTCTTCGAAGACGAGCGAAAGCCCGAAGGTCAACAGCAGACTATAGAGCGGCACGCGCTTATACAGCGGCGAAATCAGGAGCCGCTCGACCACGATTCCGACGACCGCCGTGCAAACGGCGGCCGCCGCGAGAGCGAACCAAAAGTTCGTGCCGCGCGACATCAAGGTGAAGGCGATGTAGCCTGCGAGCGTCATGAACGAACCGTGCGCGAGATTGATCGTTCCGGTGAGGTTCATGATGAGCGAGAGGCCGATTGCGATGATCGCGTAAAACGCGCCGAGAACGACGCCGTTGACGAGTTCGGGTGCGAGGTGTTCGATCACGGATAGTTGAGTTTGCAGACCGACTTCTGCTCGTCGGCCGATTTCTCGATCTTGTCGCCCGGTTGTGCGTCGGCGATATCGAAGATGTCGTATTCGTCGCCGCCCTTGCCCTCGGAGTGCACCTGCCCGAACCACATCGGCCAGATCATTTGGTGGTCGACGTCGCGATAGTACGCGTCGCCTTCCCAGAGGCCCGCGAAATGTTCGCCGCTAAGCGCCTGCGAGATCTTGACGGCGTCGGTACCCTTGGCTTTTTCCATCGCCGCCATCAGGCGTTGCGCTGCGACGTACCCGAAGACGCCGCGTGCCGTCGGCGGTTGTTTGTACAGCGCGGTGAACGCTTTGATGAAGTCCGCGGCGGCGCGATTTTTTCCGGTGACGAGCGCGCTCTTGTAGTACCACTCGATCCCCCAGTAGCCGACTCGGGCTTCTTTGGGAAGCGACCAGAAGTACTCGAGCTCGCCCTGGGGCCCGGCGACCGGGATGCGTTTGAGCAAACCCATCGAGTCAGCCTGTTTGAGCGCGTTGATCTGATCTTGACCGGCTTGCATGAGAATGAGCACGTCGGGTTTTGCGTTCAGCACCTTGGTGAGGTACGCGCTGAAGTCCGTCGTGCCCAAAGGCGCGAGATCTTCACCGACGGAGGTCACGCCGAGCTTTTTCTCGACGTCCTTATAACCGTCGAGGAGCGAATGGCCGAACGCGTAGTCGGGAGCGAGATAGTACCATTTCTTGCCGAGCTTGTTTGCGATGGAGAAGCCGGTTGCGTGCGTTTCCATCCAGGTGCTGTGGCAGGTCCGGAACGAGGTCCAATGGCATTGCGTGCCGGTCACGGAATCGGTGTGACCGCCGGTGTCGATGAACGGGATCGCCGCCTCCAAGCACACGTTGCTCGTCGCTTGCGAGTTGGCGCTATTGACCGTCCCGAGTAACCCGTTCACTTTGTCGACTTGAATGAGCTTGCGCGCTTTTTCCACCGCCGTCCCGGGATTATTCGCATTGTCCTCGATGACGAGCTTCACTTGCCGGGAAAGCACGCCGCCCGCTTTATTCTGCTGGTCGACCGCCATCTGCATGCCGCGAATCTCGTTGCGCGCGGCCTCGGCGTAGACGCCGGTGATCTCCTCCGTAACGCCGATTTGGATGAGATCCTCGGCGGCGCTGCGGCGCGGAATGAAGACCGGAAAGCTCGCCAGTGCTGCGGCGGCGGCCGAGGAAGCGACGAACGCCTTGCGGCTTATTGAATCTCGCGACACCAAAATCACCCCGTGAAGGCTAGCAGCATAGGCTCGACGGCCAACTCGCTTACGGCGATGGCAAAACCGGTCTTTTTCCTTACGGTGAAAGGCGCCTGCCGAATCAGCAGGTCGCCGTGTAACAAGATTCCTCTGCGTCGCTCAGCGGTTCTCTGCTGGAGAGCGCGTCAGCGGCGCCGGAGGGGGGCGGTGAAGCGGTCGAACCGAGCGCGCTCGGTCCGCATCAGGTTTCCGTGCGGCGCAGCAAATAATCCAATCCGCCGACCCGGAACCAGCGATAGCCGTACGGTTCGAGTGCGATCGTATGGTTGCCGTCGGAATCGGCGCGACTGTGATCGCTCGAGAGCAGGTTGATGAGTTGTCCCGCGTCCCCTTTGACGCCCGTCGTGAAGTGCGTCTCGCGCGGCGCGGAACACAGATTGTGGACGAACACGACCGAGTTATTGCGCCACGCGTAGAGCAGCGCCACGACGTCCGCTCGGCCCGTCGAAAGCAACGAAAAATCGCCCCACCCGATCTCCGGAACTTCTTTGCGCATTCGGACCATGCGCTCGAGCCAGTTCAGCAGCGAGTTCGGATCGCGCCGCTGCGCCGCGGCGTTGACGTGCTCGAAACCATACGGTCCGGTCGAAATCACCGGCAGGACGGGCGTGTCCGATTTTGTAAACCCGCCGTGCGGTTCGGTCGACCATTGCATCGGCGTGCGCGCGCAGTTTCGCTCCGGGAGCGTGAGGTCGTCGCCCATGCCGATCTCGTCGCCGTAGAGCAAAACGGGGGTGCCGGGCAGCGTCAGCATGAGGCTGTACGCAAGTTCCAGGAAGCGGCGGTCGCCGTTCAACATCGGCGCGAGCCGGCGCCGGATGCCGCGGCCGTAGAGTTGCATCGACGGCTCCGGCCCGAACGCGGCGAAGACTGCTTGGCGCTGCTGCTCGGTGAGGCGTCCGAGATCGAGTTCGTCGTGATTTCGTAAGAATACGCCCCATTGGGCGCTTGCGGGGCGGGGCTTCGTTGCGGTGAGCGCGTCGAGAAGCGGGCCGCCGTCGGCCGTTGCGAGCGCGTAGAAGAGCGTTTGGTTGACTTCAAAGTTGAACATCATCTGCAGCCGCTCGCCCGCGGTGCCGAAATACTCGAGGTCGGTGTCGGGCAACACGTTAGCCTCGGCGAGAATGATCGCTTCGCCGCGCCGCCATTGCAAAAATTCACGAAGCGTGCGCAGCATGTCGTACTGTTCGACGGGCTGCGTAACGCCGGCGCCTTTGACCGCGATCACGAATGGGACCGCGTCCATGCGAAAGCCCGACGCACCGAGCGCGATCCAGAATCCCATGATTTTGAGAATCTCTTCTTGTACGCGCGGATTTGCGGTGTTGAGGTCCGGCTGGAAATCGTAGAAGCGATGGAAATACCACGCCCCGGCAGTTTCGTCGAACGTCCAGGTCGACTGCTGGACGCCCGGAAAGACGATGCCGCTTTGCGCGTCGGCCGGCTCGTGCTCGGCCCAAACGTACCAGTCGCGAAAGGGCGAATGCGGGTCGCTGCGCGCGGCTTTGAACCAGGGGTGCTCGTTCGAGGTGTGGTTGACGACCAGGTCGATGATGAGCCGAATACCGCGCTCGCTGCAGCCCTGCGCGAATTCGACGAAGTCGCCGAGGGTGCCGTAGCGTGGGTCGACGCCGTAGTAATCGGCGACGTCGTACCCGTCGTCGCGCTGCGGCGACGGTTGAAAGGGCATGAGCCAGATCGTCGTGACGCCGAGCCCTTGCAGATAGTCGAGCCGCAGCATCAGTCCCGCAAAATCGCCGACTCCGTCGCCGTTCGCGTCCAGGTAGGTCCCGACGCTCAGCGAGTACACGATCGCGTTCTTGTACCACAGATCTTTGATCACGCTCGACGTTTGCCCATTTGAGGCCGTGCCTCCGCGGGTAGGCGTACGCCGTGGACCCTTCGGAAAGCGTCTGGTGGCGAGACGGCGTCGTGTATCAGATCTATCCCCGGTCGTTCGCCGACGGGAATGGCGACGGGGTCGGCGATTTGCCGGGAATCATCGCCCATCTCGACTACCTCGCCGAACTCGGGGTGGACGCGATATGGCTTTCGCCGATCTACCCTTCGCCGATGGCGGATTTCGGTTACGACGTCAGCGACTATTGCGACGTCGATCCGCTCTTCGGTACGCTGGCCGACGCCGACCGTCTCATCGCGGCCGCTCACGCTCGCAATCTCAAAGTGATCCTGGACTTCGTTCCCAATCATAGCTCCGATCGTCACCCCTGGTTCCTCGCCTCGCGTTCCGCCCGGGACGACCCGCAGCGCGATTGGTATATTTGGCGCGATCCCGCACCCGACGGCGGCGTCCCGAACAACTGGCTCGCGCACTTCGGCGGGCCGGCCTGGGAGTGGGACGCGCACACGGGCCAATTCTATCTGCATTCGTTTCTCAAAGAACAGCCCGACCTGAATTGGCGCAACCCGTCATTGCGCGCGGCGATGTATGCGGCGATGCGCTTTTGGCTCGAGCGCGGCGCCGACGGTTTCCGCGTCGACGTCCTCTGGATGCTCGTCAAGGACGACCGCTTCCGCGACAATCCGCCGAATCCGGCGTACGTGGCGGCACGCGGTTCCTACGACCGGCTCGTTCCGCTCTACACCGCGGATCGGCCCGAGATCCACGCGATCGTGTCCGAAATGCGAGCGTTGCTCGACGAATACGAAAGCCGCGTCTTGATCGGCGAGATCTATTTGCCGGTCGAACGTTTGATGACGTACTACGGGGCGGAGCTTCACGGCGCGCATCTGCCCTTCAATTTCCACCTGATCGACGCGACGTGGAACGCGGCGTCGGTCGCGACGATCGTGCGGACGTACGAGGCCGCCTTGCCGGCCGGCGCGTGGCCGAATTGGGTCCTTGGAAACCACGACAAGTCGCGGATCGCCTCGCGGGTCGGTATTGCCCAGGCGCGCGTGGCCGCGATGCTGCTGCTGACGCTGCGCGGCACGCCGACGCTCTATTACGGCGACGAACTCGGCATGACCGACGTGCCGATCGCCGCGAGCGCCGTTCGCGACCCGGCCGAACTTCGGCAGCCGGGCCTGGGACTCGGCCGGGATCCCGAACGCACGCCGCTGCCGTGGAATCCGTCCCCGCGTGCCGGCTTCACGTCAGGCGAGCCGTGGCTGCCGCTCGGCGAGCACGAGCGCACCAACGTCGCGGTGCAACTGGGGGACGGTCGCTCGGTGCTCGCGCTGCATCGGCGCCTACTCGCATTACGGCGGGCCCACACCGCGCTTACGCGCGGAACGTTGACGGCGATCGAAGCGGAGGGCAACGTCCTCACGTACGAACGGAGCGACGGCGACTCGCGGATCAAGATCGCGCTCAACTTGGGCGATGTGCCCCAGAGCGTGGCTCTTTCGCAGGGGGGCGGCAAAATGTTGCTTTCAACCGAACTCGACCGTAGCGACGAACGCGTCGATGGATCGTATGCGTTGCGCCCGAATGAAGGCGTCGCCATCGCCATCGTTCCGAACGAGCGATGACGCGCAACTCCTGGCGCGAATCCTCAAGGGTCAGCCGCGGCCTACGAACGGCATCTTCGTCGCCATGATCGTCATGAACTGAACGTTTGCTTCGAGCGGTACGCTTGCCATGAACACGACCGCTTTCGCGACGTCGGATACGTCCATCGTCGGCTCGACGGCGATGCTGCCGTCGGCCTGGAGGACGCCTTTGGTCATCGCAACGGCCATGTCGGTGAGCGCGTTGCCGATGTCGATTTGACCGCAGGCGATGTCGTACTTGCGGCCGTCGAGCGAGATCGATTTCGTCAGTCCCGTGACGGCATGTTTGGTCGACGTATACGGCGCCGAATTCGGGCGCGGCGCGTGCGCGGAGATCGAGCCGTTGTTGATGATCCGGCCGCCCTGCGGCGTTTGCGCTTTCATGCGCTTAAACGCCGCCTGCGCGCACCAAAAGGCACCGCTGAGGTTGACGGCGACGACGCCGCTCCACTGTGCGGCGGTGAGCTCCTCGAACGGAACCGGCGGGGCGCTCGTGCCGGCGTTGTTGAAGAGCACGTCGATTCGACCGTACGCGGCCACCGTAGCGTCGAAGAGCGCGTCGACCGATTCGGGATCGGTCACGTCGACGGGAACGACGAGCGTTCGGCCGCCGGCGGCGCGCGCCGCCGTCTCTTCAAGCGCGTCGCGCCGTCGTCCGGCCAGCACCGCAACATACCCGGCCTCGACGAGCGCGAGCGCCGCCGCGCGCCCGATCCCGCTCCCCGCGCCGGTGACTACCGCTACTTTCATAGCGATGCCGAGCGTTCCATTCGAGGCGGCCCGGGCGGCTGCTGCTCGCGCGTGTTATGAAATGACGCGATGAGCCAGCCGGCGTCGTCGCGCACCAGCACTGCAGATGCGAGCGTCTTAATTTCGCCGGCGAGCGGCCCGTCGGTCACGCGAAGATCGGCTGCGATGTGCGCGAGAACGACGGCATCGGCGAGAGCGCGCGCTCCGACGATGGAAAAAGCGTTGCGGCTACTGCGGTAGATGGTGTCGAAAATGAACTGATGCTGCTTGGCGACGGCCTCGCGCCCTACGACATGCAAGGCAAAAATGTTGACGAAGTCGGCGTCGGTCGTAAAGCAACGAGCGAATGCCACCGCGTCCCGAGCGTTCCAGGCGTCGGTTAGAGATGCAGCGACGCGGTCCAAGCCCGCTCGTCCTTCAGCGTCCATGCGCGACGGTACGTCGCGGCTTTTCGGCATTCATGCTGCATTCGATCCTTAGTCGCGTCGAACGAGCGCGACGACATCGGATGGAACGATGATTCGGCGACGGGCACGTGCGGCGGGCGCGGCAAGGCGTCTGCTGCACGTCGTTTCGGAAAAGGCGGAGGCGTCTTGCGGATTCCGCTACTGCGGCCGGGGCCGGGACATGTCGCCGCCGCGCTCGACCAGCGATCTCTCCATCGATCGTGGCGACGTAGCGGCTCCGATCGTAACGGTTTAGCGGAGCGCTCCGTATCCGCGCGCGAAGGGGCCGCTGCGCTTGAACGGCGCGAAGGTGCCCTCCGGCTGAGCGAGCCGGTCGGCCGTCGCCCAAAGGACGGCGGCGTTCACGCCGAGTCCGATGTGACTTGCCCCGAGCACTTCGATATTTTCCGACCGCTCGTTTTGGCGGAGCAGGCTCGAACGCCAGCTCACGATGCCGTCGAGTTTCGAGAAGATGGAGGTCGCCGGCACGGCGAGATCACCCGCAACTTGATCGAATTCGTGCGGGAAAAGCCGGCGCGCGGATTTCTCCTCGGCGCTCGGGCCTTCGCCTGTAAGCCGCTCATATAAGTCGCTCACGTTGCTGGCGCGCGGGTCGCGTGAGAACGGGCTGCCGTACGTGATGACGCTGCGCACGAGGTCCGGCATGTCGACTGCAAGCAGGCGCGCATAGACGCCGCCGAGGCTCCAGCCGATGAGGCTAACGGGCCGGCCCGACTCCGCGTGAACTTCCACGAGCCGGCGCCGCAGCGCGTCGCGCATCCGGTTGACGCCGCCGACGTTGCGGCCGAGTTTCCAAGCCGCAGCGTTGTAGCCAAGCCGTCGCAAATAGCGCCGTAACGCATCGGTCGATGCGTCGCTTGCGAGGAATCCCGGCAGGACAAGAACCGCGTGACCGTCGCCGCGCGGGGCGGAAAGGAGCAGCGGAGCCGCAAGCAACGAGAATCCGAACTCATAGATCGAGCGGGACTCGCCGAGCCAAAGCAGCCGGGATGGCGGTCCGTGACGTTCCCCGTCAAAGAGTTCCCAAGTCGCAGTGGCCACGCAGTACGTCCTTCCGGCAGAGACCCCGCGCCTTGCAGGGTTCGTTGACTTATTCTTTTCGGCGGGGACGCCGACTTAAACTCTCTTGGCCCCTCCCGCTCCGGGCAAGGGGCGACGAAAGTCGCTCAGGAATGCGCCTCGAGCGAGGTGAGGACATGCTGATCGACCCGATCGAGCGCGGCGATCCGTCGTTGCAAGGGGCCGTCGGGGGGCCGTGCCGCCCCGACCCCGACTTTGTGGAAACGAACGGAATTCGGCTATGCTATGAGAGCTTCGGGAGCCGGCGCGACCCGCCGCTGGTCCTCATCATGGGACTCGCGGCCCAGATGATCGTGTGGCCCGAGGATTTCTGCCGGGAGCTCGCGGCGCAAGGGCGCTTCGTGGTGCGCTTCGACAATCGCGATATCGGGAAATCAACCTATCTCGACTCGGAACCCGCACCGAGCATGGCCGCGCTGTTCGGCGGTAGCGCGGGCGGTACTGCTCCGGCGGCGCCCTACACGCTCGTCGATATGGCTCGCGACACGGTCGGGTTGCTGGACGCGCTCGAGATCGGGCGCGCGGATGTGGTCGGCGCGTCGATGGGCGGCGCGATCGCGCAGGAGCTCGCCGTCCACTATCCCGAGCGTCTGCGGACCATAACGCTGATCTTCGCGCCTACCGGCGATCCCGACTCGCCGCCCCCGTCACCGGCCGCGTTCGCCAATCTGGTCAAACCGCGCCCGACCGAGAAGAACGCGTTCGTCGACATGTACGTCGAGTCGTGGCGCGTCCTCAATGCGGATCACTTTCCATTCGACGAGCCGGCCGTTCGCTGGGAAGCGGAAACCAGCTTCGAGCGCGGCCGCAATCCCGCCGGAGTCGTTCGTCAGATGATGGCGATCGTCGCGTCGGGCAATCGCAAGGACGCGCTCCGCAGCACGACGACGCCCGCGCTCGTGTTGCACGGCACGCGCGATCCACTGGTTCCCTTCGCGATCGGCGAGGATCTCGCGGCGACGATCCCGGGAGCCGCATTCGAACCGATCGAAGGCATGGGTCACAACCTTCCGCGCGGGGCGTGGCCGCAGATTCTGCGCTCGATCGAACGCCACGCGCCGGGCGCTCGTGTAGCGGCTAATGGCGGATAAGGCCGCGCCCGACCCGCTCGCACCCTGGCGCGAGCTGCTTTCGCAGTGGGAAAAGAGCGCGAACTCGCTCGCGAACCGGGGCATGGGCACCGATGGGTTCAGCGGTTCGATGAACCAGGCGATGAACGTGCTCTTGACCGGCCAGCAAAGTCTCGGTGAGGCCATGGTGAAATATCTCGCTGCCCTCAACCTTCCGAGCCGGGCCGATCTCTTGACGCTCGGCGAGCAGCTTGGCGCAATTGAGACGCAACTCGCGTCGATCGCGCGCATTCTCGAGCGGCAGAACGCTCCGGCGGCGCCTCCGCTCGAGTTGCCGCCGCGAACGAAGCGGCCGCCACGGGCGCCCCAGTGAACGCCGCGAGCGTAGCGAGCGAAACGGAGCCGCTCGCCGAACGCGTTCGGCTGGAAATCGAGCGCACGATCGCGCGCAGCATCAAGGGCGTCGAGTATATCGCGTCGCCGGCGCCCGCAGTCGGCTCGTCGCCGAAGGAACTCGTCTATAAAGACGGGACGCTCAACCTCTTTCACTACCATCCGCAGAGCGATGAGATTTACCGCGTGCCCATTCTGGTCGTGATGGCGACGACGAATAAGGGGTACGTTCTGGATCTCGCGCCCGGCCAGAGCTTGGTCGAGTTCTTGCTGCGCCGAGGCTTCGACGTCTACATGATGGATTGGAGTCCGCCACGGCCCGACGAGAAACGGTTGCGCTTCGAAGACTACACGCATCGTTTCATTCCGTCTTGCGTCGAACTCGTCCGGAACCGCTCGGGCGAAAGAGACGTGACGGTCCTCGGCTATTGCATGGGCGGCGTGCTCTCGTCGATTTACGCGGCGTCGCATCCGGACGGCATCACCAACCTGGTTTGCTTTACGACGCCGATCGATTTCTCGCAGATGACGCTCTTCCAAAAATGGGCCGACCGCCGTTACTTCGACGTCGACCGGCTCGTCGATACCGCGGGCAACGTGCCGGCCGACCTGATCTTCCGCGGCTTCGAGATGCTGCGTCCCGCCAGCCGGGGCATGGGTCAAGTGCAGCTCTGGGACAACTTGTGGAACGACGATTTCGTGCGTTCGTTTCGCATGTTCGAGCGTTGGGGGAACGATACGCTGCCGCTCGCGGGCGAGTACTTTCGCGATACGACCAAGATGTTGATGTGGGAGAACGCTTTGCATCGCGGGACCCTCGAGCTCGCCGGCGAGCGAATCGATTTGAGCCGAATTACCGTTCCGGCGCTACACGTGACGGCGGAACACGATCACATCGTTCCGGCGGAGGCCTCGAAACCGTTGATCGAGTCGATTGGTTCGCACGACAAGGAAAACGTCGTGCTCAAGGGCGGTCACGTGAGCGTGGCTGCGGGGCCGAGTGCGAGTCGGAGGCTCTGGCCGAAACTCGATGCGTGGCTTGCGGAGCGTTCGTTTTGAGCGCGGTGGCGAACGGCGCGGTGATTCGGGCGATGGTGGCCGAGGATGCGGAGGCCGTCCTCGCGTTCGCGCGAGCGATGCCGCCGCACGATCTGCTATTTTTACCGCGCGACATCACGCACCCAAAAGTGCTCGAGGCCTGGATCGGCGAACTCGCGCGAGGGACTCTGCACAGCCTTCTCGGCGTGCGCGACGGGACCGTGCTCGGTTGCGCGACGATCGTGCGCGACCCGCTCTCATGGTCGCCGCACGTCGCGGAACTGCGCGTCATCGTCGGCGCGAGCGCGCGCGGTCGGGGGCTCGGGCGGCGACTGATGGAAAGCGCGTTCGCGCTCGCCGTACCTCTTGGAATCGAGAAGCTTATCGCGCAGATGACCGTCGATCAAACCGCCGCGATCGCGACCTTCGAGAGCATGGGCTACCGCGCGGAAGCCCTTTTGCGCGATCACGTCAAGGACCGCGCGGGCGTTTCGCACGACATCGTCATTCTCAGTCACAGCGTCGCCGCAGCGGCGGCGCGGTCGGAGGCTTACGGGCTCGGTCAGCAGGCCGGGTAAATCGAGGTACGAGTCAACCTCGTCTAGTCGTTCAGCGCACTCGTGATGTTCGTTTGTGCAAAGTCATCGCCCTTAAAGAGAAGCGGTTCGTTCTGGGCAACGGCGGTTGCATAGGTGAGGCAGTCGCCGAAGTTGAGGCTGGCGG
>Ga0116227_10000924_pt1 | contig 62054 bp, 39 predicted proteins | sample S1TSphgellanicum_FD_89693 | JGI IMG/M metagenome (GOLD analysis project Ga0116227, IMG submission 89693) | Host-associated microbial communities from peat moss isolated from Minnesota, USA - S1T2_Fb - Sphagnum magellanicum MG | ecosystem: Host-associated > Plants > Peat moss > Unclassified... | reverse complement strand
ATCAGCGCATGAGACGACGGCAGACGCAGATCCGCCGCATAGTGCAGATACTCCTTCACTGTCAGAGTTGCTATGAGATCATCCGATTGTGTCACATATGCCTGCAAGCAAAGCAAGTGCACAAGGAGCTGATCTTGGATGATGATGATGATGATGATTCCTTCCCTTCCCTTCCCTTGTGAGAAAATTGCGTAGAACTTGACCTCCAAGAATATTAGAGCTATTTGATGAGAGAGAGAGAGAGTCAAGACTTGAGACGTGCAATCCTTGAGTTTAGAACCTACAGCTGCAGTTCCATAGCACATAGTTTTGTTCTTCTGGCTGTTTCCGTTGAGCAGGATTTCTCCAGTCTGCAAAGCGATCGTCTTCGACAGTCTACCTGCATATGCCACAAAGAAAGAAGAAGAAGTTACACAATATTGATCACCCTTGCAGTGAAGTGCAGTCCTGATACAAAATCCGATCGGTTAGCAAATTTCATTTCAAGAGCTTGTTCGTTCTTGATCTTGAGCTTCGACATGACATTTGCAAGAAGGTTTTTTTCTCGAACTGTGCGCCGAGGTTTCTTCTTACCTGCGAGAGCATCGAGCATTGTCGATTTGCCGGATCCGCTTGGTCCCATGATCGCCATAATCGATCCTGGTTCCGCATAGCCTGCAAAAAAGGATTTGGTCTTATACGCAACAAACCACTCTGATTTCATCTCAAAAAAATCTTGAGCGAGCGAGCGAGCGAGCGAGTGAGGTTTTTTTTTATTGCAATATTCTGGTTGATCAAGCTGCAGTACATGAGCTGCTGCAGCTCGATCGACACAAGTTCATACACAGAGATCTTGCGCATGCATGCAGGTTTCTTGACGTTGAAGGTTTCTGCACAGCTTGAAACTGTCTGAAGATCACAAATGTAAAGCTTGGTCGTACCTGAGATGTTTTGCAAGAGGGGTTGAGTTCTTCCGACGACAGTGACAGAGAGATCCTTCCATGTGAGCAAAGCAGCTACTAGTGCAGTACACGACACTGCAGTTTCCCCATCTCTACTACTAGTCGCAGCTGCTGTAACAGCTAGGTTCTTACTCTGCAAACCTCTAGCTCTCACTAGAATCTCACTCAAGGGACTCATGCAGGCACCAAGCTGCTTAGGACTGGCAACAACAGCAAGGGCAGAAGCAGCAGCAGCAGTAGCAGGAGGTACATGAATATTATGCATCACATGATCAGATTCTGCAGCTGCAACACTAGCAACAGCAACCTGATCGATATGCATGACAGAAGCTGCCGATTCTTCAGTTACTGCAACAATAGCAGCAACAGGATCTTGAGCTGCTGCAGCATCTGACTGCAGCTCCTGATGATCATGACTAGTACTACTACTCTTCAGCAGCTGCACCATATTGATCAATCCCCACCAAAATTCTGCTGAGATCAGCAACAAAATGTATGACAAAAGTCAATCCCTGCCAATACTACTACAACAACAGGAAGATTACTTCTTCAGGAATCATAAGAAAAAAGAAGTTTCAGCTTCTGGCCCAATTGACACTTGAAGAAGAAAAGTTCTTCAGAATATTGTTGAGCTCTTGTGATCTATGAATCAGGGAACTGGCAGAAAAAATGGGGGACAATATTGAGAGAGAGAGAGAGAGAGAGAGAGAGAGAGAGAGAGAGAGAGCTCTGCAAACAAAACCATATTTTTACAATTGTGTGACATTTGAAGAAGGAGACTTCAGAAGATTTAGGAATTCTTGAAGGAGATGAAGAAGAAGAAGAAGAAGAAGAAGAACAATAACAAGAAGTGCAACTCTGTTATATGGCATATGTCATGTGTGATCATGTGAATTCAATGATCATACAATTTGCAAATTTCTACAACTGAACCACTCTTCTCCAGATCCCTGGACATTTGGTATTTTTGGAAATTTTGGAGATGGTTATCTAATGGGTTTAATTTGGAGATTAGTGGGTATTGGAATTGGAGATTAATGGGTTTTGGAAATTTGGAGATTAGTAGGTTTTGGATTGCGAGATTGGTGGAAGTTTGTAGACATCCAAAATTGCATCAAATTGGTTTTTGAAGGTTCCCAAATTCCATCAATTCCTTTTGAAGGTTTTTTTGTTATTTTGAAAAACTCTCTCTTCTTGTGATGTCATGTGACTTGTCCCTCCCCACCTTCCCTTGTGCACGTGGAATCCCTCAAGCCCACCTTCTGCAATCCAATCCAGCAACTTCCATAACCTTGTGTGTTTAATTGATTACAGCTACAGTAATGTAGCAGTATCTCCTACTAAAACATAACCATACTACAAAAACTAATGGCATATTTGTAGCAGCTCACTTTGCAGCTGCTGCTAATTCCCCTTGTTTTGTGGGAATTTACAAGATAATAGTTGTGGGTGATGGAGATTCAAATATGTTTCATTTTTATTTTATTTTCCTTTCAAAAAATTTGTTGGTCACTAGAACCCATATTAGGTTTAATATTAACCCTAAACACTCAATATGCCAGATTTGGCTTTTTTGTGGGGGAATTTGAAATGGGTGTGGGCAATGGGAATTACAATATTTTCGGTGTTTTTGAGGGTAGTTCTCTTCAATTTAATCTTTATCATTAAAAAGGTTTAAATTTGTAAAACTTTGCCTGCAACAATAGGTGCAAGAGTGATCAATGGCATTACTATTAGATACAAATTACCAAGTACAAATTCAGCTCATGAATAAAGGTGTAATATACACATTGAGGTCCATGCCAGGATCAGTGTTTTTTTTTTTCAATTTTCTGATGTAGCACCATTGGCTAGCATTGCAAGAAGGACTTAGCATTAAATGGCAACAGGACAGGCAAGGGGGCAGAATTTTTTTTTGTATTCCTGCTTTTATTTGGCTACCCACAGAGGAGGGCTTCTAAATCTGGCGAAACCAGCTCAAAACCTCTACTTTTTTGACGATTTTTTCGCAAAATTTCAAAGAATCTGTGACAGAATATTCTTTATTATTATTTTTAATTTATCGCATTTTTTCGAAATTTCGCCAAAAAAAAAAAAACGCTGGCCAGGATAGGTTAATTTTACTTGGTTTTAACTATAATTGCACTTTAAATTACCTCATTTATTATATAAATACTTAACAATTTTTGTTCCTTAACAGAAGCTGTGAAACAAAAATAAAACCAAAATTGCACATGATTGAAAGAAAATGAGATGTATCATAACAATGAAATAAGTTAAAATTTCAAAATAAATGAACTACAAAATAATGTTTTTCGACCTACACAAAGGATTTTTCATGGGAAAAATGACCCACATTCACCAGATTTTGAAGATTTATGATAAGTTCCAGTAGGTAGCCAAGAATATAAAAGGATTTTTTTTTCCCCCCCCTGCTTTCATATCTAGTATGTAGCCAAAATTGACTAAATTATTTTGTGAATGATTGCCACTTTGGCTAAATCACAAAGTCCTTAGAAGAAATCCTGGGTAGTTGGTACCTGAAGGCATGGCTCAACAAACTGATTTCTGTTGGTTTCATTGTTCCGTGCACAAAATTGAGCAGGTTGGAGATGCAAATATTAGTAACCATGCACTCGAGAATGAAAATTATGTACTTATTTCAAAACCCACTGATTAGATTCGGGTTAAGCATATTCGGGTTGAGCAATTTAGAAATCTTACTCATGAGTCATGCTGATTATCATCAGGCAATCGAGTTGATTAAAATTTCTTCTATGAAATTGGTCAGGTTTCTAGAAGAGATTTATGTTATGAAGTTGGTCAGATTTCAACTAGCAAGTTATAATAAAGTTGGTCAGATGTCATATGTGGGTGGTATGTACTTGGATTTCAATTTGTCCACATTGTGGTAATAAATACCATCAACTGCAACGGGTTGAATAGCTAACTGTCCCAATAGTTGTCCTAACATGAACAGTGAAGGACCAGGGGGAATGAAAACTAGTTGCACACAAGAGCGCGAGTACTAGTACAACCCAAGCATCAAATTCTCAAATGCCATTAACTTATAGTTGCTGCAACTTGTTTGGGTCTCATTCCTCATCATGGAAGTGGGTAGAGAGAGAGAGAGAGAGAGAGAGAGAACTCAAATAAGTAAACCAAAAAGTGTGAAATTCAAGTCTAGGCTATTCAAACCTCGAAGACAAAAGTGTCACATTCTCTCAACAACAAATAGACTTAAATTATCCGCCAACCCCAGCAGCTGTTAACCCTTCACAGATGTAATTGAATAGTTTGGTAGCCAGGAGTCGCAATTTGTACCAACTACAATTTACTTACTGTGTACATTAGGTTCACAAAGTATCACAGGTCTTCCTCCTTGTCTGATTCATACTATTCATTCTTTCCAGGGTTTTGAAAAAGACTTATTTAGTGTTCGACCTTTGACAAGTTTTCCCCAGAAAAAAAAGATTATTATTCATATGTGGTACACCCCACTACTTCCACTTCATACTACCAAGGTAACTAATAAGTACCTAGGTAGGTGGGTAGGTATCATAGATAGGTAGGTACATAAATAGTAATGAGTTAGCTTCAATTAGCCTAATTACAAAGCACCCACCCAAAACAACTCTTCAATTTGTAGGCTGACAATAATCAACATTGTGTTAATCACCGTTTTCTAAAAGCATGATTGACAAGTTCCAAAAATTCATTGTAAGCATAGAGGATCACTCACAAGTTCCAAAAAAAGGTTAAATTTTTTTTCAACACAATTATTGGGTATTTATCAAATTTTTTGAAAAATTCACAAATGATTTAATTAATGTCAATTTGACTTAGGTACTAGGACAAAGTTATAGGTAGATGGATGAATGTGGATGGTTATTATACGGTTAACTACTGTGATTAGCTATGTATGGGACACGGATGCAATGAAAAATTGTTTCCTATCCACATACCATCGTCCATCTTGCATGGTGTGCTGGTGGGTCTGGTTCATTTTGGTTGCTTGTTTATTGCAACTGGTCTGAACGCAAGTGGACTTTGGGTCTGCCTCTCTTTCCTTGGAGCTTCTCTAGCTCTTTGGCATGTTGGGCATTGACATGAAGGGGACAAGGTTTGTTTGTTTCTGTTGTTGTTCAACAACAACATTGGACATTTTCAGCCCATGGTACAAAGCCATGAATGCTGTTGGTGTGCACTGTGCACCCAAACCTCTTGTCAGTTAACATTGAGAGAGAGAGAGAGAGAGAGAGAGAGAGAGAGAGAGTCTAGGATTCTAGAAATGCTTTAAAAAAAAGAACCCATCTTATTCATCCCCAGACTAGCTCACATGGTATGCCTCATTTCCAAAACACAGTAGAACAATAATACTAATAGTTATATCCAGATGTTGGGAGATGGATGAAATTCATCCAATATGTGTCACATTCCACAAATCAGTGTAACACAAATATCAGAATTGGTTCATGGATGAAATTCATCCAAGATATCAATATGAATTTTTACTGACACATTGAAAGGTCTTCCTTAATAATGTCTGCTTGAAGATTTTTATGTTAAACTAACATTCACGAAACATTTAAGCTATCGGCCCATTTAACATTGAGTGCCACCTAGGATTCCACCCAGATTTTCATTGAACATTGATTTAATATCAAGTGTGAATGCACGCCATAACACTAGTATGGACTAGTGTTGTGGACTAGTGTTGTGTAGTTATTAGAATCTGCTACGGATATCTGTCGGTTATCAGCCCAAATATGTACATAGCCACCCAACGGCGGTGAAAAAAATACAATATGACTTTCCTGAACAGCACGGGTATGAGATTTGTAATGCTTGTGATACCAGAAAACAAATGCCATGGTTAACATAAGAACAAGAATCACTTGTCAAAATTGCTTGCATGCATGCACACTCTCGAAGCCTTCAATATGGGCAGTTTATTGGCCTTGCCTACTAAGGCAAGGATATTGTGTTTAGATTCATTATAGAGTATATAATAGCTTAAGGGATCTGGCCCTTAGGTAATAGGTCTATTTTTATATGAGGATTTTTGAGAGATGATAATTTTGGCTTGTGTTGAAACTTGAGATTAGTTATTATAGAGTTAAAATATGATCTTGAAGGATTGTGGTTTCTTTTAGAGGATTTTTTGAAGATCATACTTTTGCATGGTGAAATATTTGAGTTTTCATCACTCTTCTTTTGCCTTAAGATACTTTTTAATGTAAATGGCAAGGCCACAGTGTAATTGACACACCCCTTGTTTGCTTCAACCTTAATGTTTGTTGATTCAAGACTCTTGAACAACTCCCTATTTTATTTCTGTGTGTATTTTGAGGGATCTCCCCCAGCAGAAGAACCCCAGGGCATTATGCCAAGGGAGCTCCCCCAATTTTATATGTTCCCATGTTCCTATGGATTTTTTGTTTTCTATGAAAAAGAGAAATTAGGGAGGAAATGAAAAGAGAGTTGTTTAAGTAAGGGGAGGTTCCTGTACTCATGCGTTCTCCTGAGGTTTGGGAACACCCTCGGGCTCATGCCCTGGTTTGCCCCTCCCTCAGGACAACACATGAGTATGGAAACCTCCCCCTAGAACATACCTAGTTCCGTTGCCAAAGAACTCATAGCAATATTTGTGTGGGAACCTCTTTGCATCAGTGCTTACGCAAACTGGTTGGGTACATTGTACATGTGTGTGAAACCCTAAAAGACCGGGGACTTCCTCTTTGCACCAGTGCTTACCCAAACTGGTTTGGTACATGGTACATGTGTGTGAAACCCTAAACAGGTTTTGTACATAGTACATGTGGGTGAAAGAAACCCTAAAAGACATTTTCCAATGATACCTTTAGATAGGATAGTTCCAACTTCCAACCTACCCGACTGCCATGTTCTAGAATACATGTACTCATCATACCGATATTCCATACCGAAATTCAATGGCATATGTTCTAATCCGACACTTGCTCATATAGACATCATTTTGAAGGCAAAAACTAACAATGAATGTTAGTTAAAACCCTAATAATGTCAAAATTTTTGTCAAACCCATTGCCACCAAAATAAAATTATTTTTCAATGCCTCATGCCAACACCATGCAACAATATTCCTGCAGGGGTTGAGTGGTAATGGGGTGGACATCACATTATTAATAAGAGGCAGGCGGTGGCCGCCGATGGAAAATATGTTGTTGCAACTACACCCATGTGGGGTTGTTGTTGTTGTTGTTGTTGGTAGTGCACTCACCTGGGTCCTGCCATACCATCTGACTTTGTAGTAGCACTCAACTTACAATTGACCATTTGTATTGCAACTTTTTGACAACTTGGTAATTTTTTATTTTCATTTTTTTCCTTGACTCACCCTCTTGAGGATTGAGGGTTTAAATTCCCTCTGCTGGACAAGAAAGCTTCAATTAAGTCCTAGGATTGATTGTACTCAATAGGCATTTACATACCACTTGTGCTTCTCCATTCCTTAGAAATTCTAGAATTGAATACAGAATTTGAATTGTTGTACCCTCAAAATAATATGTAAAGCACTGCCTGGATTTTTCTTTGTATTTTCAGCTCCATTACCTGCCTGAAAAAACCTTTTTTCAGCAAGGGGGATCTTCTGTGGAGGAAGGTAACAGCCAGCTTGTCACTATTTCTAAAAAGTGAAAAAATCCTAGCTCTGCTTTACTTAGGAAAAGGACCCAAGTACAGGCCCTTCTCCTATACATAATAATCTCATGTACATAGTAACTAAAGGATTTAGCATCCATGGTGACGACTTCAAAACATGCAATCCAAGTTCCAACCATCCAAAAGCAAGTTACAATTTTCCTTCTCTTGTACTAACAACTAGTAGTATGTTAAGTAAGTAGTTTTTGTCTTGATATTTAGGGCCACTTCACACTAAGGCCCAATTCATAAGCCCTGATTCAATCTTGTAATCTGATTGGCCTAGAGCTCCAAATTGGGACCAAGTCCTTTTCACACTAGACCTTGATTTACAGGTCCTGACCACAAGTAGGAGTTCTATGCGGTTATACTTTTTTACTCCATGGGTTGGGACTTAGGGCAAGGAGTTGGGTCAAGCAGAAATGGAAACCCAACTCCAAAGACAAGTCCCAACCATTGTTTTTAGAGTGTTCCCAACTCTCAAGAATAATAATGTTTAGTATATCCCAAGGGCCTGATTTCCATGGGACTTTGTCTCTTCTTGGGACTTATGACTTTACTAGCAACAAATTGTGATTTTTTCTCTCACCCGATCACTAGTCATATATTCTTTGTTTTGGGTGCAATTGAATTTTTTTTAAATGTACAAAATTGAAACGGTGAGTCCCGTGCATGAAATTTTAGACTTTGTATGTATACAGAATAGGGTTATAATGCTAGTTTATTAATATACAGAGGGTGTTGCATGAAATTTTAGACTTTGTATGTATACAGAATAGGGTTATAATGCTAGTTTATTAATATACAGAGGGTGTTGAATAGGCTTGTGTGTGAGTGTGAAGAAAAAATGCTATGGAAAATGAAATTTCTGAATTTTTTTTGCTTAGTTATCTTGAGAGTGAACTTGCATTTAAATAAGTAATAGGCATTGGTTGGTTTGTGAGAATTTTAGAGGACCAATGGAAATGGTAGCAAGGGACGCTTTTGTAGTTCAAGGTTTAATGGAATAGGGTTGTTGTGTGATGTACTGGGTGGCCATCCTGTGCAGGACCATGCACAAGAGGTTATTACCCGTGTTGTTTGTCCTGGCGTGTCTCTTTTCACATACCCTCCGGGTACTTGGTATTGAGTACTTTCATACCAGCGTGGTGCTGCAATTAGATCATTTTTAACACCTTCATATCAGCCTCGTCCTAGTAGTGGACTTGGACCCAAGGCTGATTTTTTGCCTGGTATGTGGTTTAGGGTTTAGGGTTTTGCGTGGTGTAAACCGGGTATTGAAACGGATATAAAGACGTGTATGAAAGGCTTGTCTTTGTCTTAGGTGATACCAGGAATGTATAATCTTCCATATCAATACCATAAACCCCGGTTGTTCCCTATATACTAGTACAACACTGGTTACTACATCAAAGAATCTAGTTAAATTTCTCCCAAAAGTGTAATAGGTTTAGGGTTTAAGGTTTAGGTCCGAAGATAACAAGTGCTCTCAGGGAGGTTCCAAATGATATAGGACTGTAAATTCTCCCATAAAGAACACGCACGGAATAACCAGTTCTCGTATATAACCACGGATCCCAGAAATCCAAGCAGCCATTTGGATATATTTGAGTGTGGTTCTCAAACAATCAAATAACCTTCTATAAAACTGCTGGTTCTTTGCTGGTTATTTTGTGTGTAAAAGAAAAGCCCAACGGTCCGTTCTTTTAGGGTTTTTGGAAAAAAGGGTATCAAAGGTTGTTTTATTCTGGGAATCTTCAAGGCCAAGAGCTCATTTCTGGGTTCTCTTAAGATTTAGGGTTAGGGCAACGGGAGACGCTCGGGGTAAAGGCCGAAGAAGAGCGAGAGCGAATTCGTGAATGCAAGAGGACGACGTTGGAGGAGGGTGGAAGATGGCGAGCCCCGATTATTCGGCGTCGCAGGAGGAGATGATCGCTGCACGCATCCCGCTAGGAGCAAGAGATGCGTGTGTGAAGCTGCTCATCCCCTTGAATAAGTGTCGGGTGGAGTCGATGTACCTGCCGTGGAAGTGCGAGGAGGAGCGTCATTCGTACGAGAAATGCGAGTACCATCTCTTTTTGCGTCGTATGAAGAAGATGCAAGAATTGCGCCAACGGGATACACAGTTGCAGCCTGCTACTAACTAACTGATGATACTCATCATCTTTTTCGCAACAAGGTGAGGGAATTGGATTTCTCGCCCCTTTTTTCTTCTTCTTTTTTGAGCACTTGGTTTGGAGTGTTTTTCTTTCTTGGGTTTGAGGTCTGGAAAGGTATGAATTGTCCTCGATGGCACTTGGTCTTGGAAGAATTTTTTTGTGCCACTCTTTGCACCAATCCGTTAGGTAGTCATGGGCCTTCTTCGCAACAAGGTGAAGGCATTGGGTTTTTTTCTCTTTTTTTCCCCTCTTTTTTGAGTACTTGGTTGGAGTTTTACCCCTAGGGTTTGAGGCCTGGAGCAGTATGAATTTTCTTTTACGACATCTGGTCTTGAAGAAAAAAAATCCTGCCACTCTTTGCAATATCCGGGAGGTAGTAATGGGCCATGGCAGCTCGTCACTGCTATTCATGGTGAAGGTGATAGTCTTATGGCTTGTCAGCAACTCTCATGAGGTTCTGACTGCATTCGTTGTTGTGGAGATTTCTCTGCAAGTTTCTGGATATATATTCTTTGCAATGTCTGCCTTTCTTTTCTTCTGAGATTGCATTGCTTCCTGTTCAGATGACTTTCTTTGAATGGCTTGCAATGGTATTTTTGTTTGTACAGGGTTAAGGGGCAATGCATAAGAGTTGACGGTGATATGCAAGAGAGTGTGATGGAATGAGCAACAGTTTCACAAGTTGTTTCATTCTGAGAAGTCAAGATAGTCTCTGAGAACATTGTTGAGCATTCAATTGTTAGACAACTGCTATTGCCTTTTTTTGTTGAGCTGAAGATTTGTTCATAGAGATTGCAACCCTAGTTTACAGCTGACTGTTTTGGCCAACCTTGTCAATAAATGATCCCTCTCATTCTACATTCTTAGCCATGTCTCTTGAACACTGACCAACATCATGACTGCATCTTGCTGTTGCCTTCCAAAATTACTAAGGATGCAGATATTTTCACAATTGCTTGTCCAAAGATTTTAAGCAGATTATTAGATACTTCTTGATGGTTTTGTTCAGGAGGCTGATGAAGGAAGGAGTAGTAGCAACCAGTCAACTGTGACTCATGATCAAGGCAAATGGTCTCATACTTTCTGAGTGATGTTCCTAAGGTTATGATATCTCTAATCATGTCATGCTTTTTTTGGTCTTGCTGGAACTGACACAATGATTACCTTCAAGATGTACTTGTGGAGTTTCCTCTGCAGTCTCAAAGGCACGTACAGTCTAGAAACTAATTTGCAAGGATTTATATTGTTGGGAGCATTTGTGAAGTGGTGATAGCCTCTGTCTCATTGTAACATTATTGCACCTGATAGAAGCAACAAATGAGACCAATGGAAAGCAAAAAGGATTATATTCAACTGAAATGCAAAACACTGTAATTCAAAGGAGAAAAGAACAAAGCAACATCAGACACAAGATATGTTATCTGCACACAGGCCATGCACCTGAGATCCTTCTCACCATTGTGTCTAAACCCTAAGCCCTAAACTTGACGAGACTGACAGTGAATAGTAGTACACTCTGCCACATAAGCTACAACACATACCAAGGATGGGAAATAGGCACTCTGCTGCCTCATATGTCAGCCTTATTTCTGGCGTTTACTGGAAGTATCATGTAAAATACTTGACTAAAGCATTCACATAGCCAGCTAGTAGTTGACACCTAGTCTGCCGTTCAAGAAAATCCCCATTTCCTGAAATTCCAGACTCAGATGTGCAGAAAATTTGACCAAATACTGTGCAGGAAATGGAGGGAGACCAAATCCTGTTACATGAATTTTCAATCAACTACACTACCAACCCATTCGACTTTGCAAATATTGCACCAACTGTGTAGTACATAATGCACAACCTTAGCTAACTATAGTATGAGGTGACATGAAAGAAATAAACTATCGACTTGGTTCAGACAGCATGACAAATAGTTCGTCATCTGTGATGGCCCCTTGCTCCATTGCACTTTCCAAAGGAGTTTTCCCCAAACTGTCTGTTGCTGCTGGATTAGACCCTCTGCAAAAGCCAAAAATTGGAATGTGAGACATGGATATGATTTGAATAAGATTTTTATTGGGCATACTTTCGAAGTAACAGCTTTGGACTATCAAAGCAAGGACGTTTTCCTTGACAACTTGCATCGAAAGGAGGCCAATGGCTTAGGGTGACTGAAACTACAACCGTTTTGAGGTACTAACAATATCAGATGCCAAAGTTGAATGTCTTTCCACAAAGTACCTTGTCAAGAGTAGTTTTGCACACAAGTTTCTGTTGCTCAAAATGCAGTAATGAAGTGGTGTTCGACCCTGAGCATCAGTAATGTTCACTCGTGCCCCATGCTGGAGTAGAAGTTCAATCAGGCTAAGATCCCCAATCTGACAAGAAAGATGCAAGAGTGTGCATCCACGTGTATCTTTCAGGTTGGTCCCTGATTGTTCATTAGCTGCTAGGTTGCCTGTAGGTGCCCTATATACTGGGCTCAAAGGTGCTGTTTGTAACTCTGTTGCACTTTCTGCAGAGTGATTCCCAACTAGAGATCCACCCCAGTTGCTTCGACTATTTTGAGAGCTGTTATTTCTTCTTGAGAGTGCTGTTGCAATAGTTGCCACCAATGGTGATCGAGAGGGTTCACCAGTTCCCATTGCTTGTTCCAAGGTTGTGTTAGGGTTGGCATCAGCAGTTATGAGCAAGCGGAGTGCTAGTTGCTGCTTGTTCATCTGGACAGCATCCCACATCTGCCTGGCAACAGTTGGACCCCGTAGATCCACCTTCAGCTTCTTCACAAATCTCTTTTCAACATACTGCAGAGAAGAAAACAAGGGTGAGACTTTCATGATTTGTACAAGACCTCAAACAACAGCATGTGTACTTCATTCTAATTTTCCCACATCAATTTCCTCCCACTTAGAACTAACAATGACACATCTGATAGTGGCTTTGAGACTTCTTAAAGAGCCCAAGATTCATAGCAACATCACCTACCTTGATACCTTCCACACATGGGACTGCACACAATAAACAAAAGCGAGCTTCACTGGGTTGGCCTAGTGAATACCATAACCTGGTTTTCAAACAATACAAGCCCACTGAACTTCAAGGAACTTCCCATGGATATGATGAGCTCTCCTCTCGTTCTCTATTTCCCTCTTTTTCAATGTTTTCTATTGAAGTCCAAGCTGCTAGTAAAGAGATACAGGAAACACATATTGGGGCCCACCTTTGCCTGAATGAACTTCTCCTTCACAGGTAGTGGATCCCTGGCATCTGGTTTCAGAATTGGGACATCTGCAGCAGCAGGCTCACTGTCATGGATGGCACTTCTGCAACCAAATCAGCATACACAAAATATTATGACACAATTATAGGCATACTTTAAATAAGAGGCAACATTCATAAAGAAATACATTACATTTTGCAAATACCTCTCAGCTGATTGCCCCAAAGATAAATTTTGTGTACTGCCCTCTATGGTCAGCCCCTCCTCCCAAATTGAGTTGGCACATGCATTTCCAATGGATTGGAAATAGCCGATCACAGATGACTCCCACACCTTTACATCCAGTGTCAATGATCGCACCTGCACACAAAGTCATGTCATCATCAAGAGAGCAACCATGATTCCAACCTACTGTAGAATGGGGCCCTAATGGTAAGGTACACTCATTTTAAACAAGCTACAGAGAACATAACTATTGGTTGCTCCAGAAATCGAGAGCACCAGTACAATTGAAGAATCTGCTACTTTGAGATCAATCTGACTACACGTATAATAAGCAAGGTGCTGGGAAAAACAACTCAAACTAGGTTGAAGTTTGGACATGTCATTGTCATGCTAACCTGGGAGAGCACACTCTGCCCATGCATAACTCCTGACTTACAAACTATGAAGGGCTGTTAGGCAAAACAAAAGCCCAATGTGACATGGAACCACATACAGATTCCTTCATTACCTTACCTTGGAAATTTGAACACCAAGATTTCTGTGCACCCCTGAGCACTCAATGCAGAGCAAGATACCCAAATTCAAGGATGCCCAATCCGGTTCCACAGCACCACAATCAGCACAGACATCATTGCCAGGCACACAGCGCAGAATATCCAATGGCTTTTCTTGTGGTTCATGAGCAAGTTGAGCCTCTGATGCTTGGTCTCTGTAGGAGCTGCTAGAGTGAACCCTTGAAATTATTGTATCTTCTGTACCATCAATGTCCAAAGAAGTTCCTGTGCTGCTCTCACTGGCTGTTCTCTGTTGGCTCCCACTCATTGAACTTGTATATGGTCGCTGCCAGCCAATTGAGGTGACAATGATGAAGCTCAGTGTAAATCACAGGATCAGTCTGTTCCAAGTGAGAAATGACATTGGAGAGAGCTCCTCTACAACTGCCACATCATAGTCAGAACTGACCATAATTTGAGCAGACTTTGGAAGCTACCTTGTGCTAAACAGAGATGCAGTCAACACAGAAAAAAATCCTTTCACCATGCTGCAATCTAGTCACAGCTCACTCATTCAACTCCTATACACCTCCAAAGAACATGACAGGTAGAAAAGCAGGGGATACTTGTTCAAGTCCATCCAATATGAAAAATGAAAAACCTGTTCATGAACTTGGTTGTTCAGCAGGGAAGCAATAACACCAGTAATTTTGTCCACCCAGTCCATTCTGTCCACTGCATTCTCCGCCTACCCACATTTTGGCATATTGATTAGAGTTGCAACAGCATACATTAATACCTAAAGGTCCAATCAACCTAATTTGGGTTGACGGATGATTTCACACAGGCCCTACACACAACTACAGAGTCCAGTTACATCATCCACCTCATGATAGGCTGCCCAGAGAGTTCTCTTCATGATGGTTAATGTGGCCAGAGGATTGAGGCCTCCTACATTTTCTTACAAATTTGAAAGTGACATGTGAAGATTGTAGCTTGTTTTGGACTTGCCCAGCTGTCCGAGGGGCCCAGAGGCACATATTTGGGAGGGACTGGGAAATCTAGCTACAGGTTGGTATTCCTTCTGTCCATACAATGGTATCTCTATGTACACTTGCTCTCACACTTTTTTTATACACAATGTATTTCTAGCTCATCTCTGGCTGTGTGGCAATGCTTGCATTGGATCTAGCAGGTTCTATCACCATCTGAAATTCTTCTCACTGCATGAAATTGGTGAATTTGGGGTCTTCTAAAGTAGTCAGTCCCTCAAATTATCTATTGCTAGTACCAAATGGAAATTTCAGTCAAAAGTGAATTTTTTTACCCTGCCCATGTGAGTCCATCATGGGTGTACCTTGGTCAACACACAATCCCTTCCAATTGAACCACCTGATTGCATTCAATCTTTGTGTGAGATTTGCACACATTGTGCATTACAATAGCTTACAGTTGGGTCCCCAAGATGATGCATCAGGAGGACCTGCGAGGCTTGAAGTGAATTCTGCCATTTGAGCCTGTTTTTCAACTCTTGGGGTAGGCTGGACCTTCAGGGGGTTACCTCATATTGAAATACGAAGCTCAATGGGGAGTCTGTAGAGGTTGTGGTAAATAAAACATGTTAAGTAGACATCCATATGGAAGACCAAAGAAGTACCTGAAGAGTGTAATTTTTGGAAGGAGATACTATGCGAAAGCAGAACCGAAGATCTGACTGCTCTGCATCAATCTTGATGGTGGATGTGAGCAAATTAACAGTATGATGAGCAATAGTTTTGTCATCCTGCAACCAATCCAACCAAACCACCCAAGCTAGAGATGGATTAAGGACTGCAAACAGTTCTGTTTCATGCAAAAATAAGCAACAGCTGAAGCTCATTCTCCTTTCAGATTCCTAGCATCTAAACCGGACAATACGTGCCAAAAAGAAAACTTTAGCACAAAAATATTACCAAAAGCAGCTCTCTCAAAGAAAACAGATTGAAGCTTCAACTTGCAGTAAAAACAAATGCTTGGAGTTCTTTTTGAGCAGGTAAGCTTCAACCGGATTGAAGACTACTTCAAGTAACATGGAGAAAGGTCACCCACTAGACATGACAATACATACTATTTACATCCTCATCAACTTAGGAGACTGGAAAACTGGACAAAGATTTCCCTAAGCAACTAGACTTACCGTGGGTTTGCCCCACTGTTTCCGGTAATAGTACAACATTCCTCGGCTATCCAGCACAAAAAACCTACGTTTCCAATCAGCTCGCAAATTTGATGAGCGTTTCAGTAAGTACCCCTGCTTTATTGTTTGTATCTGCATAGAACAAATTATGAGAGGAGTGATAACATGAGAGGATCATTGGGAAAAAAGCATACAAAATGTTTACTTAGAGCTGGGTCTCCAATGACAACCAGAAAAATGTTGAAATTGCTGAGAACCAACCTGTCCTCTTGGTGTGGATTGCATGACAGCCTCTATTAATTTGTGGGAACTGCGGCCAACAGCCTGGATTCCATCCCCAGCTGCCAAGCTGTCAACATGACTGAATGAACGTTGATTTTCCTGGTCCATCTGTTGGCGGTATTCCTGCATCCGATCTGCAAGTGCTGCTTGCTCATAGTTGGCTCTCTCCCTTGATTGTTGTGCATAGGTTAGCACCTGTCTCAACCCATCAACCATGGCATTTGCAAACTTCACACAATAAGCAATAATCTTAGCATTCCACAGCATAAATCAACATCAGTTGTACTAGTCTATAAAACTTTAGCTATTCCTGAAGATGTGAATTGGGTTAAAGTATCTTCCACCACATGGTTCATGAGACATTACTTGCCTACTGGACTACTCTGCAAAGTCAAGAACATTAAGCTTCCTAACACATGATTGTGGAGCCAATATTGGAATCTCCAACAAAACATGTTCAATTAATGGTTCAAAAGATGGTATGAATATGGTCCCAGGATTCCATGATTCACCTGGTGTATGTATGGTTCAATCTGATGCAGCAACTCATAGCCCTGAAGCAGCAGCATCCTGTTAGCTGGGCATTAAAGAACATATCAACATCAGCAAAATCAAGTCAAGCAACCACAAATATCTTTAAGAAAACTCACCTGTTTAAAGTACCGGAGGTGAGCATCCATTGATCCACTGACAGCTTCTAGGAATTCAAACTTTTTCTTTGCCTCTATGTTGGAAAGAGCTGTTATCTGCAATAATTCATCAACCAAAAACTTCCCTTTTAGGTCAAAAGGTGTGCTTCATATATACTAACTATTAACCACATGACAGGTGCACAAAATCACCACAAAAAATTCAAATACAAATAAAACTACTGCATTGAGTGTGTTTAGGCATCTATCATCTGCCTTCCTGCTCAGCTCCAGTTGCATCTGAATGTCTGAAAACAAATTATGTCTTTTGGTGGAATAACAGCTGTTGCAAAGGGAAACCTACCAGGTTGAACCGAGCTTGCTCAAATTGGGACTTTGCATTCCACAAATCCTGTGTTGTAAAGCAGACAAACAGAACCACAGGGGAAATAAGAGCAGGTCAAACTCATAGTGGCAAACATAAATACAACTAAACCTGCATTTTACAATTCTCCATTTATGATTTTGACCAAAACTTCTAGATTCATCAAAACTTACATAGACACACTTTCATGCTCATGATCTCATGGGGAAAATTCAAGAAATGCAATACCCACAGATAAATAGAGGCTCTAGCTAGCTACTGCCTCTGAAAATATGAAAGTGACCTTCCATCCTAACCCTCACCAGAAAGGCAAAAGGAATCAAACAAATACCTCCTGAGCCTCAGAAACCACCTCTACCTTTGCATCCTTCCTCAGTGACAAAAATTTCTCACGCACCTGCACCACAGAAGACAATTTGGGTTGTTTGTTCCTGTGTTAGTTCCATAATTACTTCCTTTCCTGCTCCAGCCATTCTGCAGTGAAGCTTAGAAGGCCTAAGAGATCTGGACAGCAGATGCCAGAAATTGAAGACTCAGACAGAAAGTGAACAATAAGTATCAAAATCCTATTCTCTGGAGGTGGTGGGAGGGTAGCTGCACACAGAGCTTGGATCGAACGAGTCATAAGTACTTTGAAGTCACAATAAGGACAACACAGCTACATCCAAATTTAACAATACATGAGAACATAATCATAGATACACCATTATCTACAGGTACACTCCTCTCAGCTCACCTGGTCATAATGCAAGCTGGCCTTATCAAACCGCTTTCGAACTTCCTGCACAAACATACAACACTTATAATGAGGACAAAACATTCAAACTGCTGAAGGAAGTCCTACACTTGAAAGTTTCAGTTCAATAGAAAAGAATGGACAGGCAAACCATGTAAAGTGACAAAATGCATCCAAATAGCCCCTAAGTAAGTGAATCTCCTTATGTCAAACCAAGTTAGCAACTTGAATTATTTACTTGGTCACATATAAAAGGTGTGCTTGGTAAAAAAATGACCATATCAGAACATATATAGCTTTACAAGTACTGAAAATTACACTGAAAAGAATTTTTAGATGACCCATTAAGGTTATGGATATTTCAGATCTGACAACATAACAGCAACCAATCAGCAAGCAAGAAAAAGAGGAAAACCAACATCAAAGTAAAAACAAAACAAGACCGAAAATATAACTCAGTAGTTTGAACAACAGTCATACTCATGTTCAGGGACATTCAAAATCAGCATGTATGGCATTGACCACCTACCATAACATCCCCAGTGACTTCATCAGCTCCTAGAAATGGGCAGTGAAGAGGTTAATGTCAAACATTAACCACCGTACTGAGTTTCTGTCACAAGACCAGCAGCAACTGGATAACTCAGCCATGATGCCAGCTAGCTCAATAAGACCTATAAGAGGGCAAGATCACCAAAAACCCACAAAGGAGGAACAAAAAACTGAAGAGAAACAGAAACAGAAACAGAAGGCAAGAAAATGAAAAACCCAAATGAGGAAGAAAAGAAAGAAACAGCATCGAGAACTTTGAGAGCAAGAGCTTTAGAGGACAAAAGGGGTTTAGAAAAGCTCTTCAGTTATGAAGAAGCCTTTGAAGTTATCGTTCTGGTGAAACTGTAGAGAGAAATCTTTCTTTGTGAAGAAAACCTCTGGTCCAACCAAATTGGAACATGGATCTATCTGCGGCCAGTAAACTACTACAAGACTCTCCTCCAATGATATCAGTTGGGTCATTCTCAAAAGTGACAGCAAGACCAAGCCAAGGGAACCCAATCGACAGGTAGCTGTGAGGAGTGGATCATATCCTTCTTCACAGTAACAGGTAATTTGACCCCAATTGGAACCATGACCACAGCCTCATATGAGAACCACCGGCCCACCATAAACTCAGTGAGAAGCTCCTCACTAACCTTCCAATTTCGCCATTAGTCACCCCCAACTAGAGAAATTGTGTGATTACACGTAAACTCTGTTCTACAATCTACTGAAGGTCAAATTAAGTACCAAACTCATCTAAGGTGTAGTAATGTCTCACTAACCTATGTCAGTGGCACTTAGGGGAAAAGGAGGGAGTAACATAGTTCTTCCTGGAAAGGAGAGGCAAACCTTGACATCTTGAAGATCAATGCTCACAAATTGGGTCAGACGGTCATTTAGCATATGCTCAACCTGCATAAATGCCCATCTGAAATGTCAATCAAAAAAGACTATCAGCATCTTGAGAATCAAAGACCCCCTACTTCCATCGCATACTCAGTAAACAATTGCAGGAGTGAATCAGCAGTGACTGACTAGGTACCTGTGAACGTAGAACCTCTTTATAAGTTCCAATCTCCCTTAATGCAATGGTGAACTTTGTCATCACAGGCCCTGCATAGTAGTCATAAGTGGTGTTCAGAAGAGATCTACAGGGATCAGCATTTGCACATGCCAGCATGTAAGATAAGGAGAAATGGGCAGAAAAGGAAAAACCTCCAACTGCAACACTGATAGGATCATCATGGCCTCCTCCAAAGGTCTCCAAACCACTTGCAAAGGCAATATCTCCATCATATGCCTCTCCAAGCCCATCACTGCAGCTCCATCAGCACAATGTTATTCAAGTCCAAGAACGTGTCAAGAGCTCATTTATAAGCTAAGAATTGCAAAGCATGGCTAGGAGCTCATGTTCTTCCCATAGACAGGTCAATGCTAGGAACAAGAGCCTAACCAGGAAGCAATCAGAGCTTGAGATTCAACAACTTTCACTACCAGATAATAATGCTGCAATGGTACCTGTATTTGCGACATCCTTTATAAAGTCGTTGACATCGCTCCCGCAATGCTTCTGCACTCTCCTCAAGAGCTTGAAGCTGTGAATTAATGTGTAAACATTAGAACAATTTTACAGGAGCTTCACAATGATGTTGTGCAACTCACAACACTCCTCTCACCTGACAACATGTCTATCATTTATGAATGCATCCGAAGAGCAGATTTACCAATATTTTGTACCAAACTCGAATCCATGAAAATCCTGAATAAACCAGAAAAGAATGGAGGCATTTGTGTCATTCCCTAGCTGATGCCCTAACCTCTTCTGAGTCCAATCAGAGACAAATGAGAGAAAGAACAGTACCTGCTTCCGGAACATTGGGGAATCATCGAGCGTTGTGAAATGCATAGCTGTGGAATTGGTGCTATAGCAGCTTCCTCATAAAAAAGCGCCGATTCCCTGCTCCCTCTTCAACAAAGAATACGATACTTTCGCTTGTTCTTGCTCCAATCTAAGCAACGAGATCCTCCATTTTAGGGTTTGAAGCACCGGGAAAACCATCTGCATATCATATCAGCTCCCCGAGATCTTCATATCCATAATAGGTACTTAGTCCCAGCTCAGATGCAAGCAAAAAAGCGCCAGTACAAGAATATTCCAGCAGATCCACGTCACAAAAGCTGCATCATGATTCGGATCCTTGGAAAGGATCTAGAGACGAGTAGCGACCTGTACCTACGACAGCCACCGTCCTCCATCATTTTTCTTCTGCGACAGATTCAACTCCAATTTCTACTCAAGCCACATGGAGGAAAAAAAATTCGAATATCAAGTTGAAAAACCACGATGGATCACGCTCGCTTCGATTCGGACGAGAGCAGAAAGCATACAAAACTGGACACCGGAAAACACTCGACAGACTTGCTTACTTCGATGCGAGGAGGCGAATCTGTTTGCAGAAGTTGTTACAGCGCGCCGCAAATCTACACCAGTTGCACAACTAAGGGGAGGAGGCGGAACAAAGAAACAACCAAGCCCGCTTTCAAATCAAACTTGAGGCAGAAATACTGCACAGAAAAAGAAACGACTTGTTCCAGGACCGAGAAGACGCATCTGCAGAGGAAAACAAGTAGCAAAAAGCTCACGAGAGTGCACAGAAATCAAATATTATCCGACATTTGCTACAAAACAGGCACGCAAAAAACAAGACACACAACGCACTTCATACACTCTCTCTCTTTCTCCCCCCTCTCACCAACACCATTCCTGAATGCAGATCTCTACACTAGTTACTAACAGCTTACTAACAACCACATCTCTGTATACTAGTTACTAACAACTTACTAACCACCCCAGATCTCCACAATAGTTACTAACAACTATAGACCTGGTACACTAAGGTTACTGACAAGTTAGTAACAACCACAGATCTCTTAACGCTAGTGTTTTCACTAACAAGTTACTAACACAATCACAGATCTCCACACTAGTTTTACTAACAAGTTACTAACACAATCACAGATCTCTACACTAGTTTTACTAACAAGTTACTAACAATCACAGATCTCTACACTAGTTTCACTAACAAGTCACTAAAGAGTTAAGAGTTAGACAACAAACTCATACACCCTTAAGTATTTTCTCATAACCACTCATAAAAAACATGAAAAAAAGCAGTTAGTCACTTCCCATTATGCAGTGATGTGATGAGACTATCATGTGCATGTGAATAATGGAAAGTGACTAACTGCTCTTCTTTGTTACTAACCATTCAAGATGGAATATGCGAGACACTTGAGTACTATTCCATTCCTTGTTGTTTTCTATGCTCTTTCTTTTCTACTACTTGTGACTAGTAAGTTACTACTAACCTCATGGTATTATTTCTTCCACAATCTACTATGATATTGTCATATGAGTAATGAAATTATTCAAAGTGTAGCCTACGATAATTATGATGATTTTCAACATGGCAACTTCATATATTCACAAAAAATTGGTTCATTATTTTGAGGATTATTTAATGATGAAACTAACCTTTAAGGTAAGGTATTATTATTATTTTTTAAAGCATTTTAGTAAATATATTTCATTTCTTTTCCATTTTGTTTTTTGGGTGTGAAGGAAAAGGGGGCCTTTGATTCATAGATTCAATAGAAAAACCTTCTCATGTTGTTATTACCATGTTTTGTATAGAGATGACGATTATAGTCGAATTGGTAGAACAAGGTGTTGAGTTTGCTTGTGCTAGAAAAAATATGTTATGGCCAACAAAATCGTTAGATTTGGTGATTTAAATTTTTTTTTATTTAACTTATTTTGAGTGAACCAATATTTACATGTGTAATAGGGTTTAATATATTTATGAAAATTGTAGATGATCAATGGAAATGGTAGAAAGGAGTCATTATTTTCAAATTTTGTTGCAAAATAAAGTTAGTGTAAATTTGAAGATTTTTTTTTTAGATGAAGAATACTTTGGTGGGTTTAAAAAAAAATTTAGTTATCTTGTTTGAAATAAGAATTCAATGCATAATAATTATTTACAAACAAGGTTCTAGCACATTATTTGTGCACTTTGTTTGAAGTTTGTGCCACACTAATGTTTGGGCACGTCAATAGCTATTTAATATAGCTTTGTTTAAATGCAAGCCATTTACATGACTAGGCATGGTATTCATTACATTTCCATTTATTTGTGTGTTCCCCTATTACATTTACATGTCATGTATATTTTAAACCATAAACATGCATAACATTGGTTCAAATTAGTGTTGGTTAATTCTTGTTTTTAAAAGAAACCTTTAGTTTTAGGTTACTAGGTCATTTTCATTGGAAAGGAAAACCTTTGGTTGTAAGTTTATTTCATCTTTTCATATAATTACAAAACCTATCAATCATGGTTTTTTCTCAATTTTTTAACTTAACTATTCTTGGTCTTATGTTTTCGATAATTATAAATATTTTCAATTCCAAGTTCATTACAAAGTTTGTTTCGACTAATTCTTGGGGGTTTTAAGGCTGATTTTGAGGCTAGTTCTTTGTCTCAAAGAATTGTTTTTGAGGATTTTTAAAATTAAAACTCCTTTAAGAAATAAAAAATGTGAACAAAAATACATTTATGCAAAAATTAACTTTAACATAATCCAAAGCTTCAATTTTTAAACATATACACATTCATTTAGTATAATCAAACTCATTATTGAACAATTCACACACATAAATTGCAAACTCTTTGACCATGTTTGGGATCTTTCCTATTATCTTAAAAGTATCTATGTATACAATAAGGGTCTAAGTTTAAACCTTTCCAAATTTGAGATTCCATCATGAGGCTAATAAGTTGGTAGGTTAAGGGGAGGGATTAAAAATTTAAAAAGGGTTAAAAAACTTAGACCCTTTAGTTACATAAACAAAATGGTAGACTTTTTTATGTCATTTTTTGACATTGTTTGGTGTTTTTTTTTAGTTTGTTGTAAATTTTGTTATGTTTTGTAATGCTTTATCGTATTCCTTTTTGCTTTTGTGCATTTCGAAACCCATCACATTGGTAGTTATATAATGAGCTAAGAGTTTGTTTCATCTTTGTGATTTTCACGTCAATATGTTTATCACGAATCATTGTTTTGGTTAGATGATAGTCTAAAATTTATGTGAAGTGTGTTGACCTTGAATCATAAAACTATTACATCCTAAATGAGATGTTGATTTATTTGCCCATTTGTTTGACCTTAATATCTCATTAAATATTCAATAATTTGTTCTTATTCGTTAGTTTTTGGTGATTGAACAACTTTAAGAAAAATTTTAAATTTAAATGTGACATTGTGGATGATATTGGTTTTGAATATGGTGTTAACGAGCCATGTGCCAATTTTGCTAATGAGCCAATTCTTTTGGATGATTATGTTAATGAGCTATGCATGTGCTAATTCTAAAAGTGATGATGTTTAGGAGAAATCTAATTGTGAATCTCCTATTAAAGAGCCATGTTTGAAATCTTAGTTCTTGATATAGATGAGATGGAGATCATGGAAAACATGAATAAAGGAGGTCAAAAAGCAATGACACATGTATAACTTTGGGCGAAGAACACATTTGTTGAATGCAGAGTGTTTCATGGTTTAAGCATGGAAACTTTTTATAATTTATCTTTTAAAAATGAAGACAATTTAAAGGATCTTGTGAACATGTTGTCATTTCACAAGTGGCACAAAAAATGGTAGTTTATATCTTCCTACAGGGTACTAATTTAAATGCATTTTGAAATGTTTTTGTTGTTTATATTTTAATCAATGGTTTTTCTCATTGTTAAATTATTTTTTTCTTGAATATCATTTTTTTTTAAAAAATTCATTTGAATGAATATAGTTTTAAAATATTTTTTGCTTAATTTTATGATGCAACATACAGTTGTTGATAAGCCGAATTGAATGAATTATATGATAGAAGCAAAAATAATGTGTTGTTGAAACAAATAAAATACTTATAATTCCAATCAACAACTTCATTCATGCTAGTGTCACAAAGTTGAAGTTGTTGGTGATGAACTAGTTTTGCGATTATTGATAGTTGCTCTAAAGAAATCTATCAAAAAATCTAATGTGTTATTTATTGAATAACAACAAAAAATGTTAGAAAAAACAATTTGTCAATCCACATTTCTGGATGGTTCGAATTTCCAATTTGGATATTTGTGCTTGTGGATTTCTTCATATAAAAATGGTGTTTTAAGTTGAAACAAGTTGATTTTGATGAATAATTGACTATCCTTACTTACCAATTTGGTTTTGAGGTTATGTCAAGGGGTATTAAATAATTGGTAAATAAATATTACCCATTGTTTTGTACATCGGCATTGATTGTCTAGTTGTTAATGTGATTATAATTTACAAAGAACTTGTTTGTTGTCATTGTCCTATTATTTAACTTGTTGACAAAATTAGGCCACATCCATTATTTTTACACATTAACCTCAATGGAGAGCCTTATATTTAAGGTATGATTTGCAACATTTGTAATTGGTTGTAATGAATTATGATTGATTACTAACAAGTTGATAATAGATTTTCCCAATTCGAAAGAAGTCTTATCCAAAAAGATTGCAACGGTGTTGGAATCACCAACATGAAGGAAACATTTGTTCCTTGGGAATATGGGATATTACAACCATTTATATTATTCATTTTCTTATGGGAGTGCAGTCACACTAATAGGAGCTAGAACAAGTGTAATGCATGTTTAGTTTTTTAATGTTTAGAAGTGACAATTTAATTTGGTGTTGAAAATATAAAGTTTTAAAAATATATTAATGTTTATAATATATTTTTGGAACATGTGAATTAATTTGAAAAATATCCAATGAATAAAAAACTTTCAAAAACACTCATTAAGCACTGTAACATGTGCTTTTTAACATTAAAAAGATTTACAAATAAACTTCAAAACTTTTGAAAATTACATATACTTTGAAATCTTTTACATAAACCTTGACATAATAATATAAAAAAAAGTTTTAAAAATTTAGAAATTTTTTTGAAGACTTTTTTAAGAACATTAAAAAAAATACCCTTCCAAAAGCGAGTGGGTGTGGCTCATATTATCTCGTTTGCACCCATGGGGTTATTATGTTTTTAAATTTCTTTTTGTTTTGCTAAAATTATTTTTGCTATGCTTTGGTTTTTTCATTTTTTTTTGATTCATAGTTTTGATTTATTATATATAAATACAATTAAAACAAAATTGACTTGAAAAATAAAACAATGTTTTGTCTTCATTTTCATTTGTGGCATTGTTTTTAGGTTTTTGTTATATGAAGGTATATTTGGATTGACAAACACTTGAAAGACATATTGATGTAATAGATGATAAATGGAGATTGAAAGGTGGTCATTTGTTGGGATATGATGAAGCTTTTAGTGAAGAGAAAACAACTTATGATAAGATTAATGTAACATGTTTTTTATTTTATTTTAAATATTCAATTTTTATTTTTTTGTATTATTTTTGGTTGTTGGTTTGTAACAATTTTTATTTTGTGTAAGAATTCCATTTTGGAAAAGATGGAATATTTGATGCAACTTCTTGTTTTAGTGTTGTTTTGGCTAGTGAAAGAAAAGTTATTGATCTTATTCATGACAATTTTGTGATTGTTGGTGTTCATGCTAGAATTATTAGTGTGTATGGTGTTGATGTTTTTAACAATGTTGTTGATACTAGTGTTCTTATGAGTGTTATTGGTGTGTGTGATGGCCATGCACATGATGTTGGTGTTTTTAATAAGGTTGTTATTTGATTTTACGTATTAAGAAAATTCAATCCATGTACATGTTTCACAAACTAGAAGATTTCTTGTTGATCTTGATGACACTTTTTGGAATGATCTATTGGAGAATGAACTTTCAAAGTATAAAAACATATTATACACAATTCATTCTTATGCACTACTTGAAACAATGAGTGAATATAACTTTTGGTCACATCTTCAACCACTTGTAGAACTATGTCACACCCATCAATTATGTGGTGGATCCAAAATCTCTTATTGTTTTAACACTATTGCATGTAGTTGAGGAGTGAAATTTGTTTTTCATTTTCATACTTCAAGTTACTAGTTATATTACTTTCAATTAATTATTATTTAAAATTAAGTTGAAAAAAGAAAAAAAAAGAAAAGAATTTCTAGGGGTTAGAAGCTCTTTTGCGAGCTAGCGGCTTCCTTCTAGGGTTTGGAAGTGCTTTCTACAAATTAATTAGTGAATTCTAATGATTACAAAAATATGGCTAAAATTGAGACCGGTGAGCTAGAATTAAATTGTTTGTTCTTTACATATGAAAAATACAATCTTCAAAATCCAATTGTTAATAGCATTTCAATTTCAAAGTCCCATTGTTAAAACAACTAAATCAACAAAAACTCAAAACCACCGTTCAACACAAATTACACAGTAAGTAAGAAGTTAAACCTCAAACACAAAAGTGCAGATTCTTTTAAAACAATTAAATCAACAACTTAATCAAATAAAATGGAATGATAGACTATATTTGCCTCAATTGAAGAAATGAAAATTTTCCCTCTTTGAACTACAAAATAAAAAAAGTTCAAATTGCATGTTCAACACAATCAAATGCAAATGGCACGACAATTTGCAAGATTGTAACCTTAGTCCCATGTATAAAATTGTTCAATTACTTTAAAAATTAGGAAATGTTCCATGAACTTGAACCAATAAAATGCAAAACCAGGAACTAAATTTCCATGAAGTTCCCAAAAATATGAACTGAATGTTACAATAACATGACTTGCTCATTGCACAATAATTCTACCCTCTATAGAAAACCCTCCATAGAATTTTCACTAAATTCTAGTTGTAACCTTAATTCACCCCACCCAATTTTAGAAAGGAGAAAACTTACATCTAGACATGTAACCTTATCCATTAAACTTATTTTTGATTCTTTGCTCCTATGCTTGGTGAGAATGAGTTCTTGCAATGCTTTTGGAAGACAATATTACAAGGCAAATGTAAGAACAAAAACCCATTCAAAAAGGAGAAAACAGGTACAAATCAATGTCCTACCAAAAGACAACACTCAAAAACACAAATACACCAATGGGAGCTGCATAAAACAACAATGGGTATTTACAAAAGAAAGTCAAAATAGCAATCTATGAACCAAAACCCTCATGAGATAATCTCATGAAACATATACAAAAAGGAGATGGGTGAAAAACCTGGAAAAACACCTAGCTTGAAAATGGTATCCCCAACAACAACAGCTCATTTCAATATCTTAATAGCTTTAAACTCTACTTATAAAATGAGTAAAAACATCGACCAAAGAAGGCCTTAGAACCAAAAGCCTCTAGAACCATTGGCATTATATGCCACATTAATATATTGATAACAAAATCATCATTTTATTGGTGTAAACATCCAAATACTTTTAATTATTAACTTTTTCTTTTCTTGATCCTCACACAAAACATAAACAATGAACCAACATAAGGTGAGAGACTATTTAAATTATTTTTGTCGTGTCAATTGTCATATACAACCAATCAAAAGTACCTAATCATTTTGGCATTTGGTGTCTTTTACAACCCTTACAAAGGTGTGCATAATTTACCCATGTTTCTCCATCAAATGGTTGTACTTGATGGAAAATATATTATTGTGGAGGTCAGTTTGCCAGTCAATCTGCTCTGACCAATTTTACTGTCTGGAGTCACATACTGAGCACCGGTGGAGATGCTCTTAGTACTTACCCATTTACATAGGTAGTTGCACTTACTTACCTAGATTAGGGAAGGGAAAAGTATGTACACCAAGTAGTCAACCTGGTGTGCATAGGCAAGTGCAAGGGTGTACACAATGAGCCAAAAAAAAGAAGTGTACATGAGAGCCCAACACTCACATAGGTACTCACATAGTTACCCAGTTGCTTCTACAAAAAGGGAGGGCAACAGCTTCCACATAAGGTTCCTCAAATGAATCCTTAGAACCCTAGAAGCGGTTACGGGGGCAATTGCAGTGTTGTTCATCATCAGCATCATCATCAGCGAGATCCTGGCGGGGTCGAACAACAAGGACGCGCAGAAAAAGGTGGGAGGATGGCACTGCCAAGGAGGCCGCGAGCAAAGGCCGTGAAGGATTCGGTAGGAGAAACTGTCTAGAATACCAGAAATGATGTGCAGCAAACTGCGGAGCAAAGCCGATTAGAGGTACTTACTTTTTACTTGCAAGCCTCATCATTGTTTAGGGTTACAGTTTATAGGAGGCCGTCGAGCACTTGGAGGATCTTCACTTTCAAATCTGTTGTTGTGCAAACTTTTGCTCATGTCCTCATAGATTCAGCTTGTTGCGGTTTAGATCTTGCGTAAGAATTTTTGTTCTGTGGATGCTGCTGCTGCTGCTGCTGCTGCTATGTACAGCTTTGATGAATCGAAGTGAAGAGCTGCTGGCGATATCGCAGATTTCACTTTTGCACAAGCAAGTGATGCATTGGATAATGCTAAGGATGCAGATGGAAATGCTTGGAATTCCTCCAAGGATAACGCTCGAGATTGGAAGGAAGATGCTGAAGAGAAAATTGAACGACTGAAGACTTGTGCAATTGTGAAGGCACAAAGCAGATTCTGCTTAAGGAGTTGCACAAGCTGCGAGTGAGGAGCTGCCAGAAAGAGCTCCAGGAGATACAGTAGCTGCAGATGTGAAGAATTTTTCTGGCTCTGAAATTGACATTACATCTCATGATCAAGATACAGCTAAACACAAAGCTGGGGTGAAGAACTTTTATGCTGGAAAAGATGTCAAGGGAACTGGGAAGGAGGTAAATTTGCAAAATGCTGAGGACAAAGCAGCAAATGCCACAGACACAAGGACTGAGGAAAAAGAAAATCTTGAAGTGACTGATGTCACCAAAGAAAAAGGCGAACACATGAAAGAGAATCTAGGACTGACATGAGATGCTGTGAAGGAAAAAACTGGAGAAGCATTTGGAGCTGCTCAGGAGAAAGCAGGTGAGATTAAGGACAAGACTGGAGATGCGATCAACACAGCAAAGCAGAAAGCAAATGATGGTAGTACATCAGAAGATCATGGGTGTCTGCAAGGAAGGAGAACAAGATGAAACCAAAGACACTAGAGAAAAAACTGCTGCTGCTGCTGCTGCTGCTGCTACAGAGAAGACCTCCCTTGCAGGAACTGGGTTGTTAGTCTTTGTGGGAGAGAGACTTGCAGAAGGTTCCTGGTCTATTCAAGAGGCTGTGAATGCTGCTGCTCCTGGAGACAATTTGTGAAGATACTAGTTTTCTACAATTTTGATGTACAATTTGATGCAGGAAAAAAAGTGCATGACAGAGTGAGTGTTGTTGATCAAGTGATCCTGGTTTTTCTGGTTTTTGTCTTGTGTATTTGGTTGGTTTTAAATCGTGGTGGCCAGCATTTTTAGTTTTGTACTCATTCAGGCTGTGAGAGGCGAGCAGAATTCAGAATATATTGCAGACTGTTGAATTTTGAGTTGAAACTTATTATGTAGTTTACACTGAAAATTTCGCACTAGAAACTCTGAAACACAAACTGATCATTTATCCACAAGATTCTGTAAACTAGAAACTCCTGATGTGTCCAAAGCCATTAGTCTGAACTCAGATGGAATCCCATATGTCATGTTGAAATGGTTGAGACCACAGTGTTTAAACCTAACTTGGGTCATGAGCTAAAGCTTACTGCTGTAGAGAATTCCATATTTTGTTGTAGTGGTTGTTTGTATTCCCAAGTGATTGGTCAGGGGTTGCTGGATTCCTTGAAATGCAACTAATTGTCATTCAGGAGAAAGATTCTGACTACCACCATGCTGTAGAAGCTTCTTAGGGTCAAACTGCTCTTTCAAATGTGTTTGACCAGCACATTCAACATTGTGAGGTCTCGCAAATAGTCTACAAAATTCCTAATGTTGTGGCAGGACCTCTCACGCATGCCAATTGTACTTCAGATAGTGGCCATTTGTCAGACCTGGCTTGCACCAAGCTGGTGCTCAACCCAGTCCTCTCAATGGCCATTATTTAATGCGATCTCCCTATGAAATCTAGGGGCTTCAAGCATAATAAAAGCCAACAAAAACAGATTTCTACATGTCAGGCTGTGAATGGGTTCTTTGGTTTTGGAAGAGACTTAGAAGTTTGCACTGAGATGTGATCAATTATAGATCTGGCCCAATTTCATCAGAAAAGAAAATAGACAGCTATTTAATAAAAGGACCCGAAAGATCTGATGGAACTCCTAATCTGATGATGCAAAAAAGATTCAGATTGCTATGAAAACTCTGGTCATGCAAAAAGCTCGGATAAGTACTGCTGCCAGGAAGAAACTTGAAAACCCACAGGATGCCAGTGAGATGGTGGAATGAAGGGTTTTATTCATGATGAGTAAGTCAACACGGGGCCTTGCAAATTCATGAGCTATGAAACAAATTCTTGGAAATCCAGAAATCAAAAGTCTCTCTTGAGCACATTGTACAACTGAACTGCCACAAAAAAAATTCTGAGAGAAAATTAGTGCACTAAGAAGTTTGGGATCTTAAAGTTTGGGATTTTCTAGAAGACTCTTGAGTGCTTAGAGCTTGTTCCAGGACTCCTGAACATGGATCCTGGGACGACGATTCTCTCTCACTGGTTCTCTGACAGCTTGCTTGTTGGAAGGTAGATTGACATGATTGAACATGGTGAGCACTAACAATGTGATGATTCTTGACCTTCAGATGCTAAGAGATGGAGCGAAGAAGCTGACCAGAATGAGATTGTTTACAATGGGCTATAGCACCTTGCACTGCATTGTGTTGCTCAGAGATTGTGCTGTGTTTGGTCACTCCAGGTTCTCGCACAGCATCTAGCCTTGTGAAACTGGCCTGATAATTTGTGTTCACAGAAGATTTGGATTTGTTGGGAGTTTTGACACCGCTTGAAGCAGCTATGATTTTTCTTGATATTTTGGAGCTTGGTGCTGCTGTAGCAACTTTTGTAGTACTAGTCCACTCTGAAGATGCTTGAACCTTTGATGAGGCACTGCCAGGGAAATGAGTTCCTAAGACACCACCACTACCATGATGATTTGTTTTTCTTGAAGGGATTGCAATCCTTGATTGTCTTGGTACTGTAGCTGTACCAATCTGAGAAGTGTTTGCTGGTGTTTGAGCTACTGTAGTAGCTGCTGCTGGAGCAGTAGTACTAAGAAGACTTGTGATGGGAGGAGTCCTGGTGTTTTCAAGTCTAGACTTGCGTGGAGTCTGCGGAACTTCATGTGTGTGTGAGAACCTTCTTGGGTACAAGGGATTGAGCATCTTCACATACTTCTTCCACCGCTCCGTTGATAGCAGCGGTTTGGACCCTCCTCCTCCTCCGCCGTGAGGATTGGCTGCTGATGTAGACGTAGCTACGAGAGTCGCAGACTGTGAATGTGTCAGACGAGGCTCCACCGGCGGAAGCTTCTGTGATGCTTGGGCATTGCTGCTAGGCTTGTTGCTGCTGATACCTGGCAATAAACCACTTGGAGAATTTTGGACATGGATGCAGCGCAAGCTCGATTCCCGCCTCAAGACTCTGAGTGTGGGATCAGATTTCTCTGAGCTTGCAGAAGTAGTTTGTTGCTCATCTGCTGCTGCAGATGTATTGGGTATTGCAACCGTGAACGGCGGTGCTTGCTTAGCAAAGAATGGAATCGTCGATCGATGGGTGTTTTTTTCTCGGAGCTTGTGGGTTTTGACAGGTGAGACTAGAGCGTAGCTAGTTTTCTGCAATGGAGCAGAAAAACTGATGATGGGTGCCTCGTCCAATGCGTCCAGCAATCGACTAAAGCGGTTGATGTCGTCTATGTGCTCCGCTTCCTTTGATCTCAGTCTCGTAGAGAACTTCTTCGCATTGCCGCCGAACAAGAACTTCCAGGGTCTTAGCAACGTGGAGTACAGAGCACTGGTCCGAGTTTCTGCAGCTGCAGCCTGCTTTCCGCAAGAATAGAAATCTTGAGCTTCACGGTTGCTGCAATCCTTGGGAAAGCTTGCGCCGGACTGATGAGCCTTGAAATCGTTGTCCTCGGTGGTGGAGACACGCCCATAGTACTGATCGTGCTTGCCATTGCAGCATGACATCGAAGATTCCTGTCCTAAACTGGCTGTGGAGTCCCGCGAGCTGCAGCAGCAGCTCATGTCAGCTCCCGAGTCCTTACAGTGAGATCCAGAGGTGACCTCCCAGGCACCGCCACTGCTCGACTGGGATTGAAAACTCGAGCTCCGAGACTCCTGCTGCTGGAACAATTTTGTGTTGACAGCTGCTGGCGCATGACCTGCATGGAGCTCATGAGATTTCATGCCCGTGAGATTTGAATAACTCATGCGCAGCGAGCGACCTGAGGCAGGCGAGAAGTCGACGTTGCAGGACGTTGGAATATGATCGGTCAGCTCTTGGGCTTCCACATTCCTGATCACAAGACTCGAGTCGCCAGCAGCTTGTTGGAGAAGAACCTGATGATTTCGCCGCAGCTTCTTCTCATTGGAAAAAGTCTCAGGAAGTTCCAAGTTTAAACGAGGAAAGAGATGGAGAGGAGACAGCTGCAGTGTCTGACCTTTGTGGCTTTGAAGCTCATGCGCATGATCATCATCCGCATGAGTACGATGTTGTGAGGCCTGCGACTCCGCTTGCTGAGCAGCTGTATGAGCTCTGTTGAACTCGAACTCGAGAACATCCAGAGAACTTCTGCAGATTCTCGCCTTCGATTCCCAGTAAAGCGGCAGAGTGATGTCCATCTCACTGTACAGCTCATGGCACTGCCGCTGCACCTCCGCAACTTGCCATGCAGCTGCACGACCACCTGCTGCTGCTGCTGTTCTTTTACTACTGCTGCAAAACCCAAGATCACGAAAAGCTCCTCCATGTTGTTCCTCACCAAAAACTCCATGATCTCTTTTAATCTGCTGGAACTTGTTCAAGACTGCAACTCCCTCGCTACTGCGTATCATCCCGTCCCCCCGCCACTAGTCGACCTCGCACCCCTGCAATCAATTCTCCTGCACGCGCTTCAAGGCCGATTGGGTCAAGATCTGCGGGACCCACTCGGATCACTATTCAATCCGATACCCAAAAGCAGGAATCACCAAAAGAAAAAATCGTGCATGGGTCCGGCGAGCTCAAAATTGTCGTGGATGCGACAGATCTTTAGATTAGTCAAGAACGTCACAGCACGACAACAGATCGACCACCCCCTCGCGGAACACGACGAAGAAGCTGAAATCGCCACAGAGTTCCATTGATCCGAAAGCAATAGCACTGATAATATATAACAACCTGGAGATGGAGAAGAGCTTGAGAACATGAGCTACATCATCAGAGGACATTATAATAGACAATTTCTCGCCTGAGACTCGTCGGACCTACAGTGCACTAGACTAGTTTTTCTGGCAGCAGGAAAGCAGGCAGGCAGGCAGCTGCGACCATGACTTTGACAAAGTTTTGACTCTTCTTCTTCACACACACACACAAATTCAGTAGTACTACTCAGGTACCTCATCTGCCGCTCAGAGGGGAGTACAAAAAAAAAAGGGAAAAAAAGTTATATAAAAGCATTAAAATAGTTCACTAGTGCGATGAATCCAGAAATGCTGGGATTCTGATCTGTGAGCCAAAATTGCGTCACACTAAATGCGCGAACATTGTCAAAGCGAGCAGCGCGAGAAGCTCGAGAAGCTCGAGAAGCTCGCGCGCACGAGAAGCGAGAGACGCTCTGCTCACGCGCGAGGGAGCGAGCGAGCGAGCGAGGGAGAAGGGAGTACGTGCGAGCGGGAAAGGAAGAGGACGCACGAAGGCGTGCAACCGGTTACCTGTCACTGCCGGTGAGCTATTCTGCTGGTAGACCAAGGGGGTACCAACCAGTACGCCGGTTGTCCGGTTTCTTTTGTTGTTTACATATTATTTCTTGGATTAAAAAAAAAATATTTTTCTGCTACCAGGGATCCTAGTTATAAATTTATTATTAATATTATTTTTTAAAGAGCAATTTCATTGTAAGTTAATTTTTTGTTAATTCTAATATGACTTTTTTGTGTACCTATCAATTTTAAATTTAAGATTGTTTCCTAAACAATTTTTGATGTTGGAGTTATTGACTTGCCATTGGGCCTCCATTTGCCATCCCATGCTTCCTTTCATTTGGAGCTATTGAAAAAGCCATACAAAGCATATAAATCCCAAAGAGTGGTGGTTCAGTTGTTCATCCCAACGTCCTTTACAATATATGATGCTTCATTTGGAGCTATTGAGAAAGTCATACTAAGCATATAAACCCCAACTACTCCTTGGTTATCAACCTGTATATGTACTCACTTAATATCCGTCAGTTCTCCAAAAAAATAATTCAAAGGACCAGTTGTGGTAGGCTAGGCTATATATATAATTTGTGATTCTCAAATCTTTATATGAAGTCAAAAGAACCTACCTAAGAATCATGGTTCGTTCATTAAAATAAAAAATTATTTAAAATATTATTATTATTTATTTAATTGGGATCGATGATTCTTTGATTTGGGATTCTCTTTGAAGAAACCAAACCAACGATTCTTTGATTTTAGAATCTTTAAAGAAACAAGGTGAACGGATTTTTTAAAAATTCAAAGAACTACCCAACACTGGTATAGTTCCAAATTGATTTGGTGAGAAATGAAAAAAGGGTTATAATATCCCTCCCATTTTTTTCTAGGAGGGAAATTGATGGATATAAATAAGGTGCCTTCCAAATACATAAAATAATTTTCTTTGAGTGCTTTAGGACACAAGATCAAACTCCAAAGGACCATTGAAGTCGATAAGTTTTTCAAGTTTCACCTCTTGTTAATTTCCTTAGTTACACATCCATGCATTGTTCCTCCACTCACGCCCTATTTCAACCAAACCTAGGATAAAACCCCTCTAATCCACCTACTTTTTGAAAAAAAAACTCTATTGTGTGTGTATGTATGATTCTTTTTCTTTGGGAAGGGGTTTAGAGTGGGAGGTAGGTTAATTTGATGTGGATTTTTTTTGAGTTAGGTTTTTTTGAAGCAAGTAAAATTTGAGTGATATGCAAATATTGCTTGTACTAACATTTTAGGTGGTCAATAATCACATGCGTCAAAAAATCGATTGAAACACCTAGGTATTTTTTGGGGAATGAGTTCAACGAACCTATTCTTACAAGAGGAAAGGTATCTTAATTCCCTCATGGCTCACATCAGAAGTAAAAAAAAAAAAATACTTAAAAAAATTAAAAATTAAAAATTAAAAAAAAAATATATATATATATATATAATACATATATACCAACTACACAGATATGGAGCCTGGTGACCAAATTACCTACACTTTGCTAATTATAATTTGTATCTTCAGATACAAGGTTAGCATGCCAATAAGTACAACCCATATAATTATTAATTGTTAATTTATGCTTTGTGAGTTGCACTCACACACACACATGGACCTGGTGGTGGACGTTTCTGCCATATGTTCTTTTTCTGAGTTGATGTACACGCTTTTGTGGAGGTAATTATGACGAGCCCACATGAAGGAAGGAAGAACGAGATCAGTGTGTCCCCTTTGTGATGATGGTCTTTTTCCAACCCAATTCGCCTTGGCCATCGATTAGGGGTTTGGGCGAAGCTGTTGTTTACAGTTTCTCAAGTAAGAAGATTACATAGTACATTATGGGTTGCTATTATTTAGAAACTTAATTCTTAACACTCATCACATCTGTGTAAAAGTTGTTGCTAATCAAGGTTCTTTTTTTGGGTCACAGAACAGCTCAGAATCCAGATGGGAGTTCGTGGTGGCTCGGTTGTTTGTACTTCGTTTTACTTAATAAAAGTTATCAGTAAAGTCAGGTGATTAGGGGGGGGAGAGAACTGCCAGTTTTGGCATAATAGGGCATCAAATGCGTAACTGGGAATGAATGAAATTTTACAAAACAAAATAACTGGGACCCAAACCAGTTTTTCCACCAATTTTGGTAGTAAACTGAGTTTCATCCCCTCTTTCCTGAGCGCCTAATTTCTCTTGAATCTTGTGCATTAAATGCTGAGTTTCAGCATTTCATAGTGAGATTCAATAAAATTTCATTTACTTTGCGTATACCACTGAAAGAGAGGATAGGGGGTGAAAGAGAGGGTGACTTTATACGGATAACTTTAAATTGATCACCGCTTGTGGAAGATCTGGTATGAACTTCCAGACAACCCCAGGCCAGAATCAGGTGGCACTCTGCAGCAGTGTTTTTTTACCTTCAATTACTTGCAGTCTGCTGTAAGTTGCAAAGAGTTATTAGTAGTAGTATTATTATTATTAGAGCTTAACTTCAATTGCTTACATGGTGGCAGATTTTGAACTTTCTCGTTGTTTTGCTGTTGTTGTACCCATTGAACAAAAAGGATCCAGAAGGCCCATTCACTACATGAGTGATGATTTTGTAGCTGGTATTTCTGACTCGGTTGTTACCATTTTTTTGTCGACACACATTAGTGAAAAAAACTTCAGCATTCAATCATGGTCAAGAAAACAATTTCAAATTTTGTGATAATGATATTCATTACCATCCGATCAGAACCAGAGCTTTTATTAACTGGCAAGATTTTTCATGGGAAAAAGAAAACTTTTGAAATTTGAAAAGGCTTTTTATGAAGTGATTTTTGGGGTTTTCAATTGCCAAAATTCCACAAAGTGGTAAAAAAAAAACAAAAAAATCTCTAGAATTTTATACCTGGTTCCAATAGATAAGCCAAAAATATAAAAAGATACTTGAATTCTTTTGCGTTCATATCTTGTTTATATCCTAATTTGGGTGATATTTTAATGGATGATTGGCACTTCGGCTCCATCACAACAATATAAAAAGAAACAACCAGTGTTTTTCTTTTTTTCATACCGAAATTTTGGAGAAATTTAACAAAATATTAGCAAAATAAATTGAACTTGCACTAGAATTTTTTTTCCCCCCAATTTCTTCATAAAAATATAGCAAAATTTTGCCAGAAAAAAAATAAAATACTGATCAGAACTACACAGCATCCAGCCCATTCTATTCAATTTTCATCATAAGAAGCCCGAGGATGATAGATATTACACCCCATTAATAATAAGTGTATGTGTTGCCAGTTCTTATGATCATAAAATTATAACTGAAAATGCCTTTGAGGAGTGATGCTTTCATGAGAGAATGATTCCATGCACTTAGGCTTCATCATTACAATAGTCATTTATACCTCACCTAACTATGAAAGAAAACTAAATATTTGTCAAATTTACTTATATGATATATATTTTTTAATTTTATTTTAATTTTTTATATTTTTATATTTTTATTTTTTTAATTTTTATTTTTTTTGCAAAAGCCTTTAAGTATAACTACTACATATTAATTAATCTGGTTTGGTAGCAAGGTGTCTAATGCATATAATTTTTTCATTTATGTTCAGTAGTAAAAAAATTATAATAATGTATTAATATGATTCAGCAATTATACTAAATAATGAAGTCAGTGTGCTTTTCAGAGTTTCTTTCAGATTTTCAATACAGTATGCATGCATTTTTCAGAATTTGTACCAATTCCAAAGAATCCAAGTAATTAGCTATCTAGGCTGTGTACTACCATACTTCAAGCAACATTCTTGACCAATGTTCTAGTTCTTCCTTTTGAAGAGAACCTCTGGTCTCCAGTTAGAGACTAAATTAGTTTTTGGTAGGGTGTGAGTTTGAACCTAGTTCTTCAAATTTTTAAATCTTGCATTTTCAGTTTTTGGCAAATCTTTTGTTCAAATTTAAGATTTTTTGTGCCATGGTTTTTTCACAATTGGTGATTTCTAGTCAATTGATGACCTCCTAAATAATAGTGAAAATGGGCAACCTAAAAAAAGTGAAGGAAAAAAATGGTACTTTCACTAGTCATATTGGGCTACACACTATCAAATCAACATCTTAAATGACAACACAAAATTGAGTCTCACCATCGCCTATCACCCTCCCATAATACAATAGCCATGTCCACCATTGGATGGGAGATATGTAGCATTCTCTAGTCCGAGCCCTTGGTTAAGGAACTACCACGTTTCCCTCTCATTTTTTTGTGATTTGCCATCATCATTTCATTTTGAAGCTCCTCTTTGTCATTCCTTTGAATCCTCTTCAATTTACTATAGATGTTGTTGTCCACCTATTGCATCTACATTCTACATTGTGCATTTTACATAATATAACAATGAAGTCTAAAAGCTTGCAACTTGACCATTTATGAAGGTTTAGGGTTTTAGGTTTCTATGTGGGGTGGTTACACTTCAAGTCTAAAAGATTTTGCAAAACAAAATCGAGCTCTTGATTTATGAAGGTTTAGAGGTTTAGGGTTTAATATGATGTGTGCACAAGTTGAAAGTTCAAGAAAAAAAATTTCGAGGTTTAATGATTCATGAAGATTTGGATTTGGTGTTCCCATGTTGGAGCTTGTGAATTGCAACAAGTTATAGAGTTTGATATTATTGTTTTGTAGTTGCAATTCACAATGTAGCTTGGGTTGAACAAATTGTTTATTATTTGCACCTCTTATTCTCAATTCATGTTCTCTTCAAGGTTGTAGGTCTATCCCATCATCCATCTTGAACCCTTACTTACATTTTTTTTATATTTATTTTTTCAATTCTTGCAAGTTGTGAGTTGTAGCTTGGGAATTTATAAACATTTTAATCATCATTATTTTGCTTGCACCTTGTGGTCATGCTCATGTTTAATTAGTATTTTCTTTGTTTTGTTTTGTTTATTATGGCACTACTTGTCCTACTTTCAAACTTCAAATGGAAGTTGATTTTTGACTCATTCTCTTTAATGGCATTGTGACATTCAGCCATAGCTCTACTATTCTAGAGGTTGGTAAAATTATGTTTCCCAAACCTTAACTTGAGCCATCCCAACAAGAGACCTTCTTGAACACATGGGTTGTGAAGTTCCCTTGGGTAGAATTTGTGGTAGGTTCAAATGGCAAAGATTCACAAATGAAATGCAAGGTTTGTAACTACATTGAAAGGTGCAACAAATTGTTGTGACCTAATTACCTTGATGGGTTATACAAACATTATGGTAGGAATAACTTTTATTTAATACCTTTAGTTGACCTAGGGGCACAATTTATTTTGAAAGTGACAACCAACATTAGAAAAATGAAAAGTTGTTTGCATTCCAATTTCAATCAATGAATGTTTTCCAATAGGTATCTTTGGTCATGAAGGGAGAGGAAAAATAAGGAAACCCAATTTGCATGATGTTTTCATATTCTAAATCAAGGTTGACCAATGACAAATATGAAAACTTGAAAGTTTGTTTGCATTTTAAAGTTTACACACAACCCCCAAAAACATTGGAATAATTCTTTTAGGTGGGAGATGACTATTATTGTGATAATTAGACCAAAAGAGGTTTTAAATGTTACTAGGTTCATTTCCATATTTGTTGTTGAGGTGATTGCAATTGACAAAGGTACTTAGGTGGGGATCCATGCATATGTGCTTGGAAAATGGAAATGAATATCCATTTTGCTCACCTTTGAAAAGGTTCAATAATAGGTGCTAAGTAGGAAATCTAACTGAAGTGTTATTATGAGTTTTTTTAAGTTTTTATAATATGGATGCTCAAGTGGTGGACCTAAAATTGGTGTCATTTGGGATTGATGGAAGGTACTAGTGTGCACAATGGAATCACCATTCAAATTAAATGTGATGTGGCTCTTTTTTCTATGCATGTCCATTATGTTGTACACCAAATTAATTTGGTTGTGAAAACTTTATTTATCTAGTCATTGGTTGACAACATTAAGAAGTTGTTTGTTATAGGATGTTATTCTTATTTTTTTTCCATTTAGGAAGAAAGCTCTTGAACTTGAAAGACTTGCTACTTTGTTGAACATGAAGGCATTGAAAATTCATTCAAATGTGAAGATGTGTTGGTTGTCAATAGCAAAATACAAGCCCCTCGTTATGTAAATGTGGGCATATTGATTGGCATATGATGTAGTTAAGGCCAACATCACTATGTTACTCAATGTTTAGATTCTACTTAGCTTACATTGTTTTGTTGCCCTTGTTAGAATTATTGCATGGGTTTATCAAGATGGTTAAAATTTGGGACATTTATGTTGTGGATTTTGTTGAGGTTGTGAAGCTTGTGCAAGTTTATAAATGGTGTTATTGTAGTTCAATTAATTTTACATTCAATGATGATACATTTGCTATCTTCAACAATTTCATCAACTTTCAAAGTGATGTTTTATTGTTAGTTTGAGTTGTAAGTCCTACTTGCCTTGACCCTAATGTTATGTGATGTGCATTTTGCATGGGTATTAAATTTTCATGACTACATGTTGATGATTTACAAACTAGGTAGATGGAACCAATTTCTCCTCCACTATGGGAACAACATTTGGAAAGTGTGAAAACACAATGTTTTAAGACAACATCTTAGCTTTCTTGTGAGTTCCAATGTTGATTCCTAAATTATGAGCACATGATAATCATGGGCATTTCTTATCAACACTATTGGGTGAAGCATGATGTTATAACAAACTTTAGGCTTTGCTTAACCATTTTAAAGGATCATTTTACAATGCTTAAAAGTATTAGGCCCAATATGTTTGAGATGGTGTGATGTTATGTTGGATGGCATAGCCTTGGACCAATCTCATTTATTCATTTAAATCATGAAAAAAAATTGCAAAAGGATTATGAAAATAGATAAGGACTTAAACCTTGTTCACCAATATTTGTGACTAAGGCTTGGGGCTAGTCAAATTTTGTCCTTGAAAATGCTTGAATGGCTTAAACTTGTTGAAATTTGTATGGTTCGAATTTTAGGTTTTATAAAAGATGAATGGTTTCAACACCCTTTATTTTATGAAAACCAAAGTGCAAAATCAATTGAACACACACTTAAATCTATGTGTGCGGATGTTTAGGTAGAACTTCTTTACATTGAAAACTTTTGCATTTGACGAAGCTATTGTAACTTGCGAGAAAAAAAATCATGTAGAATAGTTGAAGTAAGGTTTATATCCAATTTGTTGTTGTTAATGTTTTTTAAAACTTTTGATTTACTTCCTATTAAACATGTAATGGATACCTTTTGTAATGGGCATGGGGCTAAGGGCATTGAGGTCTTTGAATATCTTTGGCTTGTTGGTTTTGACAAAATCAATTTTTGTGTGTTTATGTGTGTGTACAATATGGGCAAGGCAATAGCCAACTTGTGAATGTGCATGGATTCACATTTTGGTTTGCGTGTTTGTGTTAATGTGGTTTTTTTGTTTATAAGTCACAAAGTTCAATGGGCACAAGTTCATATCCCCAACAAGTGTTCGTGTATGTGCATGTGCATTGTGTGGGGACTATGTCAAAGGTTTTAAAAGTTTGCTTGAGTGTGTGTGGGCCTTGGGGGTTGGGAGTTTGTTCTATGTACATGGCATGATGTAAATTTGTTGCATGAAATTGTCACAATGGCAAATTGGTGAAGCATCCACAATCAATTAACACCTCACTAAAATTCTAAAGAAGCCAAAGTTTCTCACATTACAAATCTTGAAATGGTCAAAACAAAAGCAACCTCCTAAAAAAATTATAGTAGCCAAAACTATAATTCATTTTTTGGCTAGTAACACATCAAAACCACAAGAAAAATAATACAGTGGCTACCTAGGCGATTACAGCATACACGAAAGGAGCCACATAGGCACCTTTTTAACTCTTTAAAAAAACTTTATTTCAAGCCCAATTACTAATCAAGTTCAATTTCATATGCACAAATGTTACACATTCCCCAATTTGGAGTTTTACAAAATCAAATAAAATTGAGGATTGTAATGGTTTGAAGTTTAACAACTAATGCAAAACAATCAATTATTTATGCAATTATGCATGTTTGTCAAATTTTTAGCCTACTTGCCCTAGGAACTTGAACTTGTGTTCAAGGTTATTTTTTTAAGGTTTTGATTTTGATTTTAGTGAAAGGCTCATTCTGTAGTCTAGTTCTTGTTGCGGTTCCACATAAAGGGTGTTGGTTTAAGTCAAGGTCATTTTGAAGCCTAGGTTTTACAACCCAAACAAGAAGAACCTACCAACACTAGTCTTGACTCCACACATCCCACTTCCCCCACCATTACATTACATGTATCTTTTTAAGAAATGCTCTAAAACTAACATACTTCATTAGAAAAGTTTTTGTGGGTGCATACCAATTTTGGTTAGTTATTGATTTTATAATCAGCTAATAACCTAACCACTTGGTATTGAATTTTCAAATTGTATTAACCTACTTGGATGACTTGGCCCAAGTAAGTTATCAATCTTAAAACACTAAACACTTTTATGGTTAAAAAGAAATCAAATAATAATAATAATAATAATAATAATTTAATATTTAAAAAACCTATAATCGGTGTATATCCTCCATGTTAAACCAACGGTTATTACCAAAACCTATTGATACCATAAGTGGCACCCAATTTTACCGCAGGCCTAATCTGGTCTTGTTTAGTGACTCTGGAATGTAATCAATGTTTAACGGCTAACCATGAACAATTTTTACTCTGATATACTTCAGTTTGTGGTACACACTCCTATCATGTTCTGGATATAAGTACAACCACTTTTCTAACCCTTGGTATCATTCACCCTTGAATGTGGACAAATGTCCCATATATAAAAAGTACTAACAAGCATAAAACATGTGTTATCTTTGTACTTTCCTATATAAAATAAAAAATAATTATAAATAAATAAAAATAGTAGCATGGGCACAGAAAACTGAACTGATCCATAACCAATTATAATATTAAAATTGGCATATTATAGACAAATTAATTTTATACACAACCATTTACAACTTACCAATGGCCTCAATGGGCAACTTCTCTTTTCTTTTTAATTTTTTTTTTGCAATATCTAGAATTAACTGGTATTTAAAAATAGGTTTTCCACCGAAAACTAGAGTAAACCCCAAATTCATGAAACATGTACGTATAATGGCATGTTGATTAACCGTTTAGTTAACACAAACCCTAAACCACACACAAAATGCTGGGATCAAAGGGTTAATCATAAGGAAGTTCTCCGCTAACTCTAAGAATCCTATGCTTGGAGATCCTTCTGTCTAGGGTTCCATTTTGGAGCCTACATGTTGTAACCTAATTTTTTTGGGTGCTTTTTGATATGCTTTTATTTGTGACCTCGCACATGGTATTATTTTTAGTAAAAGGGCAAATGAATGAACGGCTTCAAGCTGACCACCCCGACTATTGTTTTGGTGCTTTTGGAATAACTTTGCTTGGCAAAATCAAGTGGATGAACTAGTATTCTTTAGCATGGATGAAACCTGTGCCCATGTACGTGTGTTTGTTTGTTCATTTGGAAAGAAAACCTATGTTTGTAAAAAATTGTCACAAAATATTAATGTAGCTCAAGCGAAATTAAAAGCTGAAAAAATGTGTAAATGAAGTGATTTTGGGGGGTTTTGAATCATCAGATTTTTTTGAATCCTCAGCTCTAGTAAGGTAGCCAAAACTCTAGAAGGATGCCTAAATGTTTTAACGTTCATATATTATTTTAGCCAAATTTGGCTAAATCTTCTTATGGATGATCATTAACAGTGCTTTTTTTTTTTTCCTTAATAAATTCTCTCACTTTTTGGACCAAAAATTGGGAAATTCTCGGATTAAATTTTTAGAAGTGTAAATTTGACTAATTTTCCTAATTATTGTAAAAAATTGACCAAATTTTTTATATCACAAAATTAAAAATAAACAAACCCTTTTTATATATTTTTCATTGAGAAAATGGTTCAATAATCAATAGCTTCCACATCGGAGCTCCAAACAGTCAGTCTCAAACCAAGTCGATGTGCCCCCTAACTCACCGAGAGCTTTCCAAAGATACCAAGAGCACAGCATGAAGCACCATGGTTTAACCAAGTCGGTGCACCCCTTACTCATCTACGGGCTTTCCAAAAATATCAAGAGCACAGCATGAAGTGCCATGGTTTGGGAGATATGAGCATGACAAATTTCAAAACAAACTACCTTGCTTTGCTTCATAGATAGATTGTGAACTTCAAGTCTGAATTTGCATGCATGCATGCATTAACTACAGATCTTGTGACATATTGAGTCTCACGTGCAGAAAGCCCATTTTTTATTAATTTATTGAACTTTCTCCTCCTCACTTTGAATATCATCTCTCACCACTGACTGGGTCTTTTGATGCTGTGAACTAGTTATAGTAGTCATTAATCCTAGTGCAGCCGCAGCAGCTACCAAAAGCTGATTCTAAGCATGGAATCATATTAGAGAATTTATGAGAGACTGCAGAGAACAAAATGTGATCTAAAGAAGTTAAATGCTGCAGCCTTGTAGCTAGCTAAGCTACAATCTCCTGCTGAGATCACTACAACCAGAGCTGAGAGCCAAATGGAATCGATACCAGTGTACATTTATTGAGGAGCATACAGCAGTTCTTTTCTTTCTTTCTTTCTTTAGGCCAGTTCCTGAAGCAAATGATTGTTTTCACCTGATGTCTATTAACATTCAAAGAGAGATCATACAACAGTGTTCAACAAATAGGATTTTTGTCTATGGGTGAGTGTCTGTCCCTCTTCTTTCAGGCCTAATTAATAGTGTCTTCATTTGAATTTCTTTTGGGTTTGCTTCAAACTTGAAAGCCAGAATATGCAACCCTCCTCCTCTGAGAGACAGACACTCCAGAGTCCAGTAGACTTTCTCCAGATCAATCCAGATATGGGAAGTGTGTCAGCCAGGTTAATGAATTAATCAGAGGCAACCAGAGTTGTCAGTCCCTTCCTACACAAGAACCAGACAAGAAAATTTAATGTTCCTGCTCCTTGGAATGCACTAGAAAATTGTTATTATGGTTTTCTTTGGCTTTGTGGAGGGCCTAGATCCAGTGTTTTTTATTTTATTATATACATACATAATTTAATTTAACTTGTTTTGTTTTATTTTATTTTATTTATTTGCCTATTTTGTGATGTAGCCAAATTGATGATTTATACAGAAACAAATTAGCCCAAATTTTGGCTATATTCCTTATATGATTTTATTTTTTCAAAGAGGTTCCTTCTGTATTCTTGGTTACCTAGTGGGAATTTCATCATGAAAATCTGGCAACAACAGTTTTTCTTGGAAGTTTGGAAAATTTTGGGACTTTTGGGACTTTAAATTTTCCTCCATAGCCTTTGCTTGAAATTTTTTTCACTAAAGATTTATTTGGACTCATGAATGATTTCGTTAATTATTTTAGGTTAGAGCAACTCCCGTAGCACTCTATATTTCACAAGTACCAATAAGATGGAATATTGATGTTTTAACACTTGAACCCATCAACAAACATTTACTTTTGTTGATGCCTTTGAAGGGCACTATTTACTTATACACATCTACCAAATCATAAGAAATTTTCATTACATTGGTGCAACAATTTATTCAAATTTTAATGTACAAGATAACTTACTTATATCATTGGAACTACTTTTAATTGTAAGAAAAATTTAGTTATTTGGAATTGATTAGATCCCAAGAGAAGAGATTAGAAATAATTTAGTGACTCTTCCATAAAAAGGATGAGGATGATAATTATAAAACGTTAGGTGTATGTGACATAATAATATTGACTTGAAGTTGATGGATGATAATGTTTACTAAATGTGGATAAATGGGTTGATAAATCATTCGTTACTTTTTTTCAAATATTCAAGGGGTTGTGGGGGTAGAACTTTGAATCCATTTTTGTTTTAATGATTTCACATTGTTAGTTTGTTATTGAGTTTTGGAATGAGCCTATTGTGTAATGAATCCTTGTTGCAATAAATTTATGTGTCATTTTGATTATGAAAGAATTCAAAAGAATAAATTTATATATGGTGCCCACAAGGATGAGATCTTTAGATTTGTGTGATAATTTACCCAATGGGGGTGTATTCTTACTCACATAAGAATCAAGTTTGGTGTAACACACATAAAGATCAAGTTTTACGTATGTGCAACAGCATTACAAGCTCTAACATCGCTGTTGTAAATTGGAAGGTGTGCTGGAATTGTAATGCATTCTCAAGCTCCTGAACACTGCGACCGAAATTCTCTGATAATGCAAGTTCTGGTTTGATGCTGTTGTTGCAGGAGTTGAGCATCACTTGTCACCCATTTATCTGCTTATGTTTGCTGCATTGGGGCCCAGTAAGAATTTGAGTAACCTACCGCTTTATGTTGGTAGGAATTCAATGAAAAATTAACCCTTGTAGGTTTGAACCCCTTCTTAAGTTGTTACAAGAAAGACAAAGTTTTTCTTCAGATAACTTTCTTCTTTATGGATTTTTTTGAAGAAAAACTTTGTGCTGGATGAGATTCTTAAATTGGTGACTTTTAATTGTTTGTAAGGCTTCCCTTGTTGTCAAACTAGTAGTTAAATGTTGCATGTCTTTTGCATGTGGTCCAAGCAAATTAAGGGCATGCAAATTGCGAGGAAAAAATAGCAAAACATTTGGTTTTTTGACACATGATTCTTTAATTCTATTGAGGGGTCCACAAACCCTAACAAATTTTCTGTATACAATTTCAACATTGCAACCTACCAACACATGCATGGATTAGCACATGACTCAATTTACAGTTTGTTTGATTTTGGTTGAAACTTGAAACCTTGAAAACAGGCGTTGAAGAGACAATCGTAAACTAGAGATACCACCATGAAGTATATATATCACATGCTCAATGAACCATTTGGGTTCAAGAGTAATTTGCTATGTGGTGGGCTTTTCTTTACTTTTATGAAGAACTGGGAATCCAGTTCCTAGTTGAGTTCTTCAGAAAATATTTGGATTCCAGTTCAGAAAATCAGATCTAGTTCTTACTATCCTTGGTTCTACAGTGCATGACACCTAAAGGTGACCTGTAAAAAAGTTTGGCGGCCAAATTTGGGCCAAAAATTTCAACATAAATCCGAGGAGTTTTTTGAATTTGGGTTAGGGGATGTAGGGTTAGGGTTATGGAGTGGCACGGCCTCTGCTCCTTGTGGCGGGCCCGTGCATAGGCATGCACAAGCCCATACTATTTCATCTTCACCCACATCTAATTCGCAGACAATAGTGGCCACCATGGGGATACTTAACAAACAAAAGCCGCAGCTCAAGAGACTAGTTGAGGCCAAGCAGGCACATCGTGACAAGGATGAGTCTGGACGCGAGGAGGAGGAGGAGGTGACTGTGTTCGACGGCGAGACGACCGTTGACGTTGATGCGCTTGGTGAGGACGCTATTTAAGGAGGAAGAGCTTGAGTTTGAGGACGTGGAAGAGCCTGGCGAGGACGAAGCGGAACAAGCGTAGGGATGGTTGGAGGAGTTGCGAGTCCAGCCGGAGAGCAAGCGACCTGCGTTACGTGGGGAACTCGGAACGCTCAAAGCACCGGCTTCGCCAGAAGCAGGGGAAGGGAAGGCAGCTATTGGGACCAAGAAGCTGACCTCGTTCTTTGCGCCTGTCGCCAACGGTGATAGCAGCAACGAAAACGACGAGCAGCAAGACACTGATGACAATAGTAATGAAGACGAAAAGGAGGCAACCTTGAACGCCGCATGGAAGGATTCGCAACGCCTTACGGACGCAATCGCTCTTCTTGAGCAGCAAAGACAGAAAGCTACCTATAAATCCTTGTGGCCAAATATGGGCCGCCCCAGCCAAATTTGGACAAAAGTCATCAATTTCGACCGGCATTATCTCTGCCAAAAAAAAGATTTTGACAAATGGGTTGCATAACTTTGTTCAGCATGTGAAGTACTGCATAAATACACCGAGTTTTTGGGGTTACACGTTGTGTGGAAAGAATATTTAAGCTTGACATTGGGGTCGCCTTTAGGTGTCATGCACTGTAGTCAATTTTTTGTCACAGGCATCTATTTTGATTAAGGTTTGATTAAGGTTATTAGTTATTACACATGTGAATAAACCAGAGAATGCAGCCAGTTTCGAGTAAGTTCTTCAAAATATAATCTGTTTCCAATTCGGGTTCTCAAAAATCAGACTCTTCCATTCTGACTGGATTCTTAGTAATCAGAACCAGAACTGACAGTTCTGAACATGGGTAATTTGCTAAGAGGCCTTCGCTTGGGGGAGCAGATGATCATGAACCTGCTAGGTAGATAGTCTTAGTTTTCCACTCCATTCCATTTGCACATAGGACCCACCCACAGATCAGCAGCAGGGAGTCCCAATTGGTTCTTTCTCTTGGGCTTTTCATGCCAGGGTCTGCTGCTCTGGATGGCTTGGAAAAGAGAGAGCTCTGTCTTTCCCCCTCCCCCCTCATCATCATTTGAACAAACACTTTTGCGACAAAAGTGTTAAAAAGAACTGCAACTTTACAAGAGTTGCTCTGCAAAGTGTGCCCAAACTCTTCTTAGCTTGGAATTCTTCTAAACCCATTCTCAACCATTCTGCTGGTTTCTGGAAAAGTGGTTTCAAGTTTATCGGCTGCTCAAGGGGCAAATTGGCCTCTTTCCACCATTTCTGAGTAAGAGGGATTGAGAGGGGTGAATTATTTGTCTTGTGTGAGATTTTTGCAAAATTCTGACCCAAAAAATTAAAAATGAATATTTCCAGTTAAAATTCCTCTTTTTTTCAAAGAAAAGTGTTTTGAAGAAGAAAATTGTTTTGGAATTTTTTTTTCGCCACATTTCAACACCGTTTTTGGGTCATCCTATATTTGGGTCCTGGTTTGACTATCTAATACTCATTTCATACTCAATTTGAGTGTAGCTGGAAAATGAGCAAAGTTGGGTACCATTTAATGAAAGACGGTATCAGTTGTCAAGATTTGCAAAATTGTATTTGGACAAGACTTCATGCAATGAAGAATATGAGCAGTAGTGAAGGCACACAGCAAAGGAAGGAACTGGGAGTGAAACCTTTTCTGGGGACCAATTTAGGTGAGAAACAATATTTTGGTCCCCTTTTTATTTTCCTCTGTGCTGTTTTAATCATGACTTTTGATTTCATTTCAAGTCTGGCCGCGACACTGGCCCTGGGTTGCGCTCCTTCATGGATAAACTCTAATATGGTTAAATTTTCTTTTGTAAGTGGTTATGGATTCGCTAATTTTCATAATCAATCAGATTACAGATACAAACCATGGTTGGGGATATGCGGGTTTTAAAATTTCTAGCTGCCCCATGTCTAGAACAGTGTTTTTTTAAATTTATTACCCCACGTCCTGAGTTTTCCAAATTCTTGTTGACCCGTTGGACATATGTGATTCCAGTTTTTTAATTAGGTCCTGACCATTGTTGAGTATTCTTTCGTTCCTTAAGTTGATTTTGAAAGGAGCCCTTGATTTGTTTGCATTACCTCAAGTATTAAACCAGCCAAGATCGGTTTTTTGAACTGCGCCAAAAAGACAGTTATTTGGACTATCCTTCAATGAAGACATTACAATCTACACTGCAATTCAATGAGTTTTTTTTTTTCCCAATGAAGGCACAAAGCAATTACATCTTGTGCACTAGAGAGCTCATTGAAATCAGCCATGTGAAAAACCACAATGCAATTCAATGAGTTCTCTTTCAGTGAACACACAAGGCACTTACAACTTGTATATTACAAATCTCATTTCAATCGACCATGCAAAAAGAATCAGCCAAGGAATCCATATTCTATGAAGCTCAATGAAACTTCTTGATCCACAATAAACTTTTAAATGAGCAAGATTCAAGTCTATGCCCATTTTCGTCCAATGAAAAACAAGGAACATCTAAAATCAACAAAATAAAAATCACAAAGATCTGGGAATTCTTCCCAGATCTCCCTCATTTCAAACTCTCTATCAAACCCTCTCGTCGACTTTGATTTTGACACACACCCCTGCAAAGTCAGAAGGCTTAGAACACCCAGCCCTTAGATCATTGGGCCAATTTCCAACCAAGGGAGAAATCAGCTATGAAAAAATTGGCCATTGAATGTAAGAATCAGCCATTGAACATAAAACTCAGCCATGGAAAACTTCGAATGATGGGAGAAATCAGCTATGGAAACATCATCCATTGAACATCAAAATCAGCTGTTGAAAAAATCCAACCAATGAAAAAATTAGGTATTGAAATTTTTTCCCTTGAATGTAAAAACTGGCCATGGAAAATGTCCAACCAAGGAAGAAATTAGCTATGAAAAATTCAGCCATTGAACCGATCAGAAAGAACACAATTCACCCCTTAAAATTTTTTAAAAAACATACAAGATTGTGGAAAGTATGTTCGCTATGATCTTCAAAATAGGCCATGGAAAAATGATGTTGTCACTTGCCTTTCAAGTGCACATTGAATTGGTTTATAAGTTATTATTGTTGCTTTTCAAAATGTTGTTTCTAATTGTGGTTGCATTGTATGAAGGGATTCTCTCACACTTGACTTCCTTTGTTGGATTTCTTTGACCATGTGATACATTTGTGAATGTCAACTTGAGCAAATTTGATTGATGCATAATGTAATTTACAAGTCACTTTGTCATTTGAAATGGCATATTGAAACATAGCACATGGTCAAAATAAAAGCCATCAAATAGTTCGGTTGTGTCAAGATCATCACATGACACAACCAATTTGAAAGCTTGAGCACAAATTTACAAATTAGAGCCCTTGTCCTTAACTTATAAGGCTAGAATCTTTTATGAATGAAAACTTGTCGAGGATGTTTGAACTTCACAACCATGGCAAAACCAAAGGTATCATGGGCTTCAAACAACTCAACAATGATGTGTTTGGGCTTCCAATTGGTGGAGAGAAGATTAACATCCACCATGAAAACCTTCAAATTGAAAGTGCATGTAGCTATCATGCATTCTGCCAAGGCATATTGCACATAATTTATCAAGGTCTTGTTCACTAATGTAGGGAGAACTTGGATGGGAAATTTTTCTTCAAGCCTAATCGAAGAATCAATCTTTGCAACCAAATAAATTCAACTATCCTTAATGGTAAAAAATCTTTAATCACAAATAACATTATATTTTCCAAGAACCTCTTTTTAGGTTTCATGGTCTTTCAAGAATGTATTTGAGGAGGAAAATTTAACCAAAAATTGAACATGGGGTTACAATTTGCCATTTAGTTGCTAGTTTTCAATGAAAAAGACCTCAAGGATGAACATGTTGCTCCTGTTTAAACCTTTTAAGTAAAGAAGCATGTTCTTGCTCCACATATTTTGCCATGGTTGAAATGCCATGAACCTTGTTGTAACCAATGAAACATTGCAACGTCTTGTGTGGAAGGCTAGAGTTATGGGGGCCATTGTTTCACTATGATAAACAACACATCACATAACTTGACTTTGCTACATATCACCTTCTTTGTCATTGTTTACCTTGAAGAATGTTCAAGTTGTTGAAGTCCTTTGGTCAAGTTTCTATAACATTAGTTGTTGCTTCAAGTTTTTTAACAACACCTCTTGCATTATAAAATCATTAACACTAATGTCAAATAAGCTTTCTAGTTCCACATTGCTACTACTACTATATATTTTGCAATGTGCCCAACAATAACATAAACAAAATTTGAATATGGCACATTAACATCTAGAGTTGGTTACTCCATGGTAACAATAGGCTTGAAAGGTGGGGTTAAAATTTAAAGTTGCAAAATGCAATTAAAAAGAAGTTTGATTTGAACACACAAACATAGATTAAAGGATTAACAATTTGAAAGAATAATGATAAATTTGTGACAATGCATGGTAGCATAATTAAGCACTAACAACCCTTGAGGTTCTTGAATCTAGTTGTACTCTTATAGGAAAAACAAGAAAAAAAATAGGAAATGGACAAGGAGTGAGGAGAGACAAAAGACAAGGATGTAATAAAAAAACAACAAACAAAGTCAAATAAAGAAAATAGAATTTTTAAAAAAATCAGCTTCATCCACATCAAAATTTGATGCATTTTGTGTGGTCACTATCTTGAGCAATATATAAGCAATAAGGAAAATGACAATGTGATGAGCTCATAATCAAGGAATTATATTGTGACAATTTGTGCTCTCATTTATTTGAATGATCATCGAAAATTCAAACTTGTCAAACACAAAAACCCTAAACCTTAGAAAAACCACCAATTTTCTAATTCTACAAAGGCCAAATTCCATCAAAGAACCTTAGTTTGTTGTTTCTAAAAAGGTCAGGTTTTAATAAAAAACCTTAGGTTTTTAATTCTATGCATGCCAAGTTCCAATCAAAGAACCTCAATTTTTTAATTCCACACACACTAGGTTCATATCAAAGAACACTAGTTTTTCAATTCCCACATGTTGAATTTCTTTTTAAAAACCCCAACTCTTTTTGGGACCTAAGTTGAAGGTAGTTGTGGAGCTTTGAATCCCTAAATGGTTAAGTAAAAGATGGAAGCAAGTATGACTTTTCTAATGATTGTCAAATTGGAGCCATAATTAGTGGTTTAGCGAAACATGAATGGCTCATGATATACTGATTTACACAACCCAAAAACTAGTAGAAAATCAATGTGATTTCAAAGAACTACCCAACATTGGTCTTGACTTTCATTTTTCATGCTAACTTTCATCTTTTTGTTAAAGGTAATATTGGAATTACTTAGCTGAAAACCTTCAAATTCTAAGGTGCAAACATGCTAAAAGGAGGCCAATATGTGATTTCTTTTTTAATGAAAAGAGCCATATAATAAATCTGAATGTAGAAATATTTGGAATTTTTTTTTGTTTAATGATCAATATGAGAATTTTTTAAAGTTTTAATTTTATAATATTATTTTTTTGTTGTTAAAAAATCATTTAAAGATATTTTTGAAATAGAGGATTGTAGTGTTGAGGGATTTTTTTTGGCCTAATTTTGCATTTTTGTTCCCTTTAATGAACAAATATGAATAACATGAACCTACTTGCAAGAAACATACGCATGCAAACCACATCAATGGCTAGTCCATTTGTATATAATGTTGAATATTGAAAATTACAAAAAATTTAGATATGATTCCATCCATATTTGGCATTTATGCATGTTCATATTTGGAGCAAACATAACTTAACAACATGCTAGGTAGAAATCGATATGATTGTTTTGAGTCCTTTGACTTCTTGTTTTAAAATTTGAAAATAAAAGAACCACAATCAAAATTGAAAACTATGTTGGCAAGCTCCTTGATTTGCAATATTAAACATGAGGGAGGAAGGTTGAAGGTCTTATGACTTGGACCCAACTTGACACCTTTTTTGGGGAATTGCCATAAAAGCTTTTGCTATAACCAAATCAAAGCCATGAAAAATAACTTTTGAACACAAGTTTAAAATTTAAAAAGTAGTTCCACCCCAAACCCTATTCGAGTTTCTAGCGATGTTTATCACATCCAACATAGGGTATTAATTGTTTCCCAAACCTTGCCCATAAACACGAAAAATGGGACAATATATTATGATAGTTGGCTAATGACAATTAATGATGTTTGTGTGCAATGCCTTTTACGAACACCAAATCATGTGCAAATTTATTGATCAAATCATCACATAAATTATATTTCATACGAAATTTATCGTGCAAGTTAATTTATTGCTACTAATGGAATTCCTCTTAGGTAAGACAATTGAACTTTTTTGAAAAGTTGACAAGTAGGTTGAACTTTACAAATAAATGATTAGTTTTAATAAGTTGTAAATTTGTAGTTTTACAATCTTTTGTTTGGAAAATGTGTAATGTGCATGGAATAACTTGGGTTTTGAATAGGGTTCTTTGGAATAACTTGGGTATTAATTTTGAATATTGACGCACCCCCAAGCTCCTTAATGGACTCAAATGTAAATCCAAACTGAAAACAGTGGAAAAGCAAGGAATCGGGGCACACTCCTTAGCTCGCAACACTTCAAGGGATAGAGGGGCATGCTGGAGCTCTGGGATGGGACTAGGAAAAGTGACAAGCATCAACTATTCACATGGACTTGCACAAAACCAACACAAGGTGGTGAGTGCATGGTTGAGGCACTTTTGGTGTTAAAACAAGCCACGGCCAAACTTAGACTCACAAGATTCACCACGGCCCGGACTTGGGGGAAGCCATCACCTTCCCCCTTATAGTATACTTTGTGCCTCTCCATGAAGCCCACGTCCAAATGGCTTTTTGTCCCAGTACTCCCAAATGGGAGTCCCGAAATTGCCAAAGTTGGGACTCTCGCAACTTTGGGGCCCTATAACTTTATGTGCAAACCTCCGATTGAGATGAGGTCTAAAACAAAGTTGTAGCCCTCGTAAAAAAAAATTCAACGGTATGTCACACGCCACCTAAATGCAAGGAAATCAGGTCAATTCCCAACTTTTAATGGTTAGGAGTCAAATTGTCAATTTGACTTCCGACCCTTCTTTTGGCCATAACTTGTGTTTTAAATGTCCAAATGGTCATGCGAACCCATTTTAAACATTTACATTTCAATAGATTTTTAATGGTATGAAGAACTCCTTGAATCATTGAGTTTTGACGCTTGTAATCACTCTCTAAACATTCAGGAGTCCACCAGGATACCAACTCCCAACATGGGAGTTCATTTGGGAATGTGAGGGTTCTTTCCCTCACACTCTTTTGCACTCTTGAGGGCATGATAATGCAATTCCCAGACTTAGTCTTGGCCCGCACCCTTGCAAGCCCTTTGCCTTGGTCGCAAGCCTAAAGCTAAGGTTGCGACAAATACAATTTCAAATTTTGAATTCACGTATAAACCATAAATCATGATTACACATAGTGTCCTATAATCATAATAACCTAATGGAAAACCATTAACATAAGGCCTTATTTTTAAAGTTTCCAACGTCTTTTTTTTTGTGGATGTCCCAAGGATGTCCATAGGACTTGAAAGATGTTTTGAATAGGGCATTCATCATTGGTAATTTAATGTTTGATAGTTTTTTTTAACTTCAAAAATGTCCTTTTTGGGCTTTGGAAATGACAAGGACAAGTTTTATGGATGACAAGAATCATGAGAGGATAGTGGGCATTGGTCAAAATGATGTTAATGGATGTCATAAGGGTTGTTGAGAAACATTAGAAAAACATTGGAAGACATTAGGATCGATTTTTTGGGTGTTGATGGGGGATGATGGAAAAATGCCAAAACACATGTGGGGGAAACATTGGGGGATGTCAAGTAACATCAAACAAAATTTAAGAAACATTAAGTAGAGTTGAGAAAATTTTAGGGGATGTCAAAAAAAATTCGAGAGATAGAAAGGATGGTAAGAAAACATCAAAAAGATGTTGAAAAATGTAAGGAACATGTGGTAAAAAAAAATTAATGAAAAAATTAGGCAACACCAAGGAAACACTAGACAACGCTAAGAAAATGCTACTGGATGATAAAAAGAAATAAGTTCAAACCAAAATTATAACTTTTGATAAAGACGAAAAAAAATTTAATATTATTGGAGATGCTTGAAGAGATGTTAAAGACATTCCTAGGCTAAAGATGTCCTTCCTAGCAAACTTGTTTGTTTCTTATTGAAGGGAAAAATGTTTTCCATTGGATAATTATAAGTGCATTGAAAATTTGTAGATAATCATGTTAAAAACTTTGTTTCCATTTATTTTTTAAAAGGTTATTATATGATGAATCACAGTTTGACTTACAACATTTGTAGTTCTTGCAATTGGTCAATGTTTTATCAAGAGAGTTATGAAATGATTATGAACACAAGTAGTTGAAAAAGTATAATAATTATGATTATTAAAATTTGTGATCATCATAACAATTTTATTGAAAAAATGTTTAAGAGTTTTTTTTTCATGTGGATACATCAAAAGGGAGTTCATTACACATGTTTAAAGCTTGCACCTTATCAAGACCATTTAAAAGTCCAAATAAGCTTCCCTCTTGAACATTCATTTAATTTTATTGTGCTACAAACTTCATGACCTAAAATCTAATGAAAATAATAATGATCTTGTTTGTTCAAAATTGATTTCACATATTTGAAGATAATGGTTGGTTGATTGTGTCCTCCTTTTCATATAGGCCTCATGAACATTTATAAACCATCAACAAAATTTTGTTTTGAAACCTATCATATTAAGCAACTTGTTAATGTTTTCTAGAATATCCATCTTTTTGATGGGTCAAAATGTTTCAAATTAATATTCAAACCTTAATAAAATGCCAATAATTATAAATCAATATGGTATTAAATAATCTAGAATATATGTGAACATTTGGGAATTTGTGCATGTTAGGCCATGACAAATGTTATACTAGATATAGAAGTTGCATATGATGTACCAAGTTGTAAATCTTATGATTTAGATTCATTGCACATATTACAGATAAATCACATAAAAAAGAACTTTGTAACTAGCTTTCGTTCAACAAGCTGATTTATGTTCTACTCTAATAACTATGCGATTCACCTACTTTGGTATGGGCTAATGACAAGGGGAAACATTAAACACCTCCATAGAAGTCTATTCGACTCATTGCATTACAACAAAAGGTGTCCCTATATGCCAAATGATTTCATTGGATTTAGAGTGAATTCAATAGTTGTAGTGAATGGGGACCAGTGAAAAAGCAATGAATTCACTAGTCTAGTGAACGAGGACCAGTGAACTGCACCCACATTTTGTAATAGTGTTGTCTAGGCTTATTTTTGGAGCATCACCTAGTTCTATTTGTTTTGATTTGCATTAACAATAAGGGGAGGGGGGAGGGCCAGGGGAAGCATTAAACACCACCCATTTAGCTATGTTTGGTGCATTGTCTAGCCTATTTCTGGAGCATTGCATGGTTCTAGTTGTGTGGCATACTTGTGTCCCCCCCCCAACCCAAAAATTTGAAAATGTTATAACAAAACATTTAATATTTTTCTTTAATGTTCTATTGCCACCCAAATTTGAAACAATAACCCAAAGAAACCATTGATTGTTTGCACCAATACCCTACTTTCCAATTGTTGTTATAGGAGTGTTTTTTATTTTTTTTCATTTTTGTTTTTCAAAACACAAGTCAAAGCTTGCATAAAATCAGCCAAGTGTCACATTGTTTCCCATTTGGCACATTAAATAGAGCCAATGATTTGGGCAGAAAATTTGTGTCTTCCATTGCAAAGGCTTGATTACAGTGTCTATTCTAATACCTGTTTGAGTTTGGTTTTAGAAGAAAAGAAAAGCCTACCTCTAAGCTTTCATTCAGCTTTAAAAAAAACCCAAAAAATCCAATTGTTTTTCTATAACAATACCAAAGAAAATCTACAATTACACTATCTAGATCCAATATTTTCCTTCACTCATTATAGTTTTTCATGAGGTCAAGAAAACACAACACTAGAACTTGAGTTTGGTTCAAAATCAAGTGAGATTAATAAAAAAACCTACAAAAAGTACATTAGCACTCGAAGGGAAGTGAAACTAAAAAAAACACCATTTTTTTGTGGTAAATTGAAGCCCACTTTACACTAAGAATCAAGGCTCAAAAAACCTTGGGGCCAACTTTGAGCATTTTGGGTTTGCAAATTGGTCCCAAGTTATTAATAAATGCTAGAACATTAATGTTAAGATATTAATAAATGTTGGAACATTGGCCCTAGGGGTTGCAAATTGGCCTCCCAAATTCAATGATATCCTTTTTCTAGCCTTGGGCAGGGTTTTTTTTTTTGTTTTCTGAAAAGTTGCACAATTTGCCACCATATAAAAGAAAGAATTATACATTTTGCAAATATGCTAAAGGTGTGAAAGAAAATTATGCAATTTTATTTTTTTTGTTAATGCAAATTTGGTGAAAGAAATTTTGTCTTTTATTAATATTGTTAATGACATATAGGGTTGGCAATAAAAATTTGTAGCATCATCATTATCTAAGGTTGAATTCAAAATTGGCTCAAGTGGTGAGCCAACAATGAAAACTTGGCTGGATGTAACATGGCACATTGTTAAAGAATCTTATGTTTTCACCAAATCACATTATGGGGGGAGTGAACCCCAATCATAAAGACTTTGCCCACTCCAACTGGTAAACTAATAATGTTCTTAAACACAAAAAGAAAACATATTCAAGAACTTGGAAGGGAATGTTCACTATACCAATCAAGATCATGAAAACCAAGGGCTAATAAGTCCGTGAAAACTATATTCCCCATTCACATATAACAACAAGTTAAAAAACCAACAAACCAACAAAAATAATAGAATCATACTGTAGCTAATGAAAATGAAACAACACACGGCTTGTTTCACACTAGTCAAACTACAATTAAAAATCCTTTAAGCATTTAAGGCATATCAACATTTCTTTAATTGTCAAATCTTCACAACTTCATCATAAGGAAAATTATGCATTGTAAAAATTGATTGCCCAAGCATGTGAACACACAAAGCCAAGTTGTCAATCAATCAATTACAAATCTTAGTTTTGATGAAATCTAGGTTATTGAATACTCATTCATCTTCCATTGAACCCAACACTTGAATCATGACAATTTTTGCTAGTTTCACATACTTTGAAATGCTATGAGATAGGATAGTAAAATGAGAGATGATCCTTCACATTTTGGTCAAGGGGTTGATAGTATTAGGAGGGCTCAAGGTAGCCTTGGCATTACTTCTCATTATAACTTTGAACATGGACTTTTGCACACCTAGTGCAGAGACGCACACAACACCTCAAGAACCACATGTTCAACAACCCCTATCTTTTTTGGGGTACAAAAGAAATCATTCAAAACATTCATATGGGTGTTGAATGATTCATTACATTTTTTAAGCAACCAATAGTGAAGATACACAATACCTAATGCTTCATGTAGTTCATGCAATGAAAAACGTGTGTGTAACTTAATCACTAGTTTTGAGGTTGCCTCCAAACATTGGAACTTTACACTTGCCATGATTGTTTCAAAAATGTCCTTAGTCAAATAACATTTCAGTTCGGTGTTAAAATCTCAAGCTTGTGCCCAAAAGTGGTTTGTTTAGCATTCAAATACCAAGTGATCAATGCCACTATTCAAATCTATAACCCATTTCACTAAAATTATTTCATGCTTACCTTTCACAAGAGATTAGAAAGATACAAATGAATTAGATTTGAAAGTAGTAGAAGGATTGAGGAACATTTCAAATAATTTTGTTTGGGCCAAATTGATTGTTTTGCACCAAATCAATGACAAAGACATCTTGAGCTTGTACAAGCTTAATCAAATTCTTCACAATGTTCAAAAGAGGAACAATGCAAACAAGGTTCAAGAGAGTTTCATTATTAGTTATATGTTTGGAGTTGAAGGCAACAACTTGGATTGTAGGGCTATCAAATGCCATTTTCAATAGTAATGGACAATATTTTTGTAACACTTATTTAAATGGGCTTAACATAGAAATCCAATGTGTCTTGACATTGTTTAGGATCTTCAACCCCTTTGTTTCCATGATCTCCCTCAATTTAGCTAGTTCCAAATGCCTCTTTGGAAAGCTAGAGAAATATTTGTATAATGATTACATGACTACCTCAAGATGATTGACCATAGGTAGAATAGAAAAGGTTTGGACAACTAGGTTTGTCTAATGCACCATGCAATGAACACTAGTCATGAATGGAGAAAATTGGGATTAGAGTTGGACAATAACACAAGTGTGTGGTAGCCTTGGAATACATTAACACCATCAGCACCAAAAGACATTAGTTTTATGGAAATGAAATTAGGGTTTGAAATACTTCCATTAACAAGAATTTCTTGCGTAATGATTATAATCAAGTTGGTTGCATTAGAGCCATCAACTACACGTTCTAAAGACAATAACATAAGGACCCTTGTCTAGTTTTGAATGGTATATAAATGGATTGAAAGCCAAGATTGGTTGTCAATTGAAATAACCTCATCACAAAACAAAGCAAACAAATTAGATCCAATACAAGCTTCATAACTTACATGACAATGGTATGAAGAGCTTTGGCCATACCCCAACTTGCATTATCACACCAATGTTTTTTTGGACAATGTTTAACTTTCAACAATTCAAGAAGAGATTTCATTTTCTTGAAATCTATTAAGGGTTTGCCATGAGATAACAAGTACAAAATGACAGCAAAATTTTGGACAAATTTTCTTTTGTTAGAAACCAAACCTTGATTAATAAAAAGTTAAAAAAACAAAATCAACAGGAATTTGGGCAAATAAAACCTAGTTTTTTGCATGTGCACACATTTTATTTTCATAAAATTTTCCAATTTTCATCATAGGCATAGCAAAAGTAGTTTTCCTCCTCCCTAAATATTTTAACAAATAATCAAGCTTAGGGATCAATAATTTATCTCTACCTTCAACTTTTGAACAAACTATGCACCTTACAGAACTCACCAAACCATCCCTATTGATGATAGATTCTACCCATGGCAAGTGTGCTACCCAAACATCCTGAAGTTTATGACCCAGTTCATATTTTCATTTCTTCATAGTGGATTTTGACAATTCAAGGTCTTGCTCCAAATCTATAATAGTTGCAACAATTACATTGTTGTTTGATGTAACAACATTAGGATTAGAACTTGAATGTTGGTGATTCAATGTTTCAAGTGAAGGTGATTTAGGGGCAAAAGGTTCAGATGGGGGAGATGTATAGGAAACCTTAAACCAAGCGAAGCCTTGTATTTGAAATTTAATAGAAGTTCTAGTGGGGCCATCATGCATCAGATTGGTTCAAAAAACCTAATAGAAACAAGGCTCTTAATACAAACAAAAGCAAAATAATCAATTTTTTTTTGGTGGAACCAAGGTTGATTTGGAAAAAAAGTTGGAATTGTTCCAAAAAATCTTGATTTCACAATGAAATTTTGTTGTCAACCTCCAAGCTTTAGTTGTGCACACATTTGTGAACAACATGATGCATTACTTGATACCTACAATGACAAACAAAAAACCATTTAGTTGCCTTGTACCCAAATATCCGAGATGAACACTAATGTTACAATAACACCATTGACATTGTAGTAACACCACCAATGTTGCAGCGACACAACAATGACATTGCAACACCACCACCAACATTGCACCAGTTGCATTATTGACGCAGTAGCAACAACACTATTGAGCACATTCCAACAACACCATTGATAAACATGTTGTAATAACACCATTGATGAACATGTTATAGCACCACTGATGAACACATTGTAGCAGTAGCATTGATGAACACATTTCAAGAATACCACTAACCTGTAGTAACACCAAGGTTGAACACACTACAACACCACCATAGATGTGAGCATGCTACAACAACACCACTGACAAACATGCTACAATAACAACAACACTTACTACTTCCAATGACAAACAAAAAACTATTCAATTGCTTGAATATTCATGACTAACATGTTGTAAGTCCACTTGCTACTTGAAAACAAATAACCTTTTAGGACAAAAAAAAAAAAAAAAAAAAATCCTAAAAGTTAAAAAAAAAACAAAAAAACAAAAAGTATTAAAAATACACAAAAAATTTCAAAGATAGTGTAATGAAATGATCTTAAAAAGATT